>CEVZ01208003.1_pt1 | contig 27161 bp, 31 predicted proteins | sample 361371 | NCBI WGS metagenome assembly CEVZ01 (sample SAMEA2620217, study PRJEB7988) | marine metagenome | isolation source: saline water (ENVO:00002010), including
GGCCTCGACTCGTCCGCCCCCTTCCTGGAGTTGGAGAGGGGGCCATGGTCTATGTGGACTGATGCGAACTGGGCCGTCCCAAAAATGCCAAGGAGCCCAAAACAAAGGGAGAGGACACTATTGGCCATTGGTTCGTTAGCAGACAAGCCTAGACTTATTGAGGAAGGAACCTGGCTAAATCCCAGTGGAAAGGCAATTAGGGTCAGGGTCGGTGAGGTCGATAGGGGATCTTGGTCCAGCAGCATTTCGGACTGGGATCCAACAGAACCAGGTGTACCTTTTGTCCGCGGGACCCACATTGATATCGTTAAAGGGAGGGTTTCCCTTGTTCATCCTGCATTCAATCCTAGCACTACAAAGGATGCTCATTTCAGACTAGCCAAATGGGATGGGCCCGAAGAAATGCTGTCGGGATATCGGATTGCCTGCCAGGCAATTGTAAACCCCCAAACCGAGAGGAGGCTACTGTGGACTGTTATCCCCCCGGGATGTGTGATTGGAAACTCAGTTAGCTTCCTAGACCTGCCACCACAAGTGATGGAAGGGCTGGAGGAAAGATTCGGAGACATTGGCAGTGGAATGGAAGTGCTGGCAGAACAACTGAATTCTTCTGATTTAGATCTGTGGTCAAAGGCATGGGCTGCAAACAACAATGTAAACAATTACGAGATTGAGACTCTGCCCTTCAGAGATATTGAGCCAGAATCTTCGGATTCACAAATCGGAAGCCAAGGACGCCAGTGAAACTGACATCAGGATTCAGATTCCCTCAATCCGGAAAAATACCAAGTTCGGAGAATGGATTAATATCCGTGCTACACGTACGCCGGACGTTCCTGTCCCGGGAGCGTTAGTAGGAGAGCATAATGGGCATAAATCCCAAGATTGGAATCACTGGTCTCCCCCGTTCAGGGAAGTCTGCTGTGTTGCAAAAAGTTGTGGACATGGTAACTGAAGGTGGTGGAGGAACTCTCAGAACTAGGGGTCCTTCTCCCCCCGAACACATTGTAGGCGGGATGAGATGCGAGGCAGTAGTGGAGGACGGAGAGCGAGTGGGTTATGCTTGCGTGAATATCATTACCGGAGAAAAGGGCGTCATGGCACACAGAAATATCGATTCCAGAAACAGAGTACTCGGTTTTGGGATTGACCCGACCGAGATTGATAGGGTCGGCGTGCCTGCAATTATGGACAGCATTGGGAACTGTGAAATTCTCGTAATCGACGAAGTTGGAAAGTTCACAGTAGAGAGCGAGGATTTCGTGAATGCAGTAAGAGTTGCGCTAGAGCACGACATGCCTACACTACTTACTCTTCACAAAAAAAGCAGGCACCCACTATTGCAAGATATCAGGAGGAGGGACGATGCTAGGATTCTGGAGGTGACTCCGGTAAACAGATCTCTTCTCCCTTACAAGATTCACAAGTTGATTCAGGAGTTATGAGGCAAATTCTCGGTCAACTTGATTCGTTGGACGTCAGACAGAAAGATGTGGATGCCCCGGCGGAACGTCTAGCACGGATCATGCTTTCCTTGTCTATCTCCCTTTTTCTGATGTCATCTTTCGCCTACATGGATGGAAGAATGAATCTCTCCAAGATTGGCGTATGGACGATATTTACATCGCTGGCCGCACTTTGTTCGATTGTCTGGCTGATATTGAATTTCTCAGCGGGAAAGCAACACGGGTCTCTTGCAACCGATGAGTGGATTAGTCGAGATAACGAGGTGGAAATGCGTGACAGGCTCCAACGAGAAATGGATGAGGCTGGGATAGATCGCCTTGCAACTAATTGGGCAAAGATGGAGATGTTCCACCTCGAATCCAAGCATAGTGAAGAGGAATGAGGAGCGAAACCTTGACCCACCCTAGTCATCACGTATCATCTAGTGAGACAATGGGAGAAGTGCCTAGGGACCTGAGATACACAGCAGAACACGAGTGGGTAAGAATCGAGGGGGAAGAGATTGTGGTCGGAATCACCGACTTTGCCCAAGATGCGCTTACCGAAGTCGTTTGGGTGGAATGGGAAAAGGACGAAGGAGAGGCAGTAGAAGCAATGGAGTCGTTCGCAAGCGTAGAGTCCGTAAAATCGGTGAGTCAGATATACTCCCCGGTATCTGGGGAAATTGTGGGATTAAACCACGAACTTATGGATAATCCGGCTAGTGTCAATGAGGACCCCTACGGGGAAGGTTGGATTTGCAGGGTTAAGCCCTCGGAAAGTGCAAATTTGGATGATTTGCTTGACTCGGAAGGCTATTCTGAATTGATCGGAGAATGAGAATGGAAGTTCCTCGAAGGGTTAGCGTTTATGTTGACGGATCATGCTTTGAGAATCGAAACGTAACTGCTTCGACTAGAGCTGGATGGGGGTTCTGTGTGGTAGAGGGAGACCTTGGAATAGGGAACGGAAAGGGCAGAATAATCGAAGAGAAGAGTGGGGAAGTCGTGACATCACCTGAATCGGATGGATACCTCGGGGCCGAGGTGGGTTCAAACAACACTGCTGAGCTTTCTGCCATAGCACATGCATTGAGATGGCTTCTAACTAGGGAAGGGATCGAAGAGGCTACAATCAAGGCAGACTCCGAATATTCATTGAATATTTCATCCGGGGAATGGAAAGCGAAGGCAAACCAAGATCTAGCAGGTCGGACGAGAATGCTGTGGAAAGAGGTGTCCGGAGTTCTAGAACTGAAGGGGGAGCATGTCGCGGCACACAGAGGGCACAGGTGGAACGAAAGGGCCGACCACCTGGCATTCCGCGCTATGCGTGGAGAAATGCCACTGCCACTTCAGTTCTGGAAACCCGGCAATAGATAGTTAGTTCTCGTTGAGTGGCCCTAGGCTAAGCAATACATACGTGGATTGCAATATCATCAGCATTGCAACTAGAGAAAGAAGGAGTCCCGTGGGTTCTGGAAGGTAATGTTGGAGTTGGTTTCCGGCTATCCATGAGCAGGCAAGAAGCAGTAATGCTGCTCCCATCTCAATTATTGCAATTTTTCTGGGATCTTCCCAGAGGTCCAGCCATGGAATCAAGCCATTTCGTTGGAATGTTGCTCTGTACCAAGCCACGTACCCAATGGATGCTCCAATTAATCCAATTACACCTCTAGAGAAACTCTGGTCGTCCCAAGGCCCCGTTGGTGCGATTCCTAGGAATAACGCGTCAAGAATCAGCAGAGAAGAGATGCCGGCAAGTAACCTCCATTCCGGCTCTGCGACATCTGACATATCATTCCCACGTGGCCTTAGTGCTTCAACGCGCCGCAGAAATGATGAGTTGCTCTCTCTTGGAGGGGGTGGTGGAATGGTGTACGCAATAGGGTTCTCAGATATTTGTAGTGCAGCAGAGAGGCTTGATGGAATTGTGAAAAGAACCCCAGTAGTTAGCTCTCCAATAATCGACGAAAGGGCTGGAAGGAGGGTTTTGATGAAATGTGAGAATTTACAGCACGTAGGAGCTTTCAAATTTAGAGGTGCCAGTAATGCCTTGGCGCTAATTGGAGACGTTTCAAATGGAGTTTGTACCCATAGTAGTGGCAATCATGCCCAAGCAGTGGCATTAGCCGCAAAACTGCATGGCGTTCCTGCGTACATCGTAATGCCAAGTAACGCTCCGAAAATCAAAGTCAAGGGTGTGGAGAGTCATGGTGCCAAGATAACCTTCTGTGAACCCAATCTGGAGGCACGAGAAAGTGCTGCCGAATCCTTGATGGAGAACACCGGGGCAACTTTCGTTCATCCTTTCAATAATGAGAATGTGATGTCTGGACAGGGTACAGCAGCATTGGAGCTATTGCAAGATCAAGGTCCATTGGATGCTGTGATGGCACCAATTGGGGGAGGGGGGCTAATGTCTGGAACGTGCATCGCAACGAGGGGGCTTGCGCCTGATGCACGGCTATTTGGGGCCGAGCCACTGGGTGCAGATGATGCAGCCAGATCGCTTTCTTCAGGGGAATATGTGCCCCAAAAAGAGCCTAAGACGATATGTGATGGGCTGCTGACTAGTATGGGATCAAAGACATGGCCAATAATTCGTGATCATCTTGAAGACATAGTCACTGTAAGCGATGAAGAAGTCCTAGAAGCAATGGTAATCCTTCATGATGAGTTCGAAATGGTGGTTGAACCGAGCGGAGCAGTGACCCTTGCGGCTATCCTGAAAGAGGGTTTTGTCAGAAAGGAAGGGATTGACAGAATAGGAATAATACTGTCCGGTGGCAACGTCGATGCCGAGAGTCTCCCGTACAAAATGTAGTTTGGAGCACGAGCCGGGATTTGCACCCGGGTTCACGGATCTGCAGTCCGTTGCATAGCTGCTCTGCCACTCGTGCTGGGTTTATCCGAGCATCTTCCCTCTCTTGAAGACTATCCGAGGTGCTGCATACCTTCATGGGCGGATGTGTCCTGTCGAAAGCATGCCAAGAGTGTCGTCACGATATGATGGGTTAGGAGTTGGCTTTGCCCCGTACCTGCAACCGCCTGGTCCGGAAGTTGTCAGATGGACAGTTGGAGAACCCGGTTTCGACACGCCAAAGGAGATTATCGATGCTGCGATTGGCGGTCTTGAAGATGGCAATACGAAGTACACTCGCGGGCCTGGATCGATTGAGCTTTGCGAGGCAGTAGCCGAATATCTAGAACAACACCACAGAATTATTGCTTCCGCAGAAGACATCGTGGTTACCCCTGGAGCAAAGCAGGCGCTTCTGTACTCATTCATGATTACAACCATGCCAGGAGACGAAGCCATCTTGCTGGCCCCTTCATGGGCCTCCTATGAGCCGATGCTGGAGTTCATTGGAGCGGTGCCTGTACACGTTCCAGTAAATATGGAAAACTTCCACCCCGATTTGGATGGTATCAGAAATGCCATTACAGAAAGAACCAGGATGATTCTGATCAATTCGCCATGCAACCCAACAGGTGCGGTTTTCACCCCGGAAGAAATGTCCGAGATTGTGCAAATTGCGGTGGATAACGATCTATGGATAGTCTCTGACGAGATTTACGCTAGAATGGTCTGGGTTGACTGGCCCCATGTTTCTCCGGCAACACTCCCAGGAGGTAGAGAAAGGACCATCGTAATCAATGGATGGTCAAAATCATGGGCGATGACGGGAATGAGGGTTGGTTTCCTAACAGGTCCTACCGAGGCAGTAAGGGCAGCCAAGAAGAGTCAGGCTAACTCTGCTTCGCACATTCCTACATTTTTGATGGAGGCAGCGAGAGTGGCCCTGAGTTGCGAAGAATCAGTAGAGAAATTCAATCGCGAATACTTGAAGAGAAGAGAAATAATGCAGAAAGGTTTGTCGTCTATTCCTGGTATTCGCGTACCTGAACCTGAAGGCGCATTCTACGTTTTCGCAGATATCTCAGGAACGGGGATGTCGGACATTGAGTTCGCAGATGGTGCCCTCGAGGCCGGTGTTCAACTGATCCCTGCTTCACTGATCACTGGAGGCGATGGATTCGTGAGAATTTCCTACGCCGCTGACGAAGATGCGATTCTTGAGGGTCTAAGTCGAATTAGGGCATGGCTTTTGGATGAGTGAGTTTGAAAAATCCGATATGGGCAGTAGGTGTATGGGTGACGGTACCCCGACCGGATCACACGTTCTAATCGACTACGTGGGTTATGTCCCACCATCTGAAGACGAAGCGCAGTGGGTTCTCGATTTGTTGAGGAAGTGCATTTACGACTGTGGCATTCGGGAGGTGCATGCCCATGCAGAGACGTTCGATGGAGAAAAAAGCCCACCGGGATTCGCAGCTGTGGTCCTGATCGACGAAAGTCATGTTACTGCGCACTGCTATTCGGAAAGAGGGATTCTGGCCATTGATGTATTCACATGCGGAAAACACGACCCGGATATCCTAGCTGATTCGATCCATAGAGCCATGGTTTCAAGCAATCCTGGTCTAAGGGCGATTAGCAGGGAAAGGGTGGAGAGGTTCAAGGAGTGAGTAAATTGGAGATTCGTGACTTCATTTCTGAGAACTTTTCACACTTTAACGCAGGAGAGCTTGCGAGATGTGTAGGTTCTCTAAGAGAGTTCCTTGATGGAGGAGGGAGGCTAATGATTACTCTAGCCGGAGCAATGTCAACGGCTGAGATTGGGAAAAGCCTCGCGCCCGCAATAAGGAAACAGCGGATTCATGCAATCTGTTGCACAGGTGCAAATCTAGAAGAGGATTTGTTTGGATTGATCGCTCGTTCCCAATATGAAAGAGTTGAGAATTGGAGGCAGCAGAGTTCTGAAGAAGACGCTGAATTAGCTAAAAGAGGCCTCAATAGGGTTACTGACGTGGCAATTCCGGAGACTGTAATCGAGACTGTTGGTGGGAAGATATTGGAGTTGTGGGAAGAAGCTGAGGCTGTCGGCGACAGTCGCTTCCCCCACGAATTCTTGTACGATATTCTTCTCCACGGAAAGTTGGATTTCTCTGGTAAGCCCGAGGACTCCTGGCTCATGGCCGCCGCAGATGCCAACCTTCCAATCTTCACACCCGGGTGGGAGGATTCGACTCTTGGCAATCTACTGGCTGCTAGGATTCTGGACTGCACTCTGAAGGGAAACGAGATGGTGAGGGGCGGATTGGATGCAATGCAGGAACTGGCAGACTGGTACAGAGAGGATGATTCCCCGACTGGGATGTTACAAGTTGGGGGGGGAATTTCAGGAGATTTCGCCATTTCCGTTGTCCCGATGCTAAGGCAGGATGCAAAGGTGGCTGTACCCCTATGGGCGTGGTTCGCACAAATATGCGAGTCCCGTCCTTCATATGGGGGCTATTCGGGGGCCCCTCCCAATGAGAAAATTAGCTGGGGCAAGTTGGATACCAGTACACCTAGCTTCGTAATTGAGTCAGATGCCAGCATAGTGCTACCACTGCTTCTTTCTTCTCTAGAATAATTGACTATAGTCCCGAACCTCGTCGGATATCCTAATCAATTGGTTGTATTTTGATGTCCTGTCGCTTCTAGCAGGTGCTCCGGTCTTGATTTGGCCAGAGTTTAACCCGACGGCAAAGTCGGCGATTATGTCATCTGATGTTTCACCTGAACGGTGACTCATTATGGTAGCAAATCCAGCCTCCTTGGCCATATTGATTACATTGATTGTCTCTGTGACCGTTCCAATCTGGTTCAACTTGATCAGTATTGCATTGGATGCAGAGCTTTGTATTCCTCGGGAGAGGCGTTCCGGATTGGTGACATAGAGGTCATCCCCCACTACCTGGACTCTGGATCCTTCGTTGGAGGTGAATTCTATCCACGACTCCCAATCATCCTCGCCGAATGGATCCTCGATGGACACTATTGGGAACCTGTCTATCCAGTCAGAATACTTGCTACCCAGTTCGGAGCCTGACAAAGACTGGCCATCTATTCTGTACTTGCCGTTACCGTAGAATTCCTGAGCGGCTACGTCAAGAGATATCGAAATCTCCTTCCCGGGAGAATACCCGGCCTTCCTAATAGCACCGCAAACCAGTCTAAGTCCGTCCTCGTTCCTTGGTAGGTTTGGAGCGAAGCCCCCCTCGTCTCCAACTCCTCCAAGCAATCCCTCTTCGTTTAGAAGCCCGCGAAGTGCGTGGTATGTCTCCACTCCGGCTCTGAGACCTTCAAGAAAGGTATCGAATCCATGAGGGATGACCATGAACTCCTGAATGTCAACATTTGATGATGCATGAGCCCCACCGTTTAGAATATTCATCATCGGGACTGGTAAGCTGACACTTCCTCCTGAAGAAATGTGAGACCATAGAGGTCCATCGGCAGCTGACCTTAGGCATGCCATTGAAACGCCTAGAATGGCATTTGCACCCAAGCGAGATTTGTTCCTAGTGCCATCGAGCTCAAGCATCATTGTGTCTATTGCGTTTTGGTCAGACGGATCCATCCCAACAATTGCGTCTCTAATTTCACCATTGACATTTGATACTGCAGTGACCACACCTTTTCCAAGCCAGTGTTCTCCTCCATCTCTAAGTTCAACCGCCTCGTATGAACCAGTGCTAGCCCCGGAAGGTACTGCTGCTTGGCCCCGCAATTCCCCATCTACAAAACAACTAACTTCGACGGTGGGATTACCACGAGAGTCGAGGATCATTCTTGCGGAGAGGTCGCTGATAGCGCCACTCATTGATGGTGCGACAAATGCTTGACTTCTCAAGTTAGCGCAAAAGCCTACTCGTTAAGCCAAGAGAGCCATCGAGAAACCTTGCTTTGAATCTCGGGGACCTCAAGCTCTGATCTGCATGAGCACTCCCAACACAGCTGTTCCTCCTTCGGAGAAATTGAGAATAATTCTGCTCGCATAATTACGCCTCCCGCGTCCTTCTGATTTGTTCTGTTGTCATCTACAAAACAATGCAAGAGATGCTTAGGGAAATGGTGTATCCTTCCCGACTGTGGGCAACACAGCATTGCACTTCTCTTGAGGAAAATTAGTGAGGTCCCAGAATCAGGATCCAGCTCATGCCCGACAATACTTGAGCCATTGAGAAGGGAGGCGACATCTACGTTATACCACTGAGAAAAAGAACGTGGCATTTCCAGACTAGCGACCTCGTCGAGGTATTCCTGAATAGCAAGCTGGGAGACCTTCTCTTCCGAGCCCATGTTGCACGAAGTTAGGCCATCCCATTTGAACACAACCAAATTTTTTCATTTGTAAATTGGATGAAAAACGGAAATATTCTATCAATAATATCTGAAATTAGCCAAGAAATATACTTAAATTGTTCTTTTTTCGATAAATTCGATGAGTAGTGTTGATTCATTGGATAGGGCGATACTTTCCGTCTTAAGGGACTCGGCGAGAGCTCCCTATGTGGATATTGCAAAGAGTGTGGGAGTCACAGAGAGGACCGTGCGAACAAGGATGCGCAGACTGGAGGAAGAGGGTGTAATCAGAGGTTACACGGTTAGGGAAGCCGGAATCGGACTTTCTGCTCTGATTAGGCTCAAGGTTGGCCCGGGAACCGAAATAGGAACTCTGGCTGGAGAGTTTGCTGGTTGGCCCGGAGTAGAATGCGTGTTTGAGATCAGTGGAGATGCAGATCTAGTAGCTGTTGTGCATGTCGATGATACTGTCGCTCTTCGGAATATGCTTGACAAGATGTGGTTAGCGGCACCAGGAGACATCAGTTCAACCCAAACCGAGTTAGTCCTAGAACAGTATTGAAATCAGGGCCTAGTCAGCAGGTATCTGAAATATCGAATCCTTCCGGACTTCAACGACTGGTAAATCGGCGTTCCAGGTACTCCTCCAAAAGTTTCGAAGCTCTTTCTTAGCGAGGGGGGTGCCCTTTCTCGGATCATTTTCCTTCTTCCTCGATCTATCTTGTCCAGGGCTGAGATTACATTCTCCGTAATTTCACAGTTTTCATCTATCCTGAATCCCGCATCTAGAAATTGCTGGTGCAGACTATCCATCGTCTTTCTGTCTCTAAGATCTGTCCAGCAGAATTTTCCTCCCGACCTGAGTACTCGATGCACCTCACTTAGGAATGCGGGAATGTTTGCGTAGCAGTGGGACGATTCTACGTTGTAGACTACATCAAATGTTTGAGGTTCGAAGTGGAGGTCCTCGGCGTTCCCCTCTAGAAATTTTAAGTTGGCCTGAGTTGAATACCACTTAGAGCATAAATTTACGGCCTTTCCAGAGAAGTCGATAGCTACTAGTTCCTCGGGATGCAGGTTTCTTGCAATCCAACTTGCACCGCCTCCTCTTCCAGAACCGATCTCTAACACCCTTCTCCCTTCAATTTCGATGTCTCTAACATTCATGTGATATAGTTGTATGAACAGACGGTTTGGTTCGTCTTCATCATTTAACAGAGGAGGGCCTTCGTCCTCAAAACCATAGTTCATGAACCTGAAATCGGAGTCTTTCTGGGAATTCGACATTCTCTGGTAAAGCCACTTCCACATACGACTGCGAAATCTGGGAGGTGCTATTCTCATTACTGCATAGAACAAACTTGCAGGAATGCCCATCGACAAAGTAGCACCTAAGCCTTCCATTTCACCGAACAGCCGATGCTTTCGGTCCTCGGGACGGATATCCCATGGCCAGAAGTCATTTCCTCTATGGCATCTTTCAACTCTGACGTTGTGGCATGAGAGGGGTCCCTTGGAGAATCATCCATTCTTCCTCTGTATACTACTTGAAATTCTGAATCCATCAGATAGAACTCAGGAGTTCGCTCTGCTCCGTAAGAAATAGCTACTTCCTGAGAGGCATCGTGTAAGTAGGGGTAAGTCATCCCTCTAGATGCTCGCTTGACCATATTTTCCCAAGAGTCTGACTCGTACATTACTGGGTCATTAGAATTTATTCCAGCGAATCCCAGTCCCATTGATTGGGCCAATTCCGCGGCACTTTCTATTCTGGGTTCCGAACCGACGACGTATGGACAATGATTGCATGTGAAGAACACTACTGCACCATTCTCTCCCATTACCTCGGCAAGAGACATTGTTGGCTCTCCTGAGTTTGGATTAGCATTCGGTAACTGAAAGTCTGGGGCTTTTGTTCCTGGTTCCACGCTATGCTGGGAATTCATATCTCCCGGGCGGCGCTGGGCCTGTTCAATCCTTTGGAGTGTGCTGCTCTCCTCTTACGGTAACCTGTTCCTTGCACTCAGACAAACGTCTTCTGGCCAGTCTGTGCTGCGGATCGATATCTAATACCTGCCTCCAGGCCGTGGCCGCCTTGCTCGAGTCGTCCCCTTCGTGCAATATTGCAGCAATTCTTAGCTTGGCGTCTATATGGTGGGGGTCGGCCTTCGCAGCTCCCTCAAAGTCCGACATCGCCTCATCAATTCGTCCGAAGTCAAGGTAAAGTTGTCCTCTCTGGTACCATGCCTCAGAGAGATTGGGGTTGGCTTCAATGGCCTTATTGAGCGGCTTCTCTGCCTGTTCGGATTTCCCCATAGCGATCATGCATGTACCCAGATGCACCAATGCCATGGGATGGTCTGGCCTAAGTTTGAGAAGTTCTCTGAGCTCGCTCTCGGCTTCTTTCCAGTCACTGTGGTTCATTAGAATCTCAGAGCGCCTGAGTCTGGCCATCTCGTGCCTTGGACGTGCAGAGACGAGGTGGTTCGCATCGTCGAGAGCCATTGCTAGATCGCCACACAATAGGGCTGCAGAGCATCGGTTCAATCTTGCCCGGACATGATCAGGATCGACTTGCAATGTGTTGGAAAATAGGTCCCTTGCTTCCTGTAATCTACCCATCCTAGCGGCAATAATACCGCGTATGAAAGGAACTGTCGGGTTGTTCTTTAGGACAGTTGTTGCCTCCAAGGCAAGTGCGTTTGCCTGCTCAAGATCATCCGTATCCAGACAAAGTTGAGCCTCTTCTAGAGGGATTGATGGGTGGTTAGGAATGAGCCTCCTAGCCCTAACAAGGGCCACTTCAGACTCGTCGAATGTACCTTGGTATCTCAGTGCGCGGGCTCTTCCTAGCCAAGCGAGTCCGGCTTCCCGATCTATCTCAATGGATTTGTCGAAGGCCACCAAGGAATCGATGATGGACATATGATCATGATTACCAGTTTCATCCCTCTGCTTGTCCGAGTCGACTAGATGAAGCCTGCCTTTCATTATGTGCAAGGCCGCATTGTCCCATGATTCTTCTGGAGCGTTTTCAAGTGTTTCTCGAGAGGATTGGATGGAGCCCTTCCTTAGCCATAGTAAGCTAAGCCTTCCTCTTGCCTCCGCATCGTTGGGTCTCCTTCCTAGGTGCTCCTCGAGAACTTCTATTGCAGCATCTGACCTGTCGTCATTATCCAATATTTCTGACTCTAGCAGGACTGTCTCCTCTCCCAGGGCGTTTGCTCTCCTAATGCACCTGATTGCTTCCTTGGTATTTCCGTTACCAGCTGAAAGCAGTCTTGCCTTGAGTAGCCAAGCGGGGCCATTTTTCTTATCTCCATCCAATGCTAAATCGACTGTCTCCAAGGCAACTCTAACCTCTCCTAACATCAACTGTTTAGATGCTCTCTCAACTAGATCTGAGGTTCTATCATGCGTACTTTCGCCTGGAGCAAGTCCCAAATCTGCATCCTTGGCTCTCTTTGCAATCTCCGACAATTCTGATGCATCTTGTGAGATCGTAGTATCAACACCCAGTCCCTCTAGCCTCTTGCGGTTTCTTGTTGTTCTAATTGGGTCTTCTCCTCCGAGTAAAATCATTTGCTCCTTCAATATCTCGACATCGTCGGGAATTATTGCTAGAAGTCGCTCAAGAGTTCTGTCGAGAGATTCCAGTTCTCCCTTCTGCCTCTGAATCCCGGACAGAGATCTGAGTGCGGACTCATCTTCTGGATCTAGGTCATTTGCTCTCTGGAAGCAATCTGATGCCCAATCTGTTCTTTCTGCAGAGTGGAATAGCTCCCCCAGACGTCGGTGCTCGTCTGCCGAAAGTTCGATGTCTTCGGCCTTCATCTCTGCCTCGGTTAGCATAGCTGCCAGTCTCTTTGTCAAGGGTCTAAGTCCGGGAACATTGGGGCGATTATTTTCATCTGAGTCGGTGTAGTGACTAAGGATTGACTTAGATGCATGGCTGGCTATAGCACAAGACTCGCTGTTGCTGACGGGCATACCCTGGTTGAACAATAACGACTCAGCAGATTCCAGGGACCGATGGGCCCCCAATAGCCCATGTACTTCCGGAGAGTCGGAAAGTATTGTGTCGACCCCACGGGAAAGTAGGTCCAACCTTAGCGAAGTGTCGTTCAGGTTTCCCTTTACTGATCCTAATTTGCTTAGCATCCTTTCTCTCTGAGAAAGTACTGTCCTGTGTTTTAACCAGAGAGCAAAAAGGGCAATTGACAGCACCCCGTAGAGAGTGAGGATTGCCATGGTTGACTCTTGCATCGGTTCCAGCGGACATGAGAGACTTTTGATGGCTTCTGCTAAGCACTACCTTCAGGAGGCCTTTATTGGCAGGGCATAGCCCTGCCAGAAAGATGGCAAAATATTACTATTCTAAGTCTCTAATCGAGTATGCCTGTACACCTAGTTTCAGCGATTGTGGGCCTACGGTCTTTCCAATCACATTGTTGATTCCAGCACCGGAAGCCAACTCGTAAATCCGGTCAGAGACCTTTCCGGAGAAGACTAAGCCTTGTGCTCCTTCGGTTTCACCTAGGGCTGATTCGAGGTCCTTTGGGCTCAATGGCTTTGATCCCGAACCGTCTCCGAGGACAATTACTGTCTGGTTTCTCTTCAGTCCGTCCATCAGTGGGGCCCATTCCTTGACATCGTCGGGGGCCTCAAGGGAAGGCTTTCCCTTTCCCACCGATGCATCATCGTCCTTCTGGACCTCGGTCTGCGTTCTAGCTACGGCCTTGGAAGCTGGCTCCTTCTGACCTAGGCACTTGGTAACCACTTTGCCTTCCAGGTGCTCGACCTCTCGGCTCTGTGGTGCGAAGGCCACATGGGTCAGTGACTTGCCCAGAGTTCCGCTAATTTCTAGGAGCAGTAGTTTTCCACCTCGATCTCCATCCAAGAATGCGGTTACGGTTTTCTTCTTTGAAGCCAATTCAGCCAACTGGGGCTTTATTCCTGAGCCCATTGTGGCAATTGCGTTGTTGATACCAAATTTGAGGAGGTTTCGAACATCGTTCCTTCCCTCGACTATAATGATTGCATCGGAATTCCTAACATTGGGGCCGGCAGTCATCTCCTCGAATTCTATTTCGGTATCCAAGGTCAATACAGATCTAACCTCATCTAGTATGTTCGTTGATTCTCCTGAAGCCGAGCTGACTATTCCGAGGAGTAGTTCCTTGGCTCTCTCGATAACGGTATCTCTCTTAGCAGAGCGAATGTTTTCGATCTGCTTGACCGAAATTTTAGCCTTGCACGGACCGATTCGATCTATCGTCTCAAGTGCAGCGCCGATGACTGCGGTCTGAACTTGATCTAGAGATGATGATACCTCTATCTGCCCTTGGACTCGGCCCTTGTTGTTGTTTAGGTTGACATCGACATGTCCGATTCGTCCGGTCCTTTGCAGCTTTCTAAGTTGCAACCCTTCACCCAGTAGGCCTTCGGTCTGACCGAATATTGCTCCTACTACGTCTTTCCTGGCGACGGTTCCGTCGACTCGAATTGTTGCGTGTATGACATATTTTCCTTCTGTTGACATAATTTCATTTCTCCTTTGCCTCTCGGCCCCAAAACGGGGCCTTGCCCCCTTTTTTCGCCATTTTGGCGGGGGGTTCGGATGGGCGCAGGGCGCCCGCGAGTAGGGCTGATTAGCAGACCTCGGGAGATAGGGGCATTCATGAAGGCTCCTATCTGGGAAAATTGCATTCTCTACTGTCAGCACCCATGCTTAAGACATAGAGTCGTTATCAGGAAGTGTGAGCGATGCGGAGTCAGATCGTTGTAGGGTTTTCTGGAACGCCGCTAGATTGGCACTTCGTGATGGTCAGCTATCAAATGGAGAAAAGAGGATTCTGGTTAAGTTAGCTCATGCGTTGAAACTCGATGATAATGAGCCGAAGATGATTTATGAAGCGATTACAGAAGGCCGAGAGCCCGAAAAAGGAGGGATTCTGGACGATTGGGAAATGAGGATTGTGTACGGACAGGTACTCGAGGCAATGCTTATTCACACAGACAGATCAGACGATGTGCTAGAGCAAATAGCCTACCTCAGAGGCATGTTTGGAATCGATTCCGATGAACATCGAGCAATAGCAAGAAGCCTAGACAGGCAGCTTGAGGAAATCGTCCACAGGACATTCATTGACGAGTTCAGAGAGCGTCTGAAGGACTCCGTGGAGAGGATGGGGGATATAGTTGAAAACGTCAATATTCTCTCAAGGAAAGAGTAGAAATGAATGGGGCCGCAAATCTAGATGAGTATCTCTCAAGTCACCCTTCCAGTGTACATAATTCGGGTCGAAGGCTAGCCAACATAGTTCGCGAGGCCTATCCAATAGGAGTCCCTGCATTGATCATGAAATCAAGTACAGATAGAATTGGTGAATCGGCGGGCTATTCCTTCCATCTTGGAACTCCTGACGAAATATTGAGGCTGATTGCATCTTGGCTAATCACTGGTGCAGGAGACGACCAGGGGATTCTTCGAAGTCTTGTAAAGAGATTATGGAAAAGGCATGGAAGAGAGGATGTCGCTCTGGCAGCTCTAGTTCTTGCAAACCTAGACTTCTCTGGTGAGAGGAGCGCCCCATGGGAATTGCTAGCTGATTGCATCAACAAGACAGAGCCGGCAGATGCAATCCTACTTAGCATCGAAGAGATTCTGAGAGCCGGGCATAATCCTCCTACTGATAGGATGTTGATTTCCTGGTGTAAAGGACGTTTGGTGGATTCTCATCTTGCTTTGGTTACGACTTTCGCCGCTCATGCAAGAGGTTTCGAGATGGATGAAAGCGTCAAAGAGGTTCTAACTGGTGTAGAAGTACCTGACGGAGATTCGCTACTTGGTAGAATAAAGGACAGGATAGAAGCTTCCGGGCCGTAGAACTCATTCGTAAGGATGCACTCTGAGAGTCATGACGGAGAGGCTGCTGCCGTCAGATGACCCCGTGCTGGAGGAGGTTCTGGAATGGACCATCAAAAGAGATGCGCAGGACATTGCTCAGTTGATGGGGTGGTTGAGAGAAGCAAAGGTACGAAGGGATAGGCAGATGCTAGTAGATCGCGCACTTGACCTGATGGAAGAAATCCACCATGCTATGGGCAGACTGGATGACCTAAGGTGATTGATTGCAATCACTGTTGCTTGCAGGGGGGCGTTCTTCCAGAATGGGAATGGATAAGGCACTATTTTCCATAGATGGTAGAACCATGATTTGCCGGATGGCTATCTCTCTATCGGAAGCGGGACTGGAGCCAATCAGAATCGCGGTATCTTCTCCCGAAGACGTAGAAGAATATGGGGCCACTATCAGGGGCGTTTCCAGTATTGAGTGGGTATTGGACAGTACCCCGTACTTAGGCCCAATAGATGCAATAGCGGAGGCCCTAGTCGACCCGCAGTTAGATTCTATCGAGTTGCTTCAGATCGCAGCCGTAGACTATCCCTGGGTTTCCGCAGAACTGTTTCAATCTCTTGAGGAAGGCCTTAGGGACGCGGATTCTCTGATAATGCCCCACGACGGTGAACGAGGTCACCCTCTTCTAGCACTAGTAAGGGTGGAGCCGTTACGCCAAATGCTGCTCACGGGCGACCGTCGGCCTCTGCATCGGCAATTTGGTGATGTCCCGCATTCGATTCTGCTTGAGGACCCGGGAATACTCAGAAACGTCAATTCTCCAGAGGACCTATAGTGAGACCTCTCCCGATGATATCAAATCGATAATTTCCGGGTACAGGGAGTGTTCGACCTTCTTTACTCGTTCCTGGAGTGATTCCTCGTCATCATCAGATCTAACTTGGACGATTCTCTGTGCAAGGATGGGGCCGGTGTCAACTCCCTCGTCGACTAGGTGCACTGTGCATCCGGTGACTTCTGCACCCGCGGATAGGACATCCCTATGGGCATGAGCACCGGGGAAGTCAGGAAGCAAGGATGGGTGAATGTTCAAAATCCGGCCCTTCCATTTCCCAACGAGCCAAGGAGTAAGTATTCGCATGTATCCACTTAGAATAACGAGTTCAACTTCATGTGCGTTCAGTAAACCATGAATTTCTCTCTCATGGATAGCCCTTTGTTCAATCGGTGCGATATTTTTAGGAAGAGAAACTGTGACTGTTTTGACCCCTGCATCAAATCCATGCTGAAGTCCTCCTGCATTCTCCCTATCGGATATCACCAATACAGTCGTATGCATACGGGACCCAGCAGATTGATGCCTCAGAAGGGATTTGAGTCCTGAGCCGCTGCCCGAAATCAACACAGCAAGCCTAAGCGGATCGCTGACGGAGGCGGCTCTTGGTAGAATGAACCCCGTATCCATAGCGTATTGGAGGTAGTTCAACTCTTGAGGATTGGCAATCCGCGTCCTTAAACGCAGAATGTAAACCAGACCGTTATGGACAGACTTGACAGCATCGAAGAGGTGGTTGAGAGGTACTGCGTCTCAAGTAGTCCGGTGAAAAGTAAGTTGTATGTGGGAATTGGATGTGTTCTCCTATTTTTTGCATTCATAGGCATATGGGTTCCAGGGCTGCCAACGGTATCTTTCGCTGTTCCCGCTGCTTTCCTATTCTCACTTTCCAGCGAGAGGCTGTTCAGGGTTACGCTCACTAACCGTTTCTTCGGAGAGGCCATGTTCGAGTACTATGCAACAGGGAAGACCATTCCCGCTCATGCCAAGTACACGACAATGGCTCTGATTGGAATGATGGTCTCGGCATCCTCTTACTTCGTATGGTATGTTTCAACAAAAGGCGAGGGCGTGCTTGCGGATCCATCAACCTGGGATGGCCCAGACCCAGGTTTCGGTGCAGTGACAATAATCATTGTAGGTCTGCTGGGAATGTGGTATGTCGGATTCAAGGTACAAACTAGGAGATAGTGCTCAAACTGAAACACTATTTCTGGAACCCACCTCGCAATCGGTTGAGAGAACATGAAATTTGACACAAACGCAGTTAGAGGGAGGAGCAGCCCTGACCCCACTACGGGGGCAATTATCCCGCCGATATACCAGACGGCGACCTACGTTCTTGAAGAGGTCGGTAAAGACAAGGGGTTCGACTACACAAGGTCATCTAATCCCACACGGCAAGATTTGGAGGAGCATCTAGCTGCCATTGAAGGCGGTCAGTATTGTATTGCATTCTCTAGCGGAATGGCCGGTGCAGACAGTTGCATGAAGTTGCTCAGCAAGGGTGACCACGTAGTCTGCTGCGACGACGTATATGGAGGAACTGCTCGGTTGTTCAACAACCTGATGACCAACTACGGAGTAGAGTTCACCTATGTCGATTCTCAGGACTCTGCAAATGTAGAAGGAGCAATTCAGTCGAATACTAAGATGATCTGGATTGAGACTCCCACAAACCCGCTGTTGAAGGTGACCGACCTTGAGGAAGTAGGGAAGACCGCTAAGAGCCACGGTTTGCTATATGTTGTAGACACCACGTTTGCAACGCCTGTTTTCCTTCGTCCTCTAGAATATGGTGCCGACATTGTTCTGCATAGCCTAACAAAATACCTCAGTGGGCATAACCAATTAATCGGGGGGGCCCTAATCACAAACGATAGCGGCCTGTTTGAGAAGCTAAAATACATACAAAAGAGCGTGGGTGCTGTTCCAAGTCCATTCGACTGCTGGTTAACCATTCTGGGGCTCAAGACTCTGCATCTGAGAATGAGCAGGCACTGGGAAAACGCTGAGAAGATTGCTAGGTACTTGGAGGGGCACCCTAAGGTTTCTCGGGTAATCTATCCTGGTCTGGAATCCCATCCAATGCATGAGGTTGCAAGGAGGCAGATGAGTGGCTTTAGTGGGATGATTTCTTTCGAGTTGAATGGTGGATTGGAGGCCGGAAAGAGGTTGATGAATTCGGTAGAGTTGTGCATGCTTGCAGAGAGCCTTGGGGCTGTAGAGACCATGATTACCCATCCTGCAACAATGACTCATGCAGAGGTACCAAGAGAAGAGCGTCTTGCAAGAGGGTTCGAAGACGGACTGGTCAGGTTGTCAGTGGGAATCGAAGACTCAGAGGACCTGATCGCAGATCTTGAAAGGGCCTTCAAGGATGTCTGATTATTCCCAACTTTCTGGATTCCAGCCATTTTCTCGAAGCCAGTCATCGTTGTAGAATTTGGAGAGATAGGGGTTTCCAGCATCGGGAAGAATTGCAACTACCATAGCGGCCCGGCCCTCTTCCTCTGCTCTCTCTGCAATGTCAAGAGCCACCTTGATCGAGCCGCCGCAAGACCCTCCGCAGAACATACCCTCTTTCTTAGCCAAGGCCCTTGCCCACTGAAAGCATTCCCCATCGTCAACCTGGTGAATCTCATCAATGAGAGCGAAGTCTGTTGCAGACGGAATAAAATCCTCACCGAATCCCTCCACTTGGTATGTGTGGGGATCTCCCATTGTCCCATCATCAAACCACTCCTTTAGGATAGAGCCAACAGCATCTACCCCAATTATTCTAGGAGGTGCTTTGTCATTGATCTCTGCATGTTCCCTAAGAAAACGTGCAGTTCCAGAGATGGTTCCCCCAGTCCCCATGGTAGCCACAAAATGAGTAATCTTGCCTCCAGTCTGCTGCCAAATCTCTGGACCCGTCGATAAATAGTGAGCCAATGGATTGGATTGGTGAGAGTATTGATCGGGATACCATGCACCGGGAATCTCTCTTCCAAGTCTTGCTGCAACTTCGTAATATGAGCGGGGGTCTTCCTTATCCACAGCTGTGGGACAAACGTGTACTTCGGCGCCCATCGCCCGCAAGAGATCTATCTTCTCCTTGCTCATCTTATCGGGCATGGTGAAAACACAGCGGTATCCTCTCTGTGCAGCCACCATTGCTAGTCCAATCCCAGTGTTCCCTGAAGTTGCCTCTACTATTGTGCCTCCTTCCTCCAGTAGTCCGTTGGACTCAGCTTCTAGAACCATCTGAAGAGCAATTCGATCCTTGATTGACCCACCAGGATTGCATCTCTCCAGTTTTACCCAAACAGAAGATGCCTGCAAGTGCTCTGAAAGTCTGTTTAGACGGATCAACGGGGTATTACCAATTGCAGAGACGATGTCCGGATATGTGTTAGGTGGGCCCGTCGAGTCGTCGGCCATACCGCAGCCATCGTATCCCGAGGTATGATAATGTCGCCAGCGGGGCGGTTTTTCAGTGAAGGAAAAGTCTTGTTCCTGTGAAAATCATCGAAATTCCATATTCATTGGCGGCTTCGATCACCTCATTATCCCTTACTGAGCCCCCGGGCTGGACAACTGCCCTCACCCCAACCTGATTTGCTGAATCAATACTGTCGCGGAATGGAAAGAATGCGTCCGAAATTAGCATGGAACCATTCGCCCTGTCACCGGCCCTCGCAGAGGCAATTCTCACTGCCTCGACCCTGCTGGTCTGCCCAGGCCCGACTCCCACTGTGCTTAGTCCAGTTTCACTCTCGGAGACTAGAAGAATGGCGTTTGACTTTGTTTCTGCGATTACTAGGCAGCCGAATTTAGCCAGATTTATATCTGCGTCTTCCAACTTTTTTTCGGTTACCGATTCAATGGCAGGCCAATCGAAATCTGGCAATCCCTGAGTCTGAGAAAGCCATCCTCCATCGACTTGGCGGAGCCTGATCCTCTCATCCCTAGGGGGAAGGGGGTCCAAAATCATCATTCTCCTGTTTTTCTTTGTAGAAAGTACTTCCATTGCCTCGGGCTCATAACCAGGTGCAATCATGCATTCGAAGAAGTGGTCCCCTATCTCCAGTGCTGTATCTAATTGTACCTTGTGGGTGAAAGCCACGACGCACCCAAAGGCACTTTCGGGATCACTTGAAAGTGCGTTTTTCCAAGCTCCTTTCTGGGATTCGTCAACCGAGGCGCCACAAGGATTTGTGTGTTTTACAATTACGCAGGAATGGTGTTCTGGAAACCCGGAAATTAGGGACCTCGCAACTTTCAATGCCGAGTCCAGATCGAGATAGTTGTTGTATGAGAGTGGCTTTCCCCCGCTCTGAGTAGCCAAAGATAGACCGGAGCTATTCTGATCTGAGTCAGGATAGAAGAACGCTGCCTGATGAGGATTTTCGCCATATCGAAGTTCTGTTCCAGTTCCAGAAGAAATGTGCAACCTTGATGGCATTGTGGATTCTGAAAATCTCTTTTCTAACTCAGTTGCCACTGAAGCGTCATATGAGGCCGTGCACTGGAAGGCGGCTAGAGCCAGTTCCTTCCTTCTCTCCAACCCAATTCCCGAAGGATCTCCCCCGGAACGGGCCAAGTCATCTAGAGCTTCCTGGTATTGTTCCGGGTTAGTGAGTACAATGACGTCCGAATGATTCTTTGCGGCAGATCTAATCATTGTCGGTCCGCCGATGTCGATCATTTCAATCAGTTCAGAGATGGATGCAGGGGGTTCTCTTTCCGCGGTCTCTTCGAATGGATACAGGTTGACGCAAACTAGATCAATCGGCTGATATCCTAGGCTTTCTAGTGTATCCATGTCTTTTTCGACATTGCGTCGTGAAAGGATTCCCGCATGAACTGCTGGGTGTAGCGTCTTTACGCGGCCGTCGAATACTTCGGGATGGTTCGTAATTTCCGAAACATCTGTAATCGGTAGTCCTGAATCCCGAAGTTTTCTCGCGGTTCCACCCGTGGAAATTATCTCCCAGCCCAAAGACTCTAATTCTGATGCGAGAAGATGGATTCCTGTTTTTTCCCAGACGCTAAGAAGTGCGCGAGGGGATGCCATGCCTATGGGTTAGTGAGATGGCCTTGAATGGTTCGTGTTGACTAATCTCCTCTGGAGGAGATGACCTGATCAATCCTCAGCATTCCTATGGCTGTCTCTGTTGCAGACTCAAGAGAGTTTGCAATAACTGACGCTGGATGCCAGACTCCGTCTACAGCCCATGCCTTTCCTTCGGGGGAGATTCCTATCGGTTCAGAGCCGTCTCTAGCCGAGGCACGTAGTTCGAGAACCCTATCCAATGGATCTCCCCCTCCATTCTCTGCAAGGGTGGCCGGTATTGTCTCCAATGCCCTAGCATATGCTTCCATGGCAAGTCTTTCCCGGCCACCCTGTGCATCGGATGAGTCTCTGACTGCTTGGGCCATCCTAGCATGTATTGCCCCCGCTCCTGGAAGTACTGACTCCTGCATTGCCAAGGATGTAGCCCTGAGGGAGTCATGCAGCCCCCTAATGACTTCCTCGGTTCCTGCCTCGCCAGCACCTCCGATCTCAATTGTAACGACGGTTGGACTAAGGCATCCTTCTATCCTGATTATGTCCTCAACGCTGTCGGATTCCTGTCTTCTCTCCCATGAAATAAGACCGCATCGGCCAAGATCATCTGGTTCGATATCCATTGTAGACTCGACTATTCTTGCACCAATGGAATCTGCTGCATTTCTAATCTCACTAGAGTCTAGATCGCCAATTGCTAGAATTCCTTTGTCCGAAAGATGGTGCAAAATGTCCCTATCTATTTCACCGGAGCACAATATTGCTAATGCCCCGCTATCGATAATACTCTGACAAATCTCGTCCTTGCGTTCTGACTCTGCATCAATGAAAGAGTCTAGATGATCTGAGTTGGAAATCTTGAGTTCAACATCTCTTGTTAGTTCTCGAATCTTCAAATCACCATCTAAACATGCTATTCGGGCATCTTTCAAATTGTTTGGGAGGTCATCCAATTGAACCCTTCTCCTGAAAGTGAAGCCTTTGACCAACTTTGAATCTCGGAGACTCCCTGTTCCCAGCTTGAACATGCATACATTCTCAGCCCTTGGCTCTCCGTTGTGTTGCAGCACCGTCTCTAGGGCTTCGACGATTATTGTAGAGAAGTGATTCAAAGCAGACTCGGCCCCCTTGCCACGAAGAGCGGTTTCCGAGACCGCTGAAATCTTCTGGGCATCGGGTTCAACTGAGTCTGCATCTGCCTGGGCTCTTGCTGCCTCGAGGGAGAGTGAATAACCCTCTACTAGAGTTAGTGGATGAATCCCCTTTCTCAGAAGATTGTTGGCCTCGATAAGAAGAGAGCCACATATCAGCATCGTTGTAGTAACTCCGTCTCCACATTGCTCTTCCTGCGACTCTGCCATAGACACCATCATCTTGGCTGCAGGATGCCGGACAAGCAGCTCTGCAACAATTTTCGCCCCATCGTTGGTCACGGCTGTAGTTCCGTCGGTTTTGTACAGCATCTTGTCTAGGCCTCGTGGTCCGAATGTAGGCTTCAGAAGGTCCGAAAAAACTCGGGCTGCGAGGATTAATTTCTCTTGTACCTCGGTGCCACTTGAGACCTTGGTGTGCTCGGGAAGTATTGCCACTCTGGGCCTGTCGGTTCCCTCGCTCATGCGTTTCGGGCGCGAGGGGCCGACATGAATGCTTTGAGGCATCAATTCACATTCTTTAGGAGGCATTGAGGAGAACTTCTATGGCATACAGGATTGACGAAAAATTGTGAGAAGGGTAGACCGAATGAACATGATTGCGATTATGATCGCTGTGTCTTTCTCAGTTTCTCCAATATCCTCCGCCCAGCAGTTCTTCCCATCTATTGAGTTAGATTGCACGGATTCGGAAGTGGAGTTTGAGCTTCCAGAGTCTGAAATTTCGACCGTGCAGTGCTCGGTGGAGAATCCGCATTCTTACTCCGAGAAGGTCGAGTTGGGATATGGTTCAGAAGAGATTCAAGTTTCGGGGCCTACGACAATAACAGTCGAAGGTGGGGAGAAAGAGTCTTTCGAGGTCAGCATGAGAGTCGGGAGCACGGTGTATTTTGGAAATCACGAAGTCAACGTCTCAGCACATGTTTCTGAGGCTGGTGGGGTCCCAGTGGGAATCATCACCGGTTCAGAGGAGTTCATGATCACCGCAATGGTTCCTGAATGGATAAACTGCTTCGTGAACTATGGTATTGGTTCACTTACCGTGGATGCGGGTGAGGATGCCTCTTTCTCAGCCTCATATTCATGTGAAAGCAACAAAAACCAAAGTTTGGATGTTGAGTTGCACCTTGTTTCAAACGAGGCATCCCAGGAATCAATGTGGCCATCAGGATTCAATGACATTAGCGATCAATCATGCAGGGTGGAGATTTCAGGTGGTGACGGGGTCGTTAACTGCCAGTTCTTGGTGACTACGCCATCCAATATTGAGGAAGCATGGGAGGGATGTCTAGTAGTGCTGGATGAAAGGACATTGTCATCAATGTCATGCAGTGAAGAGGATTCGCTAGCCTTAGTTGTCAATCCTAAGGAAACAGGAATTGGAGATATTGGACTTGGAGGAAATGGGAGCGTCTTTGAAGATATGGGACTATCTGATGACTCGGGGCCTTACATGGCCGGAGCAGGGGTGGCATTTGTTTGCGCAATTACGCTTGTATTGTACCTAAGAAGAAGGGCCTAGCCCAATACTTGTACCATCCACCTGATTGACAGCGATGAGGTCAGAGCAAGACCCAATGACGCCCCGGCCGAGAAGTCAAAAGACTCTGTGAAAATGTAATACTGGAGTGCGATTAGAAACAGGATGGAGAGCACATCTACAGAAAATTTCCTTCCAAGTCCCGAGTAGTGCATGATGTGCGCTCTCTCTTTGACTGCTACAACTGCTAGTGCTGCGAAAATCAGCAGAATGGTGTGCCCAATTATCCAGCCTGCAGTCTCCCCAAATACCGCAACAATGTCATTCCGAAACCCCCCTAGGACCATCGCTGCGAAGTCGACCATGAAGGTGGGCGGGGTCGGAGATTCTTGAAATGTGCGAGAGGGGGCTCAATTCTTTTGAAGAATAAATTGCCCTCCAATTATCTTTTTGACATTGACTTCGTTTTCGCTCAAGAAATCCGAAACCGCCTCTTTGACTGGAATGTGTGAGGGTTTTTCTCTAGATGGTTGCAGATAGTCGTCCCCTGTGAGATATCCCCCATGCTTAACCTTTGGAAGGAATAGTTCCAAATCTGCCTTTACGAAGTCATAGTCATGGTTTCCATCGATATATACCCAATCAAAGAATTCGTCGGGGAACTCTGAATGCGCTTTTTCCGAAAGCATCCGATGCAAGGATACCTCGGGTGAATCGGAGAACCTGGCTCTCACTGAATCAAAGATATCATCCATATCTGACTGATTGGAAGCCTTGGTTCCCCCATACCAACGGGATGGGAAATCTGGTTGGAATTCCCAGGGATCTATTAGATGCAGCTCGGAAGGCCTCGTAATCTCAATAATCCGCTGAGAAAAATCCCCCTTCCAGACTCCAATTTCAGCGCAAACTGAGCCCTTTGGCATCATCTTCAGCAGTCGCTTCCTATGGTCGGTAATGAATGAAAAAATCCCATCTCTACCCATCGAAACAAATCCGTAACAAAGAGAAATTGGGTTGGACTTTGATTATCAACCCTTTTGGGGCCTCCGAGTGCCTGCGCGACACTAATTACCACAATACGCCTGCAACAGTCATGGAATCGGAGGTCGATGTGGTAATTCCGACCTTCAGACGTCCTGATGCGCTTGCATCTTGCCTCGATTCACTGAAGAAGCAGACCTTGAAGCCCGCCTCGATAGAGGTGGTAGACGACTCTGAAACTGACCTCGGTCCTGGAATATCCAGGAATATCGGCTGGAAGAGGGGGAGCGGGAGATTCGTCGCCTTCATTGACGACGATTGCTTGGCTGACAAGGAATGGATCGAAAGCATTCAGAGAGTATTTTCAGAGAACGATGTCGGGGGAATAGAGGGATTCATTACCACCACTAACGAAGATGGCGAGGAAATAGACTTCAATCCCCCAAACCGATTCAAGTGGGATCGGTTCAAGACCGCAAATATGGCGGTCCGGCGAGAAGTACTGGAAGAAATTGGAGGTTTTGACGAGAGGTACTTCCTACATCGAGAGGACACTGACCTGGCTTGGAGAATCATCGATTCTGGTTTCAAGATGGCCTGGGTTCCTCAATGCAAGGTTCACCATCCAGAGCCCTTGGGGGGGCACGAGGATGGTATCGAGGGGCCTTCGGTATACGGAGCATATCCTAGATCAGAGCAGCTTCTCTACCACTGCAATCCAAAGAAATTCGTTGAGTGCGCAGCAGCACTGATTTCCAGAGAAAGCCTGAGGAGCGGGAAACTATGGAAGTTACAAAGGGATTTGCGAATTCGACAAGACCCGCCAGACGTACAACCCCTTTCTAGATTGCAATCCTGGTCTCTTTGGACCCGTGCTTGGCTTGTGGCAGGATTCTGGCTTGTCAGAAGAAAAGCTACTGGAGAGCCGAAGAAGTCCATTCACTCGCTGGACTAGGGTTTTGACGGTCAGACCCTGTGGTCGTCGAACTTGTAAGCGAACCTTTCAATCTCCCATTTACACAGTTCGCTGACCAGTGAAATGGATTTGTCGTCATACATCAGAGAGTAATGCTCCCTATTCTTGCGAGAGTCTGACTTGGCCCTGGGGAGTTCGGTCATCCCTAGCCCAAGGTGTTCCAATATCGCTGGCCACTCATCTTTCAGATTCTCAAATCTGATAAAACGGTCTACTGCTGGATCTTTTCCTAGCATGAAAATCGAGGTGTCTGTAATTTGGTCGACCGGTGTCTGATTCAGGAAGTCCGCGAATGAGAGCGAGTCGGGCAAGCCGGGCATCCCCTGTCCATACTTGTTGAAATAGAATAGTGAAACTGCCCTATCCCACGGGTTTCTGACAACGCAGAACTTGTAGTACTCATCGAAGAGATTGGCCCCTAAACGCTTCCTCAGAAGTTTTGCCGGTGTGTGATTGAAATGGTGAGCTGGTCCGCCGCCGCGTAGTCTAAACCAGAGATCCCATTTCCTGTACATGTTCAACGGGATTTGGGTATTCTGCCTCCCTCTGTAACCGAGGCCAAGTCTCAGTTCCTCCTCAGAGGGAGCTATCTGGGTGATTATGTCCTCTGGGCCGCAGTGCTTCGACAAAGCGATTTCGATACTTGAGCCGGCGGTCTTTCTTGTCTTCAGAAAGATGAATCTATTCTTGTGCGAGACTATCATTCACATCACTAGTTGCCGTCTCGAAATAAGTGTCAATCTTTCTAAATGTGTTTGTGATTCATGACTATAAAAACAATGAATAGAAGGTGCCAGCATATTGGGCTCAATAGTAGAGAAGAAGCAATATGTATCCAAGTTGGGGGCGAGACGTGGGTTCAGAAATTGGGATGGTCGAAGCCCGATGGATTCTAGGTCTCTCCGGACTGGGGGAACTGGGTAGTATTGCGCCTCTAGAAGGGGGCTGGGACAACACAAGCGTGCTACTTACACTGGCAGATGGGGGCGAGTTGGTTCTCAAGGCATGGCATGCAAACACGGTTGAGGAAGTCCATAGGGTCATCGAAAGGCATCTTCACTTGGACTCACATGGAATCCCTACCCCTGTTCCGATCATGCTCGAAGAGGGTATGCTTGTCGAGAAGGACGGCGTAGCATGGACTCTTCTTCCATACTTCACAGGTGGGCA
>CEVZ01090617.1_pt1 | contig 26678 bp, 32 predicted proteins | sample 361371 | NCBI WGS metagenome assembly CEVZ01 (sample SAMEA2620217, study PRJEB7988) | marine metagenome | isolation source: saline water (ENVO:00002010), including
TGCTGGTCTCTGTCCAATAGTTTCTTGTTGTAAAAGTCGACCGCTTGTGCAACTATCTCAACTAATTCTTTTCTACGGTTACGAGTTTTACCTTCTTTTTTGTCGGTGTATCTAAGTGATATCCCACTTTGAGAAGCAAGGGTTTCAACAGCAGCAACAAAATCTAGATTCTCAATTTGACGTAAGAACTCAATCGAATCACCTGTTGCCTGACACCCGAAACAGTAATACCTTCCTGTCTCTTGACTAACTGTGAAAGAGGGGGTTTTTTCATTATGAAAAGGACACAGGCCTTTCCACGAACGGCCTACTTTTTTCAACTGCGTATGTTGTGTAACTATCCGAACTATGTCGGACTCTTCGCGGACTCGACGAATATCATCATCCACAATTCCCATAGTCGAAACTTAGCAGCGTGTGAGATCAACTTGCTAGAGGAAAGCACTCAATCTGCAGAAGAGAGAACAGCTTGAGCTGCCGCCAATCGTGCGATTGGAACACGAAAAGGTGAGCATGAAACATAATCGACACCTGCATTGAAGAAAAAAGCAATCGATTCAGGATCGCCGCCATGTTCACCACATACTCCTATTTCAAGGGTGGGGTCAGTTTTTCTCCCATTAGCTATTGCATGTTCTATCATATGCCCGACACCTTGCTGGTCAAGTTTCTCAAAAGGGTTGCTGGGAAGAATATCTTTGTCTAAATACATACTTATAACCCGGCTTTCAATGTCATCACGACTAAATCCAAAAACCAATTGTGTTAAGTCATTTGTACCAAAAGAGAAAAAATCCGCGCCGCCTGCAATCTCTTCTGCAGTGATAGCTGAACGTGGCGTTTCGATCATGGTTCCTATACTCGGTCGTAATTCAGGTTCTAAGGATGAGACCTCTTGCTCAATCCAAGAACGCACTAGATTTAGTTCTTTAACATCTGAAACTAACGGAACCATAATGTCTGCCTTTGGCTGCTTTCCCGACTTTCGAACGTCTTCCAACGCTCCCACGATCGCTTTGGACTGCATTCTGTAAAGTTGTTCTCGTAATATGGCCAATCTGACACCTCTGGTTCCGAGCATAGGGTTGTGCTCTGCCCACTCTTCGGAATTTTCAGTGTCAAGGAATTCATGGAGTGGCGCATCTAGGAGTCGTATTGTGACCGGATAAGGTGCCATGGCGTCAATAACTTCAGATAAATCCTCACGTTGGGCCAGCATTAATGCTTCCAAGCTTTTGATTTCTTCATCACTTTTCTCCTCGGAAAGGATAAAACCTTGTATAAGAGGAAGGCGATCTCCCATAAACATATGCTCGGTGCGACACAGACCAATTCCTTCGGCTCCAAACGAAAGAGCTCTAGCCGCATCTTCTCCGGTGTCAGCATTAGTTCGGATTTTTATTTGATCAGATCTAATTTCATCCGCCCATTTCAATAATGTTTCAACTTCATCCATCTCTTCGCTCGATTTTAGAAGTTGTACCTTTCCGGCGAATACTTCTCCCGTAGCCCCATCTAAAGAAATGTCAGCTCCATTTTCCAAAAGAATTCCACCTATGGTCATACTTTCACTAGAAATTTCTAGATCGGTTAAACCCACAACAGCTGGTATGCCCCATCCTCTAGCAACCACCGCTGCATGACTGGCCATTCCTCCCCTAGCGGTGACGATGCCTTCTGCCATCCTCATTCCTATTTCATCCGCAGGGGTAGTTTCGTTACATACCAGAACTGCTTTCTCACCTCTATCAGTTGCATCCATGACAGCATCGCTCGAGAAGCATAAAACTCCAGCCGCTGCACCAGGGCTAGCGGCAATTCCTTTGCCTAAAAGTTCCAGTTCATTTGAAGAACCTGTTGAAACAGAGTCGTGTAATAACGACTCAATTAAGGATGTCGGAACTGAAGCAACAGTATTTCTCTTCGCTTCATCCGTGCCCTCGGCTTTCGCTGTTTCAAGCAGTTCTCTTAACCAATTGAGGGAGTGTTCGTTATCCATGGTTGAGACTATGAAACTAAACGAGATGACAGGTAATCGACAAGTTCATTGATTGAAACACGATCTTGATTCATTGAGTCTCGTTCTCTAACTGTTACTGCTTTATCCTCGATGGTCTCAAAGTCAATTGTCACACAATAGGGGGTTCCAATTTCGTCTTGCCGCCTGTATCGGCGTCCTATTGCCTGTGTTTGATCGTAATCACACATCCAGTGAGGTTGAACAAGTTCAAGAACTTGTTTTGATGGTTCAATAAGCTCGTCTTTTTTAGAGAGAGGAAGGACTGCAACTTTGTAGGGAGCAAGACGATGGTCTAGCTTCAAAACATTTCGCACTTCCCCATTTACCTCCTCTTCGTCATATGCGTCCATTAAAAATGCCATAGCAGTTCTTGTAGCGCCGGCGGCAGGTTCTATAACATGCGGTACATATCTTTCACCTGTACCTGAGTCATTGTATTCAAGCTTGTTTCCCGAAGACTGAGCATGCTGGTTCAAGTCAAAATCAGTTCGGTTCGCTACGCCTTCTAATTCGTCCCAGCCCCACGGGAAGGAATACTCGATATCAGAAGTGGCTTTGGAATAGTGACTCAGTTCGTCACTTTCGTGAACCCTCAATCTTATTGAGTCTTTTTTCATACCTAGATTTAGATACCAATTCATTCTCTCCTGGCACCAGTAATCAAACCATTCGTCAGAGTCATTCGGTGGGACGAAATACTCCATTTCCATTTGTTCAAATTCCCTTGTTCTGAAGACAAAATTTCCCGGCGTTATTTCATTTCGAAAAGACTTTCCTATTTGAGCTATGCCGAAAGGTGGTTTTTTTCTACTCGTGTTTAACACGTTTGCAAAATTAGTAAACATTCCCTGTGCGGTTTCTGGTCGCAAGTAGACCTCTGCCGCGGAATCGATTACAGGCCCCGCATGGGTTTTAAACATCAAATTAAACTGCCTCGCTTCCGTAAATGATGAGCTTGCGCCACAACTTGGACACGTATTAGGGTCTTCAAGTTTGTCTTGACGGAAACGTGAACCGCATTCACGACAATCAACTAGCGGGTCAGTGAAATTTGTTAAATGCCCTGATGCCTCCCAAATGGACGGAGGCGAGAGTATCGATGCATCCAAGCCAACTACGTCTTGCCGAAGTTGCACCATGGAACGCCACCACTGATCTTTTACATTTCTAAGCAGCAACACTCCAACAGGCCCATAGTCGTAAGTAGATCTAAATCCCCCATAGATATCTGCTGATTGGAATACGAAACCTCTTCTTTTTGACAGGTTTACGACCTTGTCGAAGAGTTCTTCTTTGTTAACACCCATGATCGAAGCGTACTAGGCATCTGAGACTTGTTTTGAAATATTTTTTAAGTATCCATAACTCTTCGTGAACGTATTTTTCTTTCTATGTGAAACTCCATAGCCTCATGAGCAATCCGGTCTACTTCTACAATAATTTTTTCATCTTTTATTTCAAGCGCCTTGTTTAGCCCTCCACCTAAAATTGCTCTCATTACAGCGAGAGACGCAGATGAAATTTTTCGTCCTCGTTGACAATCCTTGCAAAAAACCCCTCCTTCACCAATCGATAATGATGCTAAATTTTCTGTATTTGCACATTTGACGCAATAACCCAATTCAGGGCCTAAACCTTCATGTTCAAGCAGTTTAAGAAAAAAAGCTGGTACTAGTAGAGGTGGCTTTTTTTCATCCAGCGTTCTCAGTGCTCCAAGAAGCATTTTGTAACGAATCGAATCTGGCGAATCATCAGGAGCCACATAATCAACAACCTCTAACATGGCAGATGCCTCACTAAACAAATCGGGATTCGTTCTAATATTTTGGAAACTATCTATTGTCTCAGCTTGAGTTGCTATTCCAAGCTCCCCTTTGCCACTGAATAACTGCAAAGAAACATGGCTGGTTGGTTCTAGCCGAGCACCAAATTTGCTTTTTGTTTTCCTGACACCTTTTGCAACAACTCTCACTTTTCCGTTCTCTTTGGTCAGGATCACAACTATCCGATCTGATTCTCCAAGTTTCCATGTTCTAAGAACTATTCCATCATCTCGATAAAGAGCCATTTCAACTGCCCCCGAGGCCGCCAAATCGTCGATCTCTATCTTGATACTCCTTAATTGCATTAAATAAGTCATCTCTGTAGAAATCTGGCCAGAGTCGCTCACTGAATACCAATTCGCTGTAAGCAAGTTCCCACAGTAGGAAATTAGAAATTCGCGATTCACCTGAAGTTCTGATGACTAAATCCGGATCAGGCATTTCAGGGTTGTAAAGATTTCTTTCAATCGTTTTTTCCGTAACTCTTTTGACACCAGAGTCAATCATTTTCTGAACAGCATCGACGATTTCAGCTCTTCCCCCGTAATTGAACGCAACAGTAAAAGTCAAACCTGTATTACCTTTTGTCAATTCCTCAGCCTCTTGCATTCTTCTGATTATCCTTTGCGGCACTTTTTTGTCACGACGTCCAAGGAAACAGATCCGTACATTTCTCTCGTTGAGTTCCTCTTGTCTCTGAATTATTATCTGCTCATTAAAGTCAAGTAAGAACTGAACCTCTTTTGCCGGGCGCTTCCAATTTTCGGTTGAAAATGCGAAAACAGTAAACCAACTGACACCTATTTCTATGGCACCTTCTACTACATCAAAAAGAGCTTTTTCTCCTGCCGTATGTCCATCCGTTCTTTTTAATCCTCTTTTTTCTGCCCATCGGCCATTACCGTCCATCACACAAGCGATGTGTTTAGGAATGCATTCAGGATTTAAAAAATCTGGTATCACAGTTTTGAAGTTATCCGCACAACACGGATTAGAAAATTTGGGTGAAGGTTTTTAATCTCAATATCCAAAGCGATCCAACGATCTTGGACGTTTTTGCCAGTCTTTTTCTACTTTTACCACCAACTCAATGAAAGCACCTTCTTGCAACTGTTTTCGAACTTCAATTCCAACTTTTTTTAGAACTTGACCTTTGTGTCCAATAACTATTCCTTTTTGCGAATCACGTTCTACTAAAATCTCACACCTTATATGTGGCCAATTCCACTCAGTTACTCGCGTCGCGATCGAATGTGGCAATTCATCGTGCACTTCCGCAAGGAGTTGCTCTCTGACTAGTTCAGCAACCCAGAAGGATTCGGAAAAATCAGTTTCCATTCCTTCGGGAAAATATTGAGGTCCCGGACTGAGAATAGTTTTGATGTGTTCTAAAAGCTCTGGGACTCCTTCTCCTGTGGAAGCAGAAACTGGAAAATACTCTGCAAAAGAAAATTCTGACGCTCTATTTAGCTGAGTGAGTATTCTTCCACTTTTTACTTTGTCAATTTTGTTCAGCACCAAAACAGTTTTTTCAGGAGGCAACGACTTGGCAATAAATTTGTCGCCTTTACCGATGACAGAATCGGCCTCAATCAAAAAAAGAACCAAGTCTATTTCTTTTAACGTGAAGCGCGCTGTGTCATTTAATCTTCTACCCAAAAGAGTCCTAGGTTTATGAATGCCTGGTGTGTCACAGAAAACAATCTGAAACCCGGAACCTGTAAGGACCCCTCTGATCTCCGTACGAGTGGTTTGTGGCTTGTCTGAAACAATTGTTACTTTCTTTTCCAAAAAAGCATTTAATAAAGTCGACTTACCTACATTTGGTCTCCCCACCAAACTCACAAAACCCGAACGGTGAGTTTCAGATTTTCTCAAAGAAGGACTGCTTTCTGAAAATTGGTTCATACTCACTTAGCAGGCTTTGTTACTCTGACCTGCGTTATCCTCCGTCCAACCACTTTTTCAACTACAAAATGGTGCTCTGCTATGTCAACATTTTCACCAGTTTCGGGTGCATGACCTAGAGCATCAAAAATCAGTCCCCCTAAAGTATCCCAATCACCGTCAGGTAAGACTCCTCCTAATAGTTCATTCAGTTCATCAACTGGCATTCTCCCATGGACACGTAAACCTCCACCAATTAAAGGTTCGGCGAGTGGTTCTTCACTGTCAAACTCATCTACTATCTCGCCTACTACTTCCTCCAACAAGTCTTCTAAAGTCACAAGTCCGGCAGTTCCGCCATATTCATCAATTACTATCGCTAGGTGATAGCGATTCGACTGCATTTCACGGAGCAGTAACCCTGCTTTTTTTGTTTCTGGTATGAACTGTGGTGAACGAGCCAAGGTTTTAACTGAAATTTCACCGTCTCCGTCTAACTGGGCTTCCATCATGTCTTTTGCAAAAACCACTCCTACTATTTCGTCTAGACTGTCGCTACTTACCGGCACACGGGAAAATCCGTTCAAAACAGCGACCTCCATTGCAGCAGAAACCGTGAAAGTATCGGGAACACTTACTATGTCAGGTCTAGGTGTCATAACTTCTCGGACCAGAGTGTCTCCAAAAGCCAAAACAGAGGCTATAAGTTCGTGTTCATCGTTTTCAATTGACTTTGACTCAAGGGCCTTTTTAGCAGTTTCTAATAGCTCGTTTTCTGAAACAATCCTGGTTTCTTTTGACTTAGAAAAACTACTAATGATCTTTTTAATCATTTTTGCTTCTTAAATGTTTTGCATGACGGGTAAGGAGGGTCTTTTCTATTTCCTTCATTTCAGCTTCCGCTTTTTCTTCGTCGTGGTCATATCCAAGCAAGTGGAGTATCCCATGGGTTAGCAGAAGGGCAATTTCATCTACAAAATCTATATTTTTCTCTTTTGCTTGCTCTGCAGCTATTTCGGGACATATACAGACATCGCCCATTAGATAAACAGGTTGGTCTGGAACACTATCTAGTTCATCTATTGGAAAAGCCAATACGTCTGTAGGTCCTTCTTTAAATAGGTGCTTTTCATTAAGTATTGATATTTCTTCTGGGTCTAGGAGAAATACATTCATTTCAAGAGGCCTTTTATTAGGTGCTGCATCGTTAACAATTTCCTCTGCGAATTTTCTCAAAAATTCAAAACTCGCATCAGTAGTTTTTTGAAGTCTGTTATCAACTACATCTATTGAGATTTGACGATCCGATATTGATACTTCTTCAGGCAAGTTACTTACTGCCAGTGTTTTTTTTGAATTGCCTACCGGCATTTTCATACGCTTTAACTATGTCTTGAACTATTCTGTGTCTTACCACATCTCTGGATCCAAGTTTTACAAAGCCCAACCCATCTATTCCGGCAAATATATTTTCCAAGCCTTCGATTCCACTTCGACCTCCTGGGACATCCACTTGACTTGCATCGCCAGTAATAATTACTCGTGAGCCAAACCCAATTCTTGTCAGGAACATTTTCATCTGTTCAGGTGTAGTGTTTTGTGCTTCATCTAAGATAATAAAGCTGTTATTAAGCGTCCTGCCCCTCATAAATGCCAGTGGCGCAACTTCGATCTGACCTCTGTCGAGAAGCCTTTCAGCTTTTTCAGGATCTAACATGTCAAAAAGAGCGTCATAAAGAGGCCTGAAGTAGGGGTCTACTTTTGCCATCAAGTCGCCAGGTAAAAAACCGACTCTTTCTCCTGCTTCAACTAAAGGTCTGGTGAGAATAATCCTATCGACTTCGCCTTTTTGCATAGAGTTAACAGCTAGAGCAACTGCTAACCAACTCTTTCCTGTTCCGGCTGGACCAATTGCAAAAGTAATCACATTTTTACTCGCGGTATCAAGGTAGTTTTTTTGTCCTACGGACTTGGCTCTAACTGGTTTCCCCTTCGCTGTAATTAACAGTTCTGTTGTAAGGACTTCAGCTGGATTCTCTTGCTCCATTACCATTTCGATTGTTTTGTTGACGATATTCGCATCAATCTGTAGGCCCCTTTCGAGCATTATCACCATTTCATTAAATACCTGTTCGACTAGATTAGTATTCTCTCCTTCAATAGTGATCTGATTTCCTCTTACATGAATTTTTGTCTCCGGGAAAGAGGATTCTATTATTTTCAGAAGTTCGTCACTCTGACCCAAAACATCAGGCATAAGGTCATTGACTGGGAGATCGAATTTAACTTTTGTGTCCTGCATCTGCGAGATTCAGGCTACAGGAAAGAAAACTTTCAGCATCATCGGGTTTTAAAATTGCACAAAATTAAGAACTCACTTTTTTCTGCGTTTCTTATTTGAGTTGCGTGAAATTTTCTTCAATCTAGAACGACCCTTTTTTCGATTTTTCTTTTCAAACTCTGCTATCACTCGAGGACCGGCTTCATTTATAACGTTTTCGGCTGCGTCAAGTAGTGCTGCAATACTTTCATCTTCTCCCAAGCTTGAAGGCTCTTTCGGAGTTTCAGGCGTTATTAGACTCCCATAGCTCCAATTTACGTCGACCCTTCTTTTTTCATAAGAAGTGCAATCTTCTGGGCAACGCCAGGGAGCTTCTGGGGCTTTGTCCAAATTGCATTTTCTAACAGTTTCCCCGTTCGAATAACTTCTACTTTCAAACTGTTTACAATCTTCTCGCATTGGCATACAAACAGTATGACAGTTCAATGAGTAATTTCTGTCTATTAACCGACAGAACCTTCCATCTGCAATTCGATAAGACGACTCCACTCGACTGCATATTCCATGGGAAGCGTCTTTGTTACTGGCTCTATGAACCCATTAACAACTAAAGAAGTGGCTTGATCTTCAGAAAGACCTCTGCTCATTAAATAAAACAGTTGTTCGTCTGCGACTTTAGAAACCGTTGCCTCATGCCCAATAACAGCATCTGAAGTTCCAACCTCCATGTATGGATACGTATCTGAGATGCTTTCGTCATCAAGTATCAAAGCGTCGCACTGTACGTGACTTTTACAGCCATAAGCATCATCTTCAACTCTCACCAATCCTCTGTAGCTGGTTCTTCCCCCATCTTTTGAGATCGACTTTGAAATTATTTTCGATGAAGTTTCTGGTGCGGCGTGGGTCATCTTGGCTCCTGCGTCTTGATGCTGACCGGATCCGGCATAAGCAACTGACAATACTTCACCAGATGCTTTCGGTCCGGTCATAACGACTGCAGGGTATTTCATAGTCAACTGCGAACCTATGTTTCCATCAATCCATTCCATACGGCCTTCCTCTTCTACAACTGCTCTCTTTGTAACGAGGTTGTAAACGTTATTTGACCAATTCTGAATCGTCGTATAGGTAACTCTTGCCGATGGTTTAACTACTATTTCCACTACTGCTGAATGTAAAGAGTCCGTTGTATACACAGGAGCTGAGCATCCTTCTATGTAATGAACTTCAGAGCCCTCGTCAGCAATTATTAATGTTCTTTCGAACTGACCCATATTTTCAGCATTTATTCTGAAATAGGCCTGAAGAGGCATCTCGACTTTTACCCCTGGTGGAACATAAATAAAAGATCCTCCACTCCAAACAGCTGAGTTGAGAGCAGAAAATTTGTTGTCATTCGGAGGTATAACTTTCCCAAAATACTCTTTTACCAAATCCGGATTTTCGCGTAAAGCTGTATCCATGTCTGAAAAAATGACACCTTGTTCTTCTAAATCTTCTCGGTTTTTGTGGTAGACAACTTCCGATTCATACTGCGCTGTTACACCTGCCAGGTACTTGCGTTCAGCTTCAGGAATTCCCAATTTTTCATACGTGTCTTTGATCGAATCAGGCACATCATCCCAGTCATCTGAAAGATTCTCAGTTGGCTTTATGTAGTAATAGATATCGTCAAAGTCAATCTCGCCTAAATCACCTCCCCATGCGGGCATAGGTCTTTTCAAGAATCTTTCATGTGATTTGAGTCGAAAATCATGCATCCATTTCGGCTCATTTTTCATTCCTGACATCTCATTGATGATTTCGGAATTAAGACCTTTTTTCGGTTTATAGATATAGTCCTCTTCATCGCTCCAACCGAGCTGATAACTACTTAGATCCACACCTATTTCACTTGAAGTCAATTTATTTACTCCTGCCGGGTACGAAGTATTTCTCCTATTTAGATAGTAACAATTATCATGGCTTAATACTAAGAAATTCAAGGCTTAATAGTAAGAAAATTGATTGAAAAATTAAGCCCTATTTATTCACTCTTCTCTGTTTATCTAGCCATCCGAGGAGTATCGCTATTGCTCGTGGGTCGTGCCGTAAGTGGTGACCAGCTCCTTCTATCAATCTCATATCGGTATTCCCGTGGGCATCTGAAAGTGCCCTTGCCTCTAGAGAGGAAACCACATCATCTTCAGTTCCATGAACGATAAGAACACTCATGCCGCTGAGTCGTGAAATGTCTGATTCCGCAGAAATTAACTTGAGGTCTGCCGACCATGAATCGAAATCGTCTGGAAAATTAGGATCAGGTATGACCCCAGCTCTACGAGCATGTATTAAAAGCCTCTTTGGTGAAGCTGCCCATGCAGACCAATCAGCTGGTGCCGCAAGTGCTCCAACACCTTGCACTTCTGATGTTTTAGCTGCAGCACAAATAGAAATAGCTCCACCGCTACCGAATCCAACCAGCCACACCTGACCTACTCGAGGGTGGTTTTTGAGTTCAATAACTGCCTGCTGGACATCTGTAAGCCAACCAGAAAGACTGAAACATCCTTCTGATTCGCCAGTGCCTCTCAAAAGCGGTGCCATTGTCACAAAGCCCATTTCGGAAGAAATCCTTCTCGCTAATTCAGGCAGAGTGCTGGCTGAATTAGCTCCGCCGCCAGGACCCTCTGGAAAACCATGAACCAACAAAACGCCGGGTAGGACTTTCTCTTCCGAATCAGGTATTTCCAAGTGTGAAGACAATTGCAAACCTTCAGATTGGAAACGGAAAGTTTCAGGCATCTATATAAGGCTCTCTGCTAACCGTTGCCATTGGTCTACGGGTAGTCCATTTTTGAATGAGTCATAATCTGTTTGATCAACTACCAGTTGCACACAAACATGGTCAGCACCAGCATCAAAATGTTTTTGAATATTGTCGGAAATTTTTTGCAAATCACCCCATGGTCTTAAAGCGTCCAACAAACGATCGCTTCCCCCTTGGCTTAAATCTTCTTCAGTAAAACCTATTCGCAATAAATTGTTCCTGTAATTTGGTAGATCTAAATAAATGGCTAGGTCCTTCCTTGCCATTTCTCTAGCTTTCGTAGGGTCACTCTCTAAAATAACTGCAACCATCGGGGCTAAAAAAGCTTCTTTCCCCATCACTTCACGTGCCATTGCAGTATGATCTGCCGTCACATTATAAGGATGTGCTCCCCAAGTTAATTCAGCCGCAAGTCGTAGAGCTTTAGGGCCCAAAGCACCTACGCAAATAGGCGCTTCGATCTCAGGTTTATATGCCCAAAATGGCGCCCTTTTCAAACTTTCCAAATAGGTTCGAAGATGTTCTACAGGCTTCTCCCAGGCGTGACCTCTCACGACTTCGACAAAAGGTCCGTGACTGACTCCTACTCCTAGTAAAAATCTATTTGGGAAAGCTTCTGAAAGCGTCCGCGAAGCACTTGCCATCGCTATAGCATCCCGAGAATAGATGCTTGCTATTCCTGTCGCTAAAGCAATTTTTTTAGTACTAGAAAGCAAAAAGCTTGAATGAACAAACGGGTCTCGCCCTGCAGTTTCAGGAATCCAAATTGTCCCGAAACCCATTTCTTCAATTTCACTAGCCCCTTCGCGGGCACGTTCAGAAGGCACGGTGTCTAGTAAATGCGTCCAAATCCCTATCTTTCCCGGATCCAAGACAACTGCGTCCATCTGACTAGTCGACCCTTCGAAGGTTTTTCGTATAGTTCGGTCCTCTAGCTTGGTAAGAAAGGGCATTCAACATGTTAGTTCCTTCCTTTACTACTCCTTCTCGCACTTGAGCCGGAACTCCTAACGCCATTGAGAGAGGAGGGATTTTTTGTCCATTCCTGACAACTGCATTAGCACCAACTATAGAACCTCTTCCCACTACGGCATTATGAAGGACTACAGCTCCGACTCCTACCAGCGCTTCATCTTCAATCAGGCATCCTTCTAAATGACATAAATGACCTAAGGTGACATCATCTCCGACAGTGGTAACAACATCTGGTATGCAGTGGATGACTGCATTGTCCTGAACGGAACTTCGAGCACCGACCTCTATCTTTCCGTCATCACCGCGTAAGACGGCATGTGGCCACACACTTGATTCTGGACCTATTACGACATTTCCGATGATTACAGCCTCCGAATGGATGTAAGCGCTCGAATCTATCTCAGGTTCAAATTCCCCTAACGCATATATAGGCATTTCAGTTACTCCCGTATTTTCCGTATGAGCCACCAAGAAAAAGCAATGGTGAACCAGTTTCCAGCACTTCAGCTCCTAGCACCTCTCCTATAACGAACCAATGGTCTCCTGCTTCTACCACGTCGAAAACAGAACAATCAATGCTAGCTAGACAGCCATCTATAGCAGGTAGTCCTTGATTAGTCATGTGCCAAGAAATAACTTCCCAAGGGTCATTCTCCTTGCGAAAAAATTCATTTGCTACATCTTCCTGTTCGTCAGATAACACATTCACACAAAATTTGTTTTCATCTTTCATTTTTTGCCATGTATTTGATTCTTTCCCCGGCAGAAATCCAACCAATGGTGGTTCTAAGGAAACAGATACAAATGAACCTATTACCATTGCCTGAGGTCCTTCATGCGTTAAAGAAGTAACAAGGGTTACCCCTGTTGGATACCTTCCTAATACTTTTCTGTATTCATTTCCATCAATTAAGTCTGACAATTTATTTCCTTAATTATCTGTGCGATTAAAAAAGGTTAGCCGAGAAGACCAAAGACCCCGACCCAGAGAGCGTATAAGACAGTATTGTGAAATAATTCAACTATGAATCCTTATTCAGCAGAAAAGAGCAATCACGATGGCCTCATTGCGGTTGTAAAAAACGACTGCCCTACCTGTCAACTCTTGATCCCAATGCTTGAGGATCTAGGAAAAGCCGGAAAGTTGACTGTAATCACCCAAGACGAAATGAATTTACCCTACGAAGAAGATTGGGTGATAAACGATGAAGAATTAGAAATAAGTTGGAATTTAGACCTTGACTCAGTTCCGACTCTTTTAAGTTTCGAAAAGGGCACTGAGACTTCCAGAACTACCGGTTGGTCGCGCGAAGACTGGCGACTATTGTTCGGAGATTCAACCCTTGGTGAAAACCTGCCTGAGTTTAAACCCGGTTGAGGTTCTTTGACTGTCGATCCCGGGTGGATTGATCAACTTAAATCTAAATTCGATAAAGAAGAGTTTCGTTCAAGACAGGTAGAACTACCGACACAAGAAGACACTCATGAAGCGATGTTTGAAAGATCTTGGACTGATGGTCTTCCTGTAGTTCCCCCCACACCTCAAAGAGTTAGAAGAATGCTCGAAGGAACAAGTAGAGACGCTGATGAAATAGTTGTGTTAGTTCCCCCGAATCTAGTTGAATGCACTGTTGAAAAAATCGCAGTCAATGCTGTTATGGCGGGATGTAAACCTGAGTTCCTGCCAGTCGTTATCGCTGCTCTCGAAGCTATCTGCACTGAGGAATTCAATATGCACGGGGTTTTAGCTACGACGATGTCAGTCGGACCAATTTTTGTCGTAAACGGTCCAATAGCGGACGAAATAGGTATGAACTCTGAAATAAACGTCTTAGGTCATGGCAACAGGGCGAACAGCACGATAGGCAGGGCTGTTCAATTGGTGATTCTTAACGTTGGTGGAGGTGGGCCTGGTGGAGTTGATCGTTCAACTTTTGGACATATGGGGAAACAAGGTTTCTGCTTTTCCGAAAACGAGGTTTCCTCACCGTGGCCCTCAGTAGCTGAAACTCGCGGTTTTGAACCGTCCCAAAATGTCGTGACTGCTTTTACAGGTGAGGGGCCACGTCTGGTGGTTGATCAAAAAAGCAGAACACCCGAGTCACTTACACTAAATCTTGCTGCACATTTGATTTCAACTGTCTCATCACGAATGGTCGCAGGTATGGATGCGATGCTTGTTTTATCACCCGAACACTCTTCACGTTACGAAGAAGCCGGATGGAGCAAAGAACGATTTTTAGAGGAAATCACCTCAATGATGATGGTCGACACCGACAGCATAATCGCAGGTGCTGGCGGCATCGAAGAAGGACTTCCAGAAGCTTTTAGGGGTGTTCAGCTACCTAAATTTAGACCTAATGGGCTTATTATTGCTCAAGCTGGTGGACCAGCGGGACTATTTTCGGCAATAATTGGTGGGTGGCTTAACGGTCCAACTGGAAGTGAACCAACTAGTAAGGAGATCTTGTTTTGACAGATGAACGCATCTTGTTAGACCCGACCGCTGAACTAATTCCTGCCACTAGGACTCTTTCTAAACGACATAGAAGTCTCAGTGATAAGACAATTGGTTTGTTAAATATTTCAAAACCGCGCGGCGAGATTTTTTTGGATCGACTTGAACAAAAGCTAACCGAAAAAGGAATCCAAGTTCTCAGGTACAGCAAACCAACTTTCACAAAACCCGCACCGATTGATCTCAGAAACGAAATCGCAACAAAGTGTGATGCTGTAATTGAGGCTTTAGCCGATTGAGGGTCATGTACGACATGCAGTGTGCATGACATAGACGATATGGAAAAAAGAGGCATACCCAGCGTGATGGTAGCTTCAGCTCCTTTTGAGGAAGCCGCTCAAACACAAGTAGACGCTCTTGGCCTTGACATCTCAAGAATATTTGTTCCTCACCCAATTCAAGACAGAACAGATGAAGAAATGCGTGAAATGGTGGACTTAGTATTTGATGAACTTTTGGATACTCTCATCGAATGACCAAAAATGTTGCAGTAGCACCTGATACCAGACCTGCGATGCACAAGATGATGTGTGCTGCAGTTGAGCGTTCTGGTGCTTTACTTACAAATGTTGAGGATGCCGAAGGGCTCATTTGGGCAGATCCGGCGAGGCCGGAATTATTTCCAGAAATTGCAGAGAAGGCCAATAATCTTCAATGGATACAACTTCCATACGCCGGTATCGAACCATTTGCTCATCACTTAAATTCAAAATGGTTTTGGACATGTGGGAAGGGAGTCTACGCTCCTGCTGTAGCCGAGACCGTTTTGGCTCTTGCTCTGTCACTTTCCAAAAATTTACACAACTATGCCCGGGAGACTGAGTGGTCCGGACCAGTGGGGAGTTATCTGCAGGGAGCGAACGTGACTATTCTTGGTGGGGGTGGCATTACAGTTGAACTATTGCCTCTTCTTGCTCCTTTCAACTGCACTACGACTGTAATCAGAAATAAACCTGTGGAGTTACCTGCTGCATCTTTTACATATACCTCTGAAAGATTTGAAGAAGTTTTAGAAAAAACTGATCTTTTGATTCTGGCCTTGGCTCTGACTAATGAAACGTCAGGAATAATTAATGAAAAGGTTTTTGATCTCCTGCCTACACATTCTTTTCTCGTTAATGTCGCTAGAGGCGGACACATCGTAACCGATGACTTGGTGGAAGCACTCGAAAAAGGAAAGATCGCTGGCGCAGCTTTGGATGTAACCGACCCTGAACCTCTGCCTGCAGGACACCCCCTTTGGTCCATTTCGCGTTGCCTGATCACTCCACATATCGGAAATACTCCTGAGATGGGATTAAAGTTGCTCGATCCTTTCATTGAGGAAAACTGCCGTCGTTTTGTAAATGGTGAAAAACTTTTAGCTCCTGTCGATGTTGAACTAGGTTATTAATTGGGTGCTTGGGCCGGCTTTTTACTAGCTATCGTTTTTGTATTTGCAGCAATCAGTAAATTCAGAGACCCTAAGGGAACTGAAAATTCCGTTGCAACTTTAGGTCTCCCTTTTCCTAAACTCCTATCCTCATTATTACCGACAGTTGAACTTCTATGTGCAGTTTTATTGGCGATAGATCCTCGCTCTGGCGGACCCTGTGCTGTCGCTTTACTTGTAGCTTTCACTACCCTTCTGGTAGCTCAAATCCTTTCTGGGAATCCTCAGAATTGTGCATGTTTCGGCTCCTGGTCGAGTAAAAAAATTTCATCTTGGGACTTACTAAGAAATGCAATACTTATCACACTTGGAGTTTTGGCGACACTCAACTGAACTCAGAGTCTTTACTGCTGATACCTTCACAGAAGAGATTACGACAAAGATTATTCAAGGAGGGTCATTCAAATGGATGGTTTGATGATGGATGTTCCACTTTCTCTAAACCATATTTTTGGTAGAGCGGAAAAACTTTTTCCAGAAAAAGAAGTTGTTACAGCCACGCCTACCGGTAAAGAAAGGCTTAGCTACGGAGACTGGGCTAGGCGCACTAGGTGTCTGGGAGGTGTGCTAAATGATCTCGGAATATCTGAAGATGGTCGTGTCGCCACTTTCGCGTGGAACAACTCCAGGCATCTTGAGCTTTACTTTGCACCTTCTTGCAGTGGACGAGTGGTTCACACCCTTAATCTCCGCTTATTTCCTGACCAACTCACCTACATCGTGAACCATGCTGAAGATGAAGTTATTTTCCTAGACCAGTCAGTGGCAGGACTGATTTGGCCTTTAATGAATCAATTTGAAACTCTCAAACACGTTGTCCTGATGGATGATGGAGCACCTCCACCAGACCCGTCAGAAATAAATGCAAACGTTCACGACTATGAGGAGCTACTAGGAGCTGCTGAACCTGTGGAATGGAAAACAGTCGAAGAAAATAAAGCGGGTTCGATGATGTACACTTCCGGCACGACTGGCAACCCAAAAGGTGTTGTTTACTCTCACCGTTCGATGGTTCTGCATACATTCGGTGTGATGATGGCTGACACCATAGGAATTAATGAGAGAGATGTCTTGATGCCAGTAGTCCCCATGTTTCACGCAAATTCATGGGGCATTGCCCATGCTGGTGTTGCCACTGGTGCGACCTTGGTAATGCCAGGCGCAGATCTTTCACCTCCTGCTTTGGCGACACTTATCGAAGAAGAAAAGGTCACTGTAGCTGCCGGTGTGCCAACAATCTGGATGGGAGTTCTACCTGAGCTTGAAGGACGTGACACGTCAGCTTTACGTTCGATTCCTTGTGGTGGCTCAGCAGTACCAAAATCTCTTTCAGAGGGTTATAGAAAACAAACTGGTTTACCAATTCTCCAAGCATGGGGCATGACAGAAACTAGCCCTATTGCAGCCGTTTGCAACATCAAATCAAGCCTTTCCGAACTTGATGAAGAAGCAAAAGCAGATCTACGTACAACCGTTGGTCTAGCTGTACCTGGAGTTGATTTTCGGGTTGTTGAACCAGAAACTGGCGAAGAGCTGCCTTGGGACAACGAGTCACGTGGAGAACTTCAGGTAAGTGGACCGTGGGTTGCTAAAACGTACTACAACGACGAAAGGGCTGGTGATTCCTTTACAGAAGATGGGTGGCTGAAAACCGGTGATGTTGCCACTGTAGACCCGAATGGATACATCAGTCTTGTAGATCGAACCAAGGATCTGATCAAATCAGGTGGTGAATGGGTAAGTTCTGTTGAATTGGAAAATGAAATAATGGCTCACCCAGAAGTAACAGAGGCAGCAGTGATTGGAGTCGCTTCAACTAAATGGGGTGAGCGACCTATGGCCTGTGTGGTTCGTTCTGAAGGATCAGAAATTTCTGCTGAAGACATCATCTCGTGGCTAGATGACCGTGTTGTTAAATGGTGGATACCTGAAAGGGTTGAATTCATTGATGAAGTCCCTAAGACTTCCGTAGGAAAGTTTTCAAAAAAGACACTAAGGGATCAGTTCGCAGATGTAATTGTGGATTAATCACCATGTGCAATGAAGGTGTTTAATTCCATTTATAAAACCACTCATTAATCGATCTGGTTGCTCGGTGGCAAATATCCCAGGAATTGTTCTTTGTATTTCACGCAACATGACGGTTATTTCACGGCGAGCCAAATGTGCACCTAAACAGAAATGGGGACCTGGTGCCCCATAACCAAAGTGGTCATTTGAGTCACGCAAAATATTGAACTGGTGAGGGTTTTCAAAAACTGAAGGGTCTCGATTCGCCGCCCAGTAATAAAGGCTTAATTTGTCACCCTCTTCGAATTCCCGATCTCCCAAACGAACACCATCACGAGTGACTGTCCTACGCATGAAAATAACCGGACTCGCCCACCGGACTATTTCTTCTACAGCCTTAGGTGCCAAGTTTTCGAAATCATTCCAAAGGATTTCTTTTTGTTCAGGGTTCTCTGTTAGGAGGTGTAACCCCCAAGAGAGCGCATTTCGAGTTGTTTCATTACCTGCTACCAGTAAAAGAATGAAAAATGAGGCAATTTCTTCCTCAGTGAGCTTTTCCCCTTCTAGTTCTGCATAAAGAAGAGCGGATGTTAGATCTTCTGTAGGTTTTACTCTTCTTTCTTCGAGCATTTCTCTCATAAGAGCGGCAAGTTCCCATGCAGCGCCCATTATCGCACCAAGTACATCTGTGCCTTCAGGGGTGTACTCAACGTCGCCTGCTCCAAGAATCGTATTTGATTTATCGAAAACGAAGTCAACCCTGTCGCTAGGAACGCCCATCATTTCGCAAATAACTAAAAGAGGTAGTTGTGCAGCCACATCGACTACAAAATCGCACTCACCTTTTTCAAGTGCATCTTTTGTGATTTTTTGAGCTAATCGTTCAACCGAGTCTTCCACTGAGGCAAGACGACGTGGCGTAAACCCACTTGAAACTATTCCTCTAAGTCTTTTGTGCCTGGGGTCGTCCATATTTATCATTGATCCGAAAAAATCGAGCATTTCTTCTGGGAAATCAACCGTGCTTGTGGCTCCCTGTCCGCTGCAAAAATCTTCCGGTCTCCTGCTAGCTTCGGCTACATCGGAGTGTCGGACAAGCGAGTGGAATCCTTTTTGTTCTGGGAAGATTCCAAATATTTCTTCTGGTAAATCAAAATAACGGTAAGGGTCTTCAGAACGTAGCAAATCGAAAGCTCTTTCTCGATACTCCAGAGGTTCCGACCAAAACTCTGTTCTGGCAAGGTCTATTTCATCTATATTCATATTTTGATCTTAGGACAAACTTTCTTAGATAAAAATTCGTAAAAATCTATGTCCGGTTATTGTCTTAAGGCATTCTACGTGCCATTATTTTCTTGTCACTCGAGCCCAGACAAGGAGAGGCTGTGGAACTTTTTAATGACTGGATGGGAATTTCAGGTGGGGGTCAAGCTCTTGGTCGCTACGCCCACTACTTAGGTGGAATTACCTGGATTGGACTGTTGTACTTCTTCAACTTTATTCAAGGTGCAGCTTTTGGAGAAATGAGTGATTCGGCACGTGGAGAAGCTCTGCGGAAGATTACTTGGCGCACTCTTTGGTGGTTCCGTTGGGCAGCAATGCTTACTTGGGTTTCAGGAATATGGATTTTAGTTCACCAGGAATTGATCCATGAAATGGACTACTGGCGATCTGTAGCGGGTATGGGAATAGCTTTTGGAGCTATTCTAGGCACGACAATGGCTGCAAATGTTTGGATGGTCATTTGGCCTGCACAGAAAATAGCTATCGGTTCTTCAGTCGCAGTGAGTGAGGGTGGTGAGGCCGATCCGGAGGCGCCTGCAGCAGCTAAAAGAGCTGGTCGAGCAAGCCGTGTTAACACCCTGTTTTCAATCCCACTTATCTTTTTCATGATGTGGCCAAGCCATTTTGGTCTTAATTTTGACAGCCCAGAAGGCGGAACTAGAGCAGTTTTATGGATTGTCTTTGCCGTTGTATGGGTTGTTATGGAGTTATCAGCTCTTGGCAAAATAGGTGGCTATGACAACAAAATAAACGCAGTTGTTCTTGAAAAGCATCAAGACACAATCAAGTGGGGATTCCTAATAACTTTGGTTCTTTACCTGCTGTTTGAAATACTCGCATAAAACTTTTAATTAACTAAAAGTTTTGCTTCCATTCCACTGGTCCTGTGGCCGGCTATATCGCAATATAGGATGTACCTTCCTGCGTTTAATTCAATCTCACCGAGATCTGTTTTCTCATCCCCTACTTCGAGCTTAAAATCTTCTTCCATGCCCTCTATGACTAGAGTGTGTGACTGAAAGCCGTCGAGTATGTATTCGATCTTCACTAAACCTGCTTCTGCCTCATACATGTCTGCATCAAATTTTTGACTGTCATAAGTTGTCACCCTTACAACTCCGTCTTCAGAGGAAACTGCTTTTCTATTTTCTGAACCCCCGCCACACGAAATCAATAGTGAAGCCACCACAACTGACATGAAGTATCTTTTTATTTTCATCCACTCTCCTCTTTCATGTATGACTTCATAGTAACAATGAGTCATCATTACTAAATGGGAAAAGTGTCACTTCTTGTTAATCCTCAAGCCGGTAGAGGCAAGGCAGTTACTGTTGCTGAGGAAGTTCAGAGACTTTTAGGTGAGTTGAATACAGAATGTGAACTTCTAATACCTGAGGACCGGAACGAAGTTGAGAAAGAATTAGAGAAGTCGCTCAACTCGGGTATAGAAAGACTTGTTGCTATTGGTGGTGATGGCTTGATTCACCAAGCTGTCAATATTTTGGCTGGCTCAGATACCACATTGGGCATAATTCCAGTTGGCACTGGAAATGACTTCGCTAGATCCTTACGTTTGTATTCTGGTGAACTATTTGAAAGAACTGAAAAGGCTTTATCGCCTGCTGTAAAGGTTGACTTAATTAAATGCGACTCTCATTTTGTTGCTACTAGTGTGATTTGCGGGTTTCCTGCTGATGTTAATCTGAGGGCTAATCAATTACGTTTTCCAAAAGGCTCATCTAGCTACACATTAGCTACTCTTATGGAACTGCCCTTAATGTCTCCCTCTTCTTACGAACTCAAACTTGATGGTGAAAGTTTCTTTATAGAGGCTGCGGCGGTAGTCGTTGCGAATTCTTCGTATTTTGGCGGTGGTATGAAAATCTGTCCCGATGCTGATCCCTCTGATGGCCTATTAGATGTGTGTGTAATTGGAAATGTAGGCAAGTTTGATCTACTGCGTTCTTTTTTGAAAGTTAGAACTGGTGATCACATCGACCATCCAAAAGTTTCGATTTTTAAAGCTTCCGAGATTGAATTGAAAGGATCTGGAATAGTTCGAGGAGATGGAGAACAGGTCGGTGATCTGCCGATGAAATTTGCAGTTGAAAAAAGCATTTTAAATGTTGCAGGGGGCAACTCTGGAGCTCCTGGGAGGGGCTAATGTGGTTCTATGAGTAAATATCGAATCGAAATCACTTACTGCCTACCTTGAGACTATTCGAGCTATGCCGTGAGCACAGTTGAAGAGTTGCTGACAAACCATCAGCAGATAATCGAGGATTTGCGTCTCATTCCGGGAGGTAGCGGCATCTTTGATGTGAGAGTCAACGAGGAACTAATCTACTCAAAACATGAAACTGGTCGACACGCTAATAATGGTGAAATTCTTCATCTTTTTAATGATTATTTAAGTAAATAAGGACTAGTTGAAATATTTTTAAGTTTTTGATGTGTCTTATCTCACAAATACACAATCAAATTCTTGAAAAAAACCTGTCTAGGATTAGAATAGTTTCCAATTACTAACGAATAGGAGAAAAAAGTGAGCCTCGAAGGAACCCAGACCCACGAGAACCTAAAAGCCGCATTTGCTGGAGAGTCACAAGCAAATCGCAGATACCTTTACTTCGCTAAGGTAGCTGACGTTGAGGGATACCCTGACATAGCTGGAAATTTCAGAGACACTGCTGAAGGCGAAACCGGTCACGCTCACGGTCATCTTGACTATATGCAGTCAGCTGGAGATCCAGCTACAGGACTTCCAATTGGAGAAACCCAAGAAAATCTTGCTGCAGCTGTAGCTGGCGAAACTCACGAATACACAGAGATGTATCCAGGCATGGCTAAAACTGCTCGCGAAGAAGGTTTCGAAGAAATCGCCGACTGGTTTGAAACACTGGCGAAAGCTGAAAAAGCGCATGCGGGAAGATTCCAAACACTCTTGGATGGAATCAGTTAGACAATAATTGGATAATAGACACTCACTAGTTTTGAATATTCTGTTTCTGGAACTTCGGGACGACCGTGAGTGAACATATCTCATACTCTCCCACAGAGGGAATATCGTATTCGCCATCTGAAGAGATCTACTGGGATGATAAAGCATTAGCTGGGGAAGTCGATCGTACGTTTGAAATCTGTCATGGATGCAGGATGTGTTTCAAATACTGCGACAGTTTTCCACTTCTTTTTTCTTTCATCGATGAACGGCACGACGGTGATGTAAGAAAAATTTCCGAAGACGAGACTGAGCAAGTAATGGATGCTTGTTTTCAATGCAAGCTTTGCGAAGTTCAATGCCCTTACACCGTGAGAGAAAATCATGAATTTATGCTTGATTTTCCCAAATTGGTTCACAGGTATAAAGCTCAAAGAACTTTGAAGCAAGGCGTTACATTTCGGGACAAAATTCTGGGAGATCCTGACAAAACAGGAAAACTTATTCGCCGCACATCAGGAATCGCGGACGCACTAAACCAAAAAAGTCGGATCCACAGAAGATTTTTGGAACTTCTTATTGGTGTCCACCGAGATAAAAAACTTCCTAGATACCCGAAAGAGACTTTTTCATCTTGGGCCGAATCAAAGAATCTGATTTCAAAGCCTTCTGAGGGAGAAGTGGTAATTTTCCAAACCTGCTATGTGGAGAATAATGAACCGGAGGTTGGAAAGGACACAGTTTACGTTTTAGAGAAAAATAAGGTTTCTGTTAGCTGTGAAAAAGGTTTGGAGTGTTGCGGAATGCCAGCTTGGGAATCAGGCGATCTGAAAAGTATGAGGAAATTTGCCTCTAGAAACCTAGACATTCTTGAACCCCATGTTAAAGCGGGTAAAAAAGTTCTTGCTATCAATCCGACCTGTTCCATGATGCTTAAACAGGAGTATCCCGAACTTGTTTCACATGAAGACAAGGACCGCGCCTTAGCACTTTCTGAAAGTATTGCTGATCCAAGTGAATACTTATGGTCAATAAGAAAAGAAGCCAGATTCAATACTGAGTTTGCCTCATCACCTGAGAAGGTCAGCTACCACACGCCATGCCATTTAAGAGCCCAGTCAATTGGATTTAAAGCTCGCGACCTTCTTCGTAAAATCCCAGGAGTTAAAGTTGAGACAACAATGGAATGCTGCGGTCATGACGGAACCTACGCTATGAAAACTGAAGGATTCGAAGCTTCGGTCCGAATTGGGAAAAAATCTTTCGATTCAATGACTGAAAGTTCAGCTGAGATTTGGGCAACTGATTGCCCTCTGGCTTCGATGCAATTTGAACAGCATGCAGCCAAAAAAGCGATGCACCCTATGTCTATCTTGGCTAAAGCTTACGATAAATCTGGATTTTCCAAATCGGTAGAAGATCTAGAAGAACGGGAAAACTCTGATGTCTAAATCCACCTCAACAAATCACCCCCACCATGTAAAACGTTCGGAAATAATTGACTACCAAACTTACGAAGACCACAGGGCGGAAATACGACAGAAAGTTTTCGAGACAAAAAGACATCGCAGGATTCATCTCGGTGAGAACCTTACTTTTTTATTTGAAAACCATGAAACGATTAAATACCAGATACTTGAGATCATGAGGGCTGAAAAAATAGCTCGTGAATCTTCCATTCAAGAAGAAATAGAGACTTATAACAATTTTCTCGGAAGTCCAGGTGAGCTAGCTTGTGTGCTTTTAATTGAAATAGAGGCAGAGTCGGATAGAAAGCCGCTTTTAGAAAGTTGGATGGGGCTTGAAAGATGCATTTACATGCTTGATGAAAGCGGCAATAAGATATTTGCTGAACATGATCCCGCACAAGTGGGTGATAGGAGACTTTCAGCAGTTCAATACCTCAAATTTTCACTCAAAAAATCTCCTTTAGCTATTGGCTGTACATTCGGCGAACTGTCCGGAGAAATCAAACTCTCCGAGGAGCAAAAGTCAGCACTTGCCGAAGATCTTGCTGCAACTCTTATTTATTAGAATTGCTTTCCCTATTAAGTCTGTGTTCTTGACTTGACATCTTGATAATAACGGTTATTATCAAGAGATGGCTCTCGTCGCTGAATTAACTCACACAGGTCAAGACGAACTGAATGAAAAACTTCTTCACGCAGCTGCCGAAGTTTTTGCAGAAAATGGCTACGAAAAAGCCGGAGTTGCTGAAATAGCACGAAGAGCGGGTGTCACAACAGGTGCCATTTATAGCCGCTACAGCGGAAAAGCTGAGCTTCTTGTCGAAGCGGTGGATAGACACTTATTAACTCAGTTGCATTCACTGCATTCAAACGCATCTGCTGTGGACGTCCTGTCACATTTGGGTGACCACCTTTTAGATGATCTCTCAGACGGAACCGGACTCTTCCTTGAAGCAGTAGTAGCTGCGAAACGTGATCCAGAACTCGCTGAGCGCCTAAGAGATGTTTTACAAAGCGAAGAAAACAAACTCAGAGACCTAATTCACGAAGCGATATCACAAGAGGGCGCAGATTCTGAAATCGATCAACTCGCTTTGATGCGTCTAGCGCACGCAATCGGATTCGGAATGACCCTAACAAGAACTATTGGTCTGGAGCTACCCTCAAGAGAGGATTGGACCACGGTTATAAACTTAGTAATCGAAGCATTTATTAGAAACGAAACTGAAAACCACGGAGACTGACCATGACAACAATAGAAACCAACCAAAGCTTAGAAGAGTATGCAAATGACCCAGAAAGGATAACTGAGTACTCCGTATGGAATGATGACGTCACTTCTTTAATACATGCAGTAGAAGACAACGCAGACGCTATTTTTACCTGGGGTTACGACAAAGGAGAGAGAGCCCCGCTTGACCGTTTGTATGAAAAAGCGAAAACTTCACAGTGGAACGGCCAAACAGATCTTGACTGGTCTATAGAAGTAGACCCTTACACAATGCTCCTACCGGCAAATCCAATGGAGGCAGACTACTTCAAAGAAAACCCCAACTCCCCTCTACACAAATTTTCAGACAAAGAGTGGAAAGAACTAGCTGTTGAATCTCTCAACTGGAGCCTTTCGCAGTTCATGCACGGTGAACAAGGTGCGCTACTTTGCACAGCAAAAATCGTAGAAACTGTTCCATGGATAGACGCCAAATATTATGCGTCTACTCAAGTAGTAGACGAAGCAAGGCACGTCGAAGTATTCGCTCAATATCTCGATCAAAAAATGGGTGGAATCAACTATCCAGTCAACTATCACCTCAAGTGTCTACTCGATGACATCATTGAAGACAGTCGTTGGGATATCACTTATCTTGGGATGCAGATAATGGTTGAAGGTTTAGCTCTAGCAGCCTTCGGCTTTATGCACCAGACCACTGAAGAACCCCTCCTCAAAAAGTTGCTTAGATATGTCATGTCCGACGAGGCAAGACACGTTGCTTTTGGGGTTTTAAGCCTCCAAGAGATCTACAAAGACATGGACGCGAAGGAAATTCGTGAAAGGCAAGAATTTACATTTGAAGCAGCACTCCGAATGAGAGACCGTTTCTTGCGCCAGGAAATGTGGGAAAAACTGGGAGTCGATGTAAAAGAAATGGTCAAATACCAGCTAGAAATGCCAGAAGAACTCAAGGTTTTCCAACGTCTTCTTTTCTCTAAAATCGTACCAAATTGCAAAAAGCTAGGTCTGCTCGATGCTGGAGATGCCTGGTTGCGTGACCGTTTTACAGAAATCGGTGTTATCGAGTTTGAAGATTGGGTTGACACAGGTTCAGAGTTTGAAGACTTTGATCTTGATAAAGATCTTGAAGAAAAAGACAGAGAAGTGCGAGAAGCGGCACACGAGATCTTTCATAAAGAAGATGCCTAGGTAACTAACGCTTAAATCGTAACTCTTTAAGAGATATGACTTTAATCCGAAGGGATATCAGTGTCGATAGCCACATGATGCCTGATTACTTCGTCAATAATAAAACGTAGAAATTTTTCGCTAAATACCGGATCTATACCTGCATCTTCTGCCAATTGACGCATTCGTTTGACCTGAGTTGACTCTCTTTCTTTATCCTCTGGCGGTAAACCATTCTCTGCCTTGAACACGCCTACCTGATGAGTGATACGGAATCGTTCGGCAAGCAAATAAATGAGTGCAGCATCAATGTTGTCAATACTTGAGCGGTACTCGTTCAACAAGTCTCTATTTCCTTCCATCACTGCTCCTAGTCGAGATTACCTTAAAGATAAACCTTATTTAAGGGTATTACTTTCCTGAGATGAAAATGAACACCATTTAGAAGTAGTCTCTTTTTTCAGACAAATTCAATAAAAATGGGGAGAGTATGGAGATACCACTAACTCTTATCGACTATCTCAACAGAGCTGAACTGGTTTACGGAGAACAAACGGCAATAATCGACGAGCCTGAACAACCCGCAGGCCCTTTCAAAGACCTCACATATAAAGGTCTCGCTCAATCTGCTCGCAGTTTTGCAGCCCAACTTGATGAACTCGGAGTCAAGCAGGGCGCAAGGGTAGCAATTGTTTCACAGAACTCTGCAAGAATGCTTGTCTTTCTTTTTGGAACTAGCGCGTTCGGGAGAATCGGCGTTCCGATAAATTTCAGACTTAACAAAGAAGAAATTTCCTACATAGTTGATCATTCAGGTGCAGACGT
>CEVZ01070873.1_pt1 | contig 25690 bp, 25 predicted proteins | sample 361371 | NCBI WGS metagenome assembly CEVZ01 (sample SAMEA2620217, study PRJEB7988) | marine metagenome | isolation source: saline water (ENVO:00002010), including
ATATGGGTCAGTAGTTGAAGATATTGCTAAACAAGCCACGAAAAAGAAGTTCCCAATTGAGGATAGGTCGTCTAATTTCAGGCAAGGTATCGTGAGGTGTCCCTATTCAATTCACCCTAAGACGGGTCAAGTTGTTTGGCCTTTAGACGATAGGAACATTGAAGCAATACAAATGCTCGATGAATCAGCAACTATTGAAGATATTGCTCGACAACTTCATGCTTGGGACATACCTTCTCAGAGTTCACTCACAACTGAAGGTTCTTTGACTTACATTTCTCCCGAATCAAGAGTTATTGGTAGAGGACTTCCAATTTTCAAAATATGATTCAGAAACAACGGCTACACAGTTTGTTGGTATTCCAACACAATGCTTATATGGGATGTCGTGCGATTTAACGAAAAAAGTAAGAATGAGGTGTATATTTCACCCCTTTCTCAATTTTTCAGAAAGTTTGTTAGTGATTAGTGCATCAGGCCCGTCATAAAAATTAGGATGATTTTGCCAAACCGATGAAGAATAATAGCCCCGCTAATCCCAAACCACTATACAAGAATATCTCTTCAGGAGTTATTACATCATTACTCTCACCACCGTTATCGGAGTTTTGAAGTATAGCCATGAGAATAGCAGGTGGTATTTCCTCTGTATCTCTAACTGCATCAATCTCTTCTTGGTCTATGGTGAAAGAATCAATAACATAACTATACCAACAATTTGAAACTTCCATTTCGTTAATGTGGAGTGCATCATAATAGTAGGTTGAGCCTTCTTCACACTTCCCTCCTGAACATTCCCCTGTTTCAAGATTCGATAATACGATGTAATATTCACCCGCCTCATTCAAATCATAATACTGAATGCCTCTTCCATCATCCTTGCCTCTAATATCCAATGTTGATACTAATTCATCATCTCTGTAAATATCCATTCTCGTAGCATGGAGTGTCGCATTATCTCGCACATAATTACTTTCATCACCTGCATACCAATTTGCTTGGTCGTAAGCATCTAAACCTGCCCAAACCTTTCGCCTCCCTTCAGCCTTTGGTGAATAGACGAAACCTGAACTCAAGATATGTTTTGAACCACAAACTCCTGTTTTTATTTTTCTTGTGAATCCTTGTCGGCTCACTTCAACAACCCTGTCCCTCTCACTTTGTCGTATTGGTCGCCTTCTCACCATAACTTTAACCTCCACTTTTCTTTAGTGCAACTATTGAGAATATTAGCAGACCTGCACCAACTAAGACATTTCTGTTTTTCCAATCGAAAGTCATATCTTCTTCATCTACTCCGCCCTCTTCATTAAATTGTATATCGGGTGCTATAACAGAACCATAGGTATGAACTATTGAGGAGATATTACCTTCCTCGTCTTTGAATACACAACCATATTTATTCTCACCTACACTTGGATTCCTCGTATATCCTCTTACGGCTAACATGAACTGTTCAGTCGCACCTAATTGGTCGTCTAACCACCACAGGAAAATGAACTCAGCCGTATAAACTGCGGCCGCACTCACCGCCCCTAAACTGAATGCTGAAACCACTACTGCACCTACACCTCCACCTGCACCTATACTTCCTATACTGACTGCACCCCCACCAACCCCTACAAGACCTGCCCCCGCAGTCGCAAGGTAAATTACGGCCGCAAAAGCATACCATATAATCAAGATGGCAAGAACGGCAAGGCTTACTGCCGTTGCCGCTATCAATAGCATATCCCAATAAGACATCGCTTTAGCATCAGTTTGTTGTCTTGCCTTCTCATCATAACCATACGATATTACGAAAGCGTATTGCCCATAAGTCGATGATTTAGGGATTTTGTATGTGCCTTCATATTCACCATTTTCATCAGTCATTTTCACAGTAGAATATACATTAGCCATTATTCTCTCCATATCTATTTCATTCGCACAGGCTTCATTAAATAGAGGTAAGTCGTTTATTCTTTTATTGAGGTAATCAATTATTTCATCATCATATTGTTTTTTCTGTTCCGTTGTTGCTTCTTCATACACTCGGTCTGATAATTGTTTGATGTAGGTGTAATCCTGTCTAATGACTGCAAATGAAAACTCATCGGACATTCCCACCTCACCCCCTTCGGGAAATGTCTTGACTCGATATTTAACGATTGACTCAGGAACTATCCATTTCCAAACCAATGTTCCATCCTGTTCGATAGGGTAATTTATTGTCCCATCAGGATTAAATACGGTAATTAATGAGTCCATCTCAGGCTTACAAGCCATAATCAAACCTCCACAATTCGATAATATCCTTCTGCTTCTTTCGATGTGGACTTACCCTTGAAAATCAATGCTATCCCAAGTATTCCCGCAACTACTAATCCACCTACCATTAGTGATTTTTCCTTTGCGGCTTCCCTACATTCTTTAACACAATCAGGGTCTTGAGATTCAGCACATGACTCTTCGCAACATTGACCTGTGATGCTACAACCAAAATCTCTTGCGGCATTAGCGGCCTCTTCAGGTAATAGTTTTGCGGTTTGATAAATAACCCAAGCCGCCCCTGCCGCCCCCAAATACAATGTTCCGACCCCTAATCCTCTTGCAGTTTTTATTACACCTGCATCACCTAATCGCCCGAAGAAACCTGCACCTCCTCCAACATCGTCAAGCCTACCCGAATATTTGATAATTGTATCTCCTTTGTTAATCACTACTCTTCCCGTTTGAACTACACCATCTGATTTCCTAACAACACCCCACCCATCATTTAGATTGACCGTTATTTTACCCCCTGTTTCTGTAACCCCTTCTGCACCATTAACAAACGCTCGCCCCGCATAACCCGCATCTGCCACATCACCTATTGCATCAGGGACTATACCTGCTACTTCTGTAACCTTTGCTGACCCTGTGCCTATCTCCCCACCTACGGATACTGCACCATCAATCCTCGCAAGCCCTACCGTATCGTCTGAAACTGATGCCGCAGGTCTGCCAATACCCTTGATGGCAGTTCCTAACCTCCTAAAAAATGCCGCAATTTTTGACGGATTCTTTGCATTGAAGGTCATCGTATCTTCTGCATTCAAAAGTGTAGGGTCGTAATCAGGGTTAATGTATGCTACATCAACTAATTGAACATAAACCTCGTCATCAGGGTTTTCATCTGTATCGAATTGAACACCACCCGTTCTTAATGCAAACTCGGCTACGCCTGATTTCTCACTATCAATATCTATACTCAAATAATCTCCATCAGGGCTATCATTGTAATCATTTTTACCATAAAGGGCAACTCGGACTGATGAATTGTTAGTCCACCCCCATGTATTTTCTTCTTCTCTACCTTGTTCTTTAACAAAATCTGCAAGCGTAGTTCCATAAGCATTTGTTACGGCTTCATGGAAATAATTGTAATTCTCTGTGCTGATATTCAGTATTACTCTGTAATTAGGTTTCACCACTAATTTCATCCATCCTGATACATCACAACACCCCAACCAACAAGCCACACAGTCATCATCAATCAACTTCAAAGTAGTATCTGCATTCTCCCATGTTTTTTCACCACCATAATCAGATTGATTAACTACAAATGGATTCCACATAGGCTCAACTTCATTTTTCAACATTTTCCTAAAGTCCTGTCCTTGTAATTCATTAGGCAACCATTTCTGTTCAGGCAAATATTTTTCAGGCTCACCTAACTCTTCATTCTCTTCTTGTAGTTCTGCAATTTGTCTTTCCAACTCCTCTATTTCAAGTTGTGTTGGACTTTTCGCACTAAGGTTTGAAAAGGGCATGGTTACAGGTTTGGCCTTCGCATCCAATTGGTGCATCGTGATTGCCGCCACACCTGCTAATCCCAATATAGGTATCAAAGGATTCTTAGCCATGTGTATTTGTTTATCTTTCCGATAGATAAAGCATTCCCTCATTATCGAACCCATAAATTAATAAAGTAGAAGGTAAATATACCCATTTTTCATGTGAAGTATTAAATATTAAGCCCCCTTACAAACAAGCATGGATAAATCCGAAGTCAAAAAACGACTCGATATTTGTTCATCTTGCCCTCATAGAGAACCTAAGTTTCTCGCCCCTGCTCAATGCGGCCTTTGTGGGTGTGTTTTGAAGGTTAAGGCTTCTATGAGTGGTGAAAAATGCCCTATCGAAAAATGGTAAAGTTCATAAGGGTCATGCAATCAATCCTTAATCATGGCGAAAGTATTGTCCTCACCGAATGAAGCATCAACAACAATTAGAACTCTCGATGGCGTAGAGCATGATTGGGAAGAAATCATTGGAAAAATGCACGATGATGATTTCTATTATGGCTATTTAGGAAAACAAGCCCTGAGTAGTAGCATTATCAAGACCATTTTGAAATCACCGAAAGAGTATCAAAAATACCTAACCGAAGGGTCAGACGATGATAGCCAACCACTAAGAGATGGTAAGTTATTTCATTGGAGAGTATTAGAACCTCATAAGTTCGATGCACTTAACATCATTGATGTATCTTCTAAGAATACTAAGGCTTACAAAGAAGCAGTAGCACAAATGGGAACAGTTTTCACACTCAAAGAAGTAAATCAAGCAATCGAACTCGCAGAAATTATGCACCGAAATAATGAGGCTATGGAGTTAATAGATGGCGCAGAATATGAAGTGCCTCAAATACAGATGATTGATGGCATTCCAATTAGAGGTAAGGCAGACATTCTACTGAATGGAAACCATATTATCGACATCAAGACAACTTCCGATATTGGAGGTTTCCAATGGTCGGCAAAGCGATTCGGCTATGATTTACAGGCATACCTCTATTTACAATTATTCCCCGAAGTGGAGAGATTTACTTTCCTATGTATTGATAAGAAAACAAAAGATATTGGTATCTACGAATGTTCAGATGAGTTCTTAGAGGGTGGTAAGGAGAAGTTGGAAAGAGGAATCCGAGAATATAGGAAGTTCTTCGACCAAGAAGATTCAGAAGAAATAATTAGTCAGTATGTGATTAGAAGGACTCTCTGAGGTGAGGGTTTGGAGGATACACCCGAAACAACAATCACCACCATCAAAGTCGGTGAAGGTGCTAAGGGCGAGGTCATTTATGTTCCTGATACGGAAGTTCTGACTTATCGTAAGGAAAAGGGTTCAGGCACTTGTTATTATCCATTAACAGTATATTGTCCGAAATGCAGTCGGACACATGAATATAATGCCAAGTTCAAATCATGGCGACCTCGATGGTTGATTGAAGAAGATGACTATTATTTCAATATATCTTATGCTACTGATGTGAAGGGTGAGATATATCCCCAATGTAATAAGTGTGGATTCGATTTAAGAAATGACTATCAATACGGTCATCAAGAGGAAGAGGAAAAGGTAATCAAAGAAGAATACAATATTTCTGTGCTTTCAGCAAAATATGAAAATGGCTTTTTCGTTTTACCCTTAGAGTCATTCAAAAAAGGAGTAAGGGAAGCATATAGTAAAAAAGCAAATCTTCTCATATCTATCAATAATTCGACATACAAATTGGCTTGGAAGGTATATTCTAATCCTGAGAATATCATTTCCAAAGATAACCATATTTATCTGAGGAGGACACTTTGGAGTCAAGCGTGAACTTTATTAGGGAAAAGAAATAATCAATAAGTATGGAGTTCGATGCGAGAGAGCGAATGGATGAAATCGCTGAAGATATGGGGGGCGAACCACTTTTGCGAGAGCAAATGAGATTAGCAGGGTATAGAGATTGGCAAACTGCCATTTTTTATCCTGTTATTGCATGGTTTCCCCAATATATGAATGAGCCTGATGTTTTAGGGATAGCAGTAAGGAATGGATTTTCCTTCAATATATTGTTTGGGTGTGTTAATACACCCCACCAAGAACTGAATGAATGGTATAACTATGTTTCCCTACATGATAATTATGGGAGTGTAACGGAAGCCCTTCTCGACCATCACAAGGCTTTCATCGCTACGGAAGTAGATATGGCAGAAGCCAATGAAAGTTCATGGAGGGAGTTAGGCGATGAAGTTATTGCAGGGTTGAGGCCAACTAAGTTTGATATTAATGATGATGATTTCCTACAAGATTCATTCATCTTTGATATACCTGCTATTGAACAATCCTCCTTAGATTTATTTCAAACATTGATGGATTCACTTAGGAATCTCGGCATAGGTTCAGAAATCTCAATAAATGGTTTCACTAATTCACTCGATGGAGAAGAAATCATAGTTTCACAATCTTCGGACTTTTCCGAAGAGTTCAAAGACGAATGGGCATAACTTCTCCATTCCTAAGCGAATACCGACAGGCTTAAATATCAAGTAAGGGTAAGTTTGAGTTATGGCTTTATCTGCATCACTTGTTGATTCTCTTGAAGAATACACAAGAGGAAAATATGAATTAAGATTGGATAAGAGCAAAATCACAAGGTTATTCACTTCGATGCGACCTGCTTACACCGAAGCAGAAGAATACTTTGTTCAGAAATATTTGATGTGCGATGAGATGGTCGCTAAAGGAATGTATCAAGATGGTTATGGCAATTGTCTTTTCAAGATACCTAATGAAGATGGAACACCATCAAGAACCTTGTGGTCGTGCCATACGGATTCAGTTCACAGAGAGGGTGGGGTGCAAACAGTCCATTATGACCCTTTGACGGATAAGTTTAGCACACCTGATGGTTCTTGTCTTGGTGCTGATGATAATTCAGGAACTTATGTTTTATTGGAACTAATGAGAAATAATGTTCCCGGTCTGTATATTTTCCATAGAGCCGAAGAAGTTGGCGGTGTAGGGTCAGCATGGATAGCAAAGAATAGTGTTGATATGTTGGAACAATATGATAGAGCCATCGCATTTGATAGGAAAGATGTTCATAGTATCATTACTCATCAAGGTTCTAAGCGATGTTGTTCTGAGGCATTCTCAGCCGATTTAAGTGCTAAATTAGGTATGAATCATAGGTCAGATAGTGGAGGGTCTTTTACTGATACTGCTAACTACGACCATATTATTCCTGAATGCACAAACATGAGCGTAGGTTATTTCAATGCACACTCAGCAAGAGAAACCCAATTGTTAGATTACTTATGGAAATTAAAAGATGCCTTTGTAAGAATAGATTGTGAAGGATTAGTTACTGAGAGGGATGCGAAAGCACCTGTGGAATGGTCGATGAGTGGATATTACGGTTATGGTGATTCTTTAATCAAACCTCATAAAGAGGCTCGGACTGCGATGGGTTGGTCTAAACAAGACGACATCAAATGGCGACAAGATAAGAAGAAAAAGAAGGAAGAGGAAAAGAAGGCTAAGAAAGAGGAGGAAGGAATCACAACTGAAGATTTAGTAGCCATAATTCCCGAAGATGATTTTGGGCCTAAGTCAAAGAAATCCACCAAATATGACGAGGACTCACCTGATTGGGATGACTTTTTCATGCAACAAACTGATTGAAAATCGACCCTTCTATACCCCAAAGGCTTAAAAGGGTAGGGAATCTATTAGTGTATTATGAGTCGAAAGAACGCATGGAAGAAGAGAGTGTATGAATTATTGAGTGAAAGGGCTATGAGTAGCACAGAAATATCACATAAGTTAAAAGAAACACATAGATATAATCCTCATGCGAGGAAAATAACTCTTGTTCTTAGAGCCGATAAGGAGAAGTTCAGAGAATTAGATAGAGTAGCCGTAGAATCTTGGACTCGGAGAGAATCACATCAAGTAGTATTGTGGGGAAGAATTGATAAAACTTATGAAAATCAGTATCCATATAGGAGTGTAGATTAACCGTTAAGGTTAAATAGTTGATTTTGTGAGAATGCCAATTGGGGGAATTGTAAATGATTGAAGATGATTATTGTAAAGAGTGTAATTCTACATTGTTTGATGAGAATGCACAGGGCGAGAAGAGTTGTGTTGAGTGTGGATTGGTTTTATCCTCACTTGTGATTGATGAAGGGCCTGAGTGGAGAAACTATGGTGAAGAGGGCGGTCAAAGTGGCGAGCGAACAGGAATGCCATCTACTGAATTGATTCACGATAAGGGACTTTCTACTGATATTGATTGGAGAAACAAGGATTTCGCAGGTGCAGGGATTAGTGCTTCAACGGCAAAGATGTTTAGACGATTGAGGCGACAACATCAGAGAACTCGGATTAGTAATTCCAAAGAAAGGAATCTTTCAGTTGCACTCGCTGAGTTGCAGAGATTAGGTAGTCAAATGGACTTACCTAAACCCATCAGAGAACAAGCGGCTTATATTTATCGAAAAGCAGTTGAAAAGGGTCTTGTAAGGGGAAGGTCTATTGAAGGCGTTGTAGCCGCATCAATATATGCTTCATGTAGGATGGGGAGTATTCCCCGAACTCTTGATGAAGTCGGTGCATTCTCAAGGACAGGTCGAAAGGAGATAGGTAGAACCTTCAGAGCAGTTGCACAAGAGTTGAAGTTGAGAGTCAAACCATCATCACCTCAAGATTACATTCCAAGATTTTGCTCTATTCTTTCCTTACCTCAAACTACTGAAACACAGGCTATGCGCCTCTTGACTGATGCTGAGAGGATTGAATTAACGGCAGGTCGAGGCCCAACAGGAATAGCGGCCGCATCAGTATATTTGGCGAGCCTTATGACTAAGAATGCACGAACTCAAAAAGAAGTTTCTGATGCCGCAGGTATTACTGAAGTTACAATCAGGAATAGATACAAAGAATTGTGTAGTGCATTAGCGATTAATCCACAAGATTATTGAGCGAAAGTTAATAAGGGTTGTCGGCTAATTTACCATTATGTCCGATGTTTGTTGTATAATTTTAATGTTCATAGCATTCGGTTTGGCATTTGGAGATAAGGAGTTGAGATATTATGAGTAGCATAAAAAACGAATACGGAGAAACAATAAGTTATGATGGTAATGTTTTCCAACATAGCGATATAGGAACAATTACATTAAACCACCACCCTTTAACGGGTATGTTTTGCCTCAATGAAGATGGAAAAGGAGTTGTTTTGAATGAGAATGAATACCTTCTCATGGCGAAATTGAAGTTAGATTGGGAAAGGAAAAACGAGTGAGGAATTGGTATGGTTAAGATAGAGTGTAATGAAACATTTCAGGCAAGGGAGTGGCAATCTAAGACAGGAGATAAGCACAACATTTATGTTAAGACGGATGAAGGCGAAGTAGGATGGTTAGACCTCGCTACGGCTAAGTTCCACAATAAGGCTGATTTTAATTTTGGCTTTGTCGATAAGCCTAATGCCCAAATCATTATTGAAGCCAACAAAAGGAAACTTTATCTTGGTTATTTGGATAATGATAAAGCGTCTGAATTGATGGAGTCATATCAGGAGAAATTGCGGGAAGCAGTAGGTAATTTAGGCTCAATGAAGTTCGATGGGATGGATTTAGAAATCAATATAGGGCCATCTAAGGAAATCCGAAAAAACGGTAAATCTTTGTGGGCTAAGGCTAATTTGACTGTAAAGGTTTCCAACCCTGAAGATATTGAAGGTCTATATCATAGTGTATCAGATTTAGCGGCAGTCATGCTTGATATTGAAGCAGAACGATTACTCAACCGACAGAGTTAAGTAGCATAATGGGTGATTAACCCTTATGTCCCTCATGGCGTTTAGCAAGAGCGAATTAGGGTTAGAAATTAGCGAGGGTTTAATTCAAAACGAAGAACCGATTTCTTTCAATAGGGCATTGATGATTAACAAAAAATATGTTCTTCGATGGAGATACCGAGTTTGCCGATATTGCGACCAAACATTTGATATAGGTGAGAGAGGATTTGCATATAACTGCGGGTGTTGTTAATGGAAAAAGTAGGAAAAGTCAGGCTTGGAATGAATAGCGAAATGACCGTTTTGGTTGAGAGCGATGTGATGATGAAAAATAGTGATGATAGAGATGATTTGTATTTCATCATGTTTAATGTGATGGCTGACCCATTACGACTTTCAATTATCACTATTGGGGATTTAATTGCACTTGCGAAAGCCAACACAGAAAAATCCGAAACAGAATTACTCAAGTTGTTAGAAGATGACCCTGAACAATATGTATTCTTGGCACTTGGAAATACTGAATTATTGATGGATAAAAGCGTGGAGAAAATCAAAATCCCACTCGATTCTCAACCTAATGCAGATAAGGCGAGAGTAATCATTTCATCAATGATTGATAAGTCGAAGTTCATACAAAAATCGAACTATATGGTAGGCGGAGAATCCGTTGTAAAGGAACAGGAAGTCGATACCTCAAATATGATTCCCCAATTGAAACTAATGCTTGAAATCATCAAGAGATGGGATAGCATTGATTTAGATGAGTTAGAGCAAATGTTGGGGAATGAATAAACTTGATATAGTTGATTGCAGTAGTGATTATTATGAAGAAGTTATCGCCCGAAAGTAAGAACGATATTAGACAAATCTACAATGAAATCTATTGCATCCCTACGACAATCACTTCGGAAGGTGTAGCAGTAGCAGAACACTTTGAAGAATACCTCAATCAAGAGGAATAAGGTAAATCATTGTGGATTGTAAGAATATAATCTACCATGACTACTATTTTCTTGTAATACATAATGAGGATTAAGTTTCAAGTAAATACCTACCTGTCGCCTTGTAGGTGAACCTCTTTTGAATGCACCATATAATCGGTCAAGAATATGTCTTGCCCCTAATGGCTCACTAACTTCTCGCATATATTCATCTATTATCTTAGCATGGATACTCAATAGCCCGTATTCTTTGCCCATACCCTTCGGATTGTGGCACTACTAATAAAGTTTCGGATGTATTGATTGAAAAAGGCTAAATAGTTCAGAGGCGGTGAAGGTAATATGAAGGAATTGATTTTCAATCACCCACATCCCTCAGATACGAGGGAAACGGGAAAAGTGGATAAATATTTTCGTGATAGTCCCTTTCCAAAACCTCGACAAGAACAATCTCATGTTATACCTATTATCTTGAAAGAACTACAAGAAGGACAAAAAAACATAATTGTAGAACTCCCCACAGGCTCAGGGAAATCAGCATTATCGTATTTCCTACCTAAATTACAGGATGTCGATGCTTATGTCCTCACTCATCTCAAGGGACTTCAAGAACAATATGTAAGAGAACTTCCGATGATGGATAATATCATGGGTAAGGGGAATTACAAATGCAAACTCAATATCCCTCAAGGTTGCATGGATGAAAAGGTAATTCAAGAGGCAATTTCCTCAGCCCAAAAAGGCCAATCAGATTCGGATACCTGTTCAACAGATTTAGCCCCCTGCTCTACTATGGAAAACTTCAATTGCCCATTCAATTTTTCAATTGGAGATTTAGCCAAAGAAGAAACAGATTTTTCGGACATTTCTACCAATTTTTGCGGATATTATGATTCATTGTATTCTGCTTTTTATGGGCAATATTTTTTAACGAATGCAAGTTATTTGGTTTCATTATGGCCTCTTGGAATATTACCGCAGAGAGATTTATTGATTGTTGATGAAGCCCATAACTTATCATCCACATTGATGAATCATTTTTCAATGCAAATAAACCACAAATCATTGGAAAGCCTATTCAATATCCCCTCATGGGAAGAGATTAAGGAGGCTAAAGGAGAGGTTAAAGCAAGGCTTCTGAGAAGGAGAAACAATATTTTGAAGGCATGGAATCCTAAAGATGGAGATGATGCAGGGTTAGGTATCCCTGCCGTTCCTTCAATAACACCTCAAACCTCTCAAAGAATATGGCAAATAGGGGCGAAGGTTTTCGTAGGATACCTCCAAAACTTGAGTAAAACACTACACCACAACCTAAAAAAGAAAGTATATTCAGGAGAAAAACTGAGAGAAGCAAAGTTATTTGTGGAACAACTCGACAAATTAGGTAAAAAATTAGGAGATTGGGAAAATTGGGTGTGGAGTAAAAACGATGAGTTAAATCCCTCTAAAATAACATTCAAACCCCTTTCAATTAAATCTGATGCGGAAAAATTGATTCATAGTTGTGCCAAACAAAGAGTGTATATGAGTGCTACGATAGGTGATGTAGGAGTTTTCTGTTCTGAATTAGGATTAAATCCACAAGAAACCACATTCATCAAGTTAAATTATTCACCCTTCGACATTGAAAACCGACCAATATACACACATTTGAAGGGAGGAAACCTCACTTACAAGGGTAAGACCGAAGATGATTATTTTCAAACGGCAAAAGCAATAGCCGAAATATGTTGGAAATATCGAGGTAAGAAAGGATTGATTCTACCCTACACCAAAGCCATCCAAAAAGATGTGATAGAAGCCCTCAATAAATATCACCCTGTAATCGGTAGTAGATTAAAAAGTCATTCAGACAACCAAAAGGAAAGAGATGAGGTTTTTGAATCATTCAATAGGTCATCAGGGAATGATGTTCTAATTTCTACATACGCTAATCAAGGATACGATGGAAAGGATGTCGATTTCTGCATAATCGTGAAGTTGCCATTCGGTTCGATTGCTGATATTCAAGTGAGGAAGAAAATGGAGATGAATCCGAGATGGTATAGGGCTAAAACGGCTACGGAATTAACGCAAATGTGTGGTAGAGTTGTAAGGAGTCAGGATGATGTAGGACACACCTATATCATAGACCCAAGTTTTACTTATCATTTTGAAAAAGGAGTTGGAAATATTCCCTTGAAAACCGAAATGCCTAAATATGTTGTTGAAAGTATTGAAAGATGTAGGTGAGAAAATGGAAATGGTGAGGTGTAGTATTTGTGATATTCTCTATCCAAAACCTTCATTAACCAAAGATTTAGTGTGCGTAATGTGCGAACCACCAACCATAAGGAGAGAAGATTAGTATGAATGTAACGGATAATATGAAGTTCAAAATCAAAGTGATGTGTATGGATTGCGGTTCTTGGTGTTGTAATGTAGGAAGCCCCTCAATCGCCCAAATCAAAGTTCAATGTCCTCGATGCCGTATGGGGTGGAATTGAATGAAAGTAGGCATTTGTGGAAAAATGGCATCAGGTAAAACAACCTTAGCGAATGCCCTCTGCGATGACCTACAATTTGAGAAATACAGTTTAGCCAAAGCAGTCAAAGATTTCGCTAACTTTTTGTTCGATATTCCTGAAGGTCATAAAGATAGAGTAGCATATCAGAAAGTGGGCGATGGAGGTAGAAAAATACTCTTCCCTAATCTGTGGATAGACACCTTACTAAATCAAATCAAAAATAACGGAACTGATTTAGCCGTTATTGATGATGTAAGATATGAGAATGAAGTAGTAAATCTCAAGAATGATGGATGGATTATCATTAAATTAGATGTATCTGATAATCTACAATTGGATAGGTTGAAGAGAACTTATCCTAATGATTGGGAAACCCATGCAAATGCAAGAACTCATCCATCTGAATCTGAAGTAGATATAATCCCTGAAGATTATTTTGATGTAATCATTGAATCTTGTGATACTCAAGATTCGATTAGGAAAGTCAAAAATTACCTCAATGGAATGATGCGTTCTCAATGATGGTGATACCCTTCACACTCAGCACCGAATCCCTCAATGACTTCGACATTGAAGAGATTTGATTCATTAGACATCTTTTTGATTCGTTTAATAGTGAATATCCCTAAGCCTATTGCTAATGCCATTCCAAGTAGGTTTTTCCTATCATACAATACTTCGCTATTAAACTTAACTGCACCATTAGCAGGGCCTTCAATATCGACTATACCCATGAATCCCATATTCCCAAGTGATTCTTGAAACTTGAACCAATCAATATCAAGTTCATTTTTCAATGTTGTTGAACCATCTTCTAATTTCACACTTTGGTTAGTTGAGTTTTCAACACTAATTGCATAAGGGTCGGCTTGTGGGTTGGAGTCCTTCATGGCTCTTACAATCGTATCTCGATTAGGGAAAACCAATGTCCTACATCTGTTGTGCATTACGCTTCGACCTGTGTTTGTATCTGTTTGTGCATGAGGATAGACGAGGAATTGCACAACATATTCATCATTATCTCTACTCTTTACGAACTCTCGGCAAATATCTGTGCTACTGAAATACTGTCGCCCTGTGTAAATCTTTCCATCTTTCAAGGGATGCCCATGAATAGTCCACTTCCTTTGCATCTCAGTATATCCGTTTTTGGCCTTATCCTCAGCCCCCTTCTTTTCAGGTGATACCTCGATTCTACTTCGGCCACCGTATGATGGCTCTCCAAGTTGATAAACACCATCAACATCATAGACATAACACATCCATTCTCTTTGTTCATTGGTGCTATCTGAATATCGTTTCATATCTTGTATGGCCTGTTCAGAGAACTTATTCCACTCCTGAAGCCAAACTTGCATATACTCAGGTAGTTATGTTCCGACACTTAAAAGTATTGATAGTGGAGTTCTTCTTAGTTAAACTACGACCCCGATGAATAAGGTGTAGGGGCGGAAGCGTGAGGGGGGAATCAGGGACTCCCACCGCCTACATAATAGTGTGTGTATTTTTTGTATGTTAAAGGTTCTGTTAGGAAAAACCCATACTATTAAATACCTCACAACAACCATCGTAAATTAGCCAACAAGAAGGCGACTGAAAAATGGAGTTGAAAAAAAATGAGTGGAAATGAAGAGATTGAGGCGTTTTTAGCAGAAGTAGAGAGTGAACAAAAGGCATCGCAAGGGCCTAAGACCTATGTTAATAGGGACACTCTCAAGGTCGCTATTGACGAAGAAAGTGGATATAGTGAGATGTATGAAGGTTACATCCTTGAAGGTTATACAGAAGGAATTGAGGGGCAGTATGGAGTTTCAACCGCAGTCCGACTCATCGACCCTTCCGATGGCCGAAGAATGACCCTATGGCTCACAGGCTACGAACAAGAACATCTGAAGAACTTCGTGCAAACATCATTGGATAATGAAGCATCATACCCAATGGAAATCAAGTTTGTCCGACACAAGGTAGATGGTAGGAACGGTAGGAAGTATAACCGATTCTCTGCTAAGTTGCTATCTTCAGGTGAAGATGTAGTAGTCCCACCTGTTCTTGAAGAACAACTCGACCCTCAAGAGGATTGAGTTCTTTAGGACATAGAATATTCAAATAACCGACCTCCTTCGGGGGGTAGGTTTCCCATAACTTTTAATAGGTGTAGTTAGTTCCCAACAGTTTAGGGATACACCACAACTAAAAAACCACCAACTTCTCGTAGGTGGTGTTAAATACCTCATAGGAGTATTGATGATTATGACTGATAAGGTTGCTTCGGAAATAATGGACTTTGTTAGTAAAACGGTAGTCAATTATCGTGATGTTGTTATTAGTATGAAGGACATACATGATAGGAATGTTTTTGGCAATACCCAAACGGGTTCAGGATTTTGCATACGGTATGGGGTCAAAGCCATAAATCACAAAGAGGCAGGGTCGAATAAGATATTGTTAGAGTTCACAATATCTGATGGGGAATATTCAGTAAAGTGTATTTCACACAATGCCAAAGAAAAATATTTGGAAGGTGGCTTAGAAGATGAAGAATTAGCCGATATGATTCAAACTATTTCTACAAGTCAAAAGGAAGGTAAGAGAGTTGAAGTCAAAGGACATTATGTGAACTATGGAACGAAAAGATTGTTTCTTGTAGAAGATTTGATACTTGATGACGGTTTCCAAGAATCTCAGATGTCCGATAAAGAGTTTGAAAAGTTCAAGAAACTTTGTTCTAAGCATGGGATGACTCCACTTGAAATAATGATGAGGGATGATACCCTTTGGGCTGAATTGTATGCGATGGATTGGATGAAGCAAGCCATTTTGTTGTTTTGTTTATCTCCACGAAAAAAGCAAGATATGATTCATGTAGGAATCGTATCAAGTCATGGAGAAGGTAAAGACCATTTGATTGAAAGAGTCATTCAGCCTCTTGTGCCTTGTAGGAGAGCAGGTTCAGGTAAGATGGCTACAATTCCCGGTCTTTTTGGTGCTATGAGTAGCGATGATTTGAATAGTATAGAAGTAGGTTTGTTGCCTAAGATGAACCACGAAAGAGTTGCCATAAGTGAGTTTCAAACATGGGGCGAAGAAACCTTCGGTGAATTGATGAATATGATGGCTAACGGTCAAATAGAGATGCAAAAAGGCGCACTTGATGTTGAACGAGAAACTACTCTAAATCTTCTATTTTTGGGCAATCCTCCGCACTATTATGATGAAGATGATGATAAGCCCGATAAGAGAAAAATGCTTGATGCCTTTGGCAAATACACATTCCAAATTATTTCAAGATTGACTTTGATTTTTACTCAACTATCCCTAACTAATGGTGAGGCGACTCAGATGATTAGAAACTCAATTATATCAGCGATGGATGGTGATTTCCAAGAATCGCAAATAGCGGAACAAGTGGCTAAATGGAGAAAGTTCTTCAGAGAATATCTGAGATATGTGAGCAACATGAATCCAAAGTTGAGAGATAAGATTGGGGCGATTAACGGCACATACGATGAGATGGAACAGAAGCCTCAATTCAAGGATGCTTTTTGTATCCGAACAAGCACCGATAATAGAAAGTATCAGGAGTTTGCGAATCTTGTGAGAGGGTTTGCACGATTACAAGGCGATGCTGAAATTACTTTCGACCATCTAATTGATGCCGCAGATTTGTTTCAGTATTCACTTCAAACATTAACTGAAGAGTTCCCTACAAAGGCATGGTCGCAAGGAGTTGATGAGAAATTGTTAGGTATGTATGATTGTATTCTTGAAAAATGTCCTGTGGGTCATACAAAGAGAGAGATACAAAAGGAATGTAATGTTTCTAATGATGCTCTCAATGCTTTGACTAAATTGAAAGCAGTTACAAGATTTGATGATGGAACATATTTTGTTAATGCAGATTGGAAAGAGGGGTTGGATATATGAGTGGAGAATCTAAGATACAAACCCAAACATGGGCTTATTTGAGGTCATACTATTATCCTCGATTCGTAGAAGGTATAACAAAGTTGAGTTGGGATGAAAGGTTTGAAGTTCTTTCCGAGATTCATGGTGCATGGAGTCCACTTCCTCCTGACCCTGTTGAGGCCATGATGAACTATGTGGCTGAGAAGGGTTATTTCAAGTTCTTTGTAAGAGGTGCAGAAGTTAGAGAAGATGGATATTTCAAACTACATCACTTAATCTCCGCAAATCTTGGAAGAGTGGGAATCTTTGATGAATGAACGACAGGCTTAAATATCAAGTTGTTTTTTTCTACACTATGGATGTTCTCTCAGGTTCACTTTATGCAATAGCAATCGTTTCAGCATGGAGAGGAATCACAATTATGGAAGATGTGATGTTCAAGAAAGAGGATAATCCTATCCAAAGTGCATTACTTTCTATTTCGTTAGCAGGTTTGATTTTACTTTACAAACATGAGGATGTAATGAAACTATTCAAACCCACAACTACTAAATAGGTCAGTTGTGATGTTTTACTATGCGAGAGGAAGTTCAACAGAGGGCTTTAGAGGCCATCAATAGGATGATGCGGGATGGAATCGGCATTATGAGGGCGGCTCGGCTCTCTCGGTCAAGCCGAAGAACAATCAAAAAGTATATGAGAAATCAAGGGATACGAACCAAGATGGTTAGAGGGAGTATGAGAATTGTTCCAAGTATGCCTCAAAGAATCAACGCTTTCGTCATGCACATGAATAATGGGTATTCGGCAACGGCTTCAGCCAAAGCAGTAGGAACTACTGTGAGAACAATGTCGAGAAAGGAAATTGACGGTAGCCCCATCATTACAAAAGTAGGTCGAAGGTGGGAATTGAATGTAGTTCCTCTATACAGACATAGTATCGTAGTGTATGGTAGGATTATCGGTCTTGGAGATAATATTCAGGGTTCAGGTGCAGTTCCTAATTCATTAGAAGAAAATAAGCCTGATTCTCAAGAAGGAGTATCAGAAGAAGATATTAGTTCACCTGATGCTGATACGGCTATTTGGTTTCAAGTAGATTTCGATGATTTCATTACTACATTATCGAGAGATAAGGTAGGTGCATATTACAGACCACTCATTATGGATGCCCTAAGAACTCAACTTGAAACTCCCAACATACCTGATGAATCTTTGGCTTTGAAGTTCTTGAATAATGCTGATGTGCGAGAGCATTCGACTGCCAATAATAGATTAGCAGATGGAGATGTAACAAGGCTTGAGCAAATAATGAATAGATACAATGTAAGGTTATACAGTCCACCTAATTATGGCGTAGATGATAACTTAATGCCAAGAGATATTGAGATGGTTCAAAGAGATGAACTTGGTGAAGAGGTATCATTCGGTGATTTCCAAATATTTATGCTTAGGGAGGATGAAACTGCTATTTATCCACAAGACGGAAGCGGCAGACCTTACCCTGTTGAAATCAGAGTAGATTACAATTTAGCCGATGAATTAGATGTCTAAAATCCCGAAACACTTATTAGTCGGAACGCATAAATGAACGCTATGGCTCAGTTCTTACTCAAGGATACGGCAATCGCACTTGGAGTGCTAATCGTAGGTGGTGTCGGATTGAAGGCATTAACAGGAAAGAGTTTTGAGGCTGAAACCTTTGAAGCCGAACAATGCAAGCATCAATCGTATTACCGAGTTAGACACAATTATGATGATTGGGAAGAAGATGGAGATAGATTTTGCACAACAATCATCAAATGTTCGGATTGTGGCGTTGAGGGCGAGGGGAGAACCAACCTTAGCCATGAAGAAACACCCGATAGAAATTACACACAATTATGGTGGGAAGATATTGGTTATGAGGCTGAAACATTTGAAGCCGATGGAATAAGAGAGGGGCGGTATGGTTCAATTCTCAATTTTGGGTTTAATGAAGGAAACATCTCATGGGAAGATGATGTGTTGCCCCTTGTTGAAGAATACACAAATGATTGGAATGCTCAAGGCATCGGATTTGGTGAGGTTAGCGTTTCTGTTCAAAGCCCAAGAAAAGTTGTGCTTGAAAAACTGAAAGCAGATTTGGATAATGAGTTAGGAGGCTACATTTACTATGAGGCTGAAACCTTCAATGCTGAAGAAGATGAAGAAAGAATTAACGGCATGACTCTTGAAGAATGGCTTGATGAAATTGATAGAATCAAAGCCACCAAAGAACCATTCTACTACTCCAACAACATTTTAGGTTCACCCAAATATGGTAATATGATTGATATGTTTTGGGAACAAGGTTGGACTCCGCAAGGCATTTTAGATGCGTGGGAATCTTACGATAGGCAAGAAGGTCATTGGGAAAAAATCAGGGCTGAAACTTTCAATGCAGATGATAAACATTTAATAGAAAATACTGAAAAATTAAACAGGTTGATAAAAATGTTGAAAGATGAAGGTGTATGGCATTACAACCCTTCAATCTCCGATTACATGATTGATGGAGATATGACTGAAGAAGAAGCAACAGAATTGTATTACCTCAACTACTCTGATGAACTTTTTACTACCATTTTGTATCTTTTGCAGTATGCTGAAAAAGGCGGCATTAAAGGGAGTATGCCATACCATCTCAATTCAGACGAGGATGATGAGGAATCATATTTGCGATATAGGTATGGAGAGCCATTGGAGAATATTTCAAGTGGAAGGAAAATTGATGAAATCACAACCGCATTACAAGATATTTCCTCTGAAGAAATGCTCATTACTGTAATCAATAATTTATCTACAAAACAAGCAAATCAATTGTTAAATAGGCTTATGGGAGGAATTAGAGAGGGATGGATTAGGACACAACCTTTCCTTAATGATGCAGAATCATTCAATGCTGAAACTGTGAACGAACCAATTTACCTTCTCCATGACCTTGCTTCGGGGATGGTCTGTTTAGGAACTGAATCGTTTTTGAGAGCCGAAATGCTTGATACCTACTTCTATTCTTTGTATGACGGGCAAGACAAGGATTTTCCCGAAGATTACGATTCAAAGCCTATCGAAGAAATCCTCAAAGAAATTGAGGCTTCAGTCGGTCAGAATTACCCCGACTATTATCGGTTGGAAAAGTTTGATTTCCCCGAATATGGATATTGGTTTGAACCTTACATCAGCAAGGATGATGGTGGGGCGATAATGTTTGATAAACCATACGCCAAATTAGATGAAAACCGAGCCAAATTAGGAACTCAAAAGGTGTTGATGGTTCAAAGTTGGCTCAAAGACGATAAAGATGCTGAAGAGGTAGGTGAGTAAAAGTGAGTTGGGTAATGAAGAATTGGAAACCCCTGTCCGTTGTTGGCGGATTGCTTGGAATCTCTTGGTTCGCAGGTAAGAAGTTTGAAGAAGCAGAATCATTCAATGCTGAATCATTCAAGCCTGTGATATACTCCAAAGTGGTGAGGAGTGGGTGGGGTGCATCGACTGAACCAATCACCATATATGTTGATAAGAAATTAGAGGATATAATCAAAGCAACAGGGTTTGGAAAGCATATCGAATACGACTACAAAAACCCCATAGAAGAAACCTCTTCAGATTGGGTTTATATTGTTGAGGACTCAATAATGAGTGCTGGAAGGGGGCTTAAAGTAGTGGATTTAGAACGGGGGGTGCGGGCGCAGAGCATGAGTATGTATTATGATGGTATAGCCGACTATGATGGAGATGTTGTTAATTTACGAGCAGTTGAGGATGGAGGAACATACCGATATGAAGATTTAGTTAGGAGGCTGAGAAAAGTTAAAAATGCTGAAACTTTTGGCGCAGAACAGGTTCAATACGAGGTAATGGTTGGTGATGTTGATACAGGCATTGAAAATGCAGAAATTGTATCTTTGCATGAAACTTTAGAAGAGGCAAAGGCTGATGCCAACAAACGGGCAAAGGCGACTGATTTGCCAATTTTCGTTACAGAAAACAGATACGATGATGCACTACTTCAAGAACTTGGAACTGATATTGTTTTTACTTTGAACGCTGAGAATTGGGGTGGCGACCCTGATGGTAAATTAGCAAAGGCACTTGCTAAGGCGAGAGAGAAATCCAAGAAGCCCCGAAAGCCTCTGAAAATCGAGCGATTAGATGCTGAAACCTTTGAAGCCGAAAAATCAGTTCATCAATTGATTTTACACGATGGCGGGTTTTCGGACACCTATGTTTATGAAAATGAAAATCAAATCAAAGAAGCACTCTATGATGATTTTTATGGAGGTGAAAATCTTCTTGGAATGATTGATGTTTATGGGGAGGAAGGTTATGTAGATAGTGATGATGCCGAAGAAGATAACAAGAAACTCTTCATGGAAAAAACCAAGAATATGAGCATCAACGATACAATTGATTATTTGCAGTTAGACATGATGTATTATGAAAAATCAACACTTGATTTAGATAAAGATTTCATAGTTGATGGTGAAAATGGAGGCATCAAGCAAGGACATAAGAAATATGGTGCTGAAACCTTTGAAGCAGATATAACGATGCCTCAAATAGAAACAGGGGATACAATCCTTGTGGGGAAATACAGAAATAAACCCGAAATTATTGAAGGTCAGACAACAGACAAAAATAATCAACCTGTATTACTGACTAAATCCCCAAGAGGAAGAGTTACAAAAGAACGAAAAATGTTTCCTTATCACATTAGCAAATTGAAGAATGCTGAAACCTTTGAAGCCCCTAATCCAAATTGTTCAATATGTGATGGAAAAGGTTGGAAGCCTTCTTATGGCGACCCAAAACAAGATGCTAAACTCGCAAAATTATTTGGCGTGAGTATAGATGAATTGCGTTTGACTCCTTGCGATTGCAGGGGTGCTGAATCATTCAATGCTGACGATGATGCTGAATATGACTTTGAAGCAGAATCGTTCAGAAGTGTTAATACTTGTTGCGGAAAATCACTAAGCGGTTTGGTAGGTGTAGAATGTAGCGATTGCGGCCAATGGTTTGATATTCAAGAATATCGTGATTTGATTGGTCGGCATTGTTGCGGAAAATCCTTACAAAATGAAGAAATCGGTGTAGAGTGTGGTGAGTGCGGTCAATGGTATGGTAAAGAAGATTTTGGGGCTGAAACCTTTGAAGCCGAAAAGCGAGATGGGAGAGATATGACCTTAGATGAAATAGAGGAAACCTATGGGGAGGGGAGATTATGCTTCCTTTGCTTTGAGGGTGTAATGGAAAGAGGCGAAATGGGTTTTGGAAGAGATGCAACAGGCACGATTTACACTTGTTCTAATTGCGGTGCAAGAGAAGGAATGGGTTTGAATGCTGAAACAGAAGATTCTCCACCTATTGAATATTCTCAATATGGAAGAAGAATCAATTATTTGGAGATGATTTACAACGCATTCTATGACCCTGAATCTTCAATTTACCAAGTTGTGAACGGCAATAGTAGCGGGGCAATTAGTTATGGAGAAGGTTTCATACTTCCTGAAACTGCAATATTCTTTGATTTGAGAAACGGTTCTTCACAACTTGACGGTCAGCGATTATCATTTAGGTATGGAGGAAATAGAGGCTCAAGAAATAAATTAAAAACCAATGTTAAAAATGCCCTTCAGCGAGCATCAGGAACTAAACTATCAAGTAGTGGAAGATTACATCATGGAGGGCTGATTGGGGCTGATTACGAATATAATGGAAAGATGTTTTTCATTAGATACAATATGCGAGGTAGGGGCAATTCAAGAAGAACAACTCTATCAGTTGCTTCTCAAGATTCAATCCCTGAATATAGGAGAGGAGAATATCCATTTAGTAGGGCTTATGAACATGAAAACGATTACAAATCTGAATCAACTGAATCACAAAAGCAAGTCAAGAATACATACCGAATAGGGGATAGAGAATTGAAAGAATATGCAGACGGGTCTATGGAAATCGTGCTAAGTGCCGAATCAAGACCTTACAAGAGTGCATGGATTGTATCGAAGAGTGCAAGCAAATCTTTCCCTGTGGGTCAAGTGGGAGAATTAAGAATGTATGAGAATGGCGAAATACTCATATATTTGGATAATAATTTAATCATTCCATTCTATGATAAAGCATTGGCTAAGGCTTACTTATCTCACCACTTCAAAGTTTATCCAAAAAGACCTTATCAAGAAATGACGGTTTTGATGGCGGAGGATAATCACGACCACGACCACGACCACGACCACGACCACGACCATGAGGAAATAGATGAATTAGTGGATAAAATCAATACTGTTACTGATTTCGCTATCACTTTCATACATGATGGCGGCTTCGGGGGAGAAACCAAAGGAAGCATCGTAGATGAGGAATTAGGTTTGAAAACTGAAATTGTTGAATATGTGGAAGGTTCGCTTGATTTGCGAATGGTAAGGGACATAGAAACCGATGAATTATTGAGTGTTAGATTTGCCCTATCAGGTAATCCTGATACCACACCAATTTTGTATTTGCCTTTGCCTGAAGAGATTATGACGACTCCTGAAGATGATAGGGCAGTCAAGAAATCTTGAGGCGATTATGGTGGATAAAGTTGATGCCGCAGGTGGGATTTTTGTATTCACTACTTCCACAGGTGAATCACTATTGGGATTACAACTAAGGTCGGATACTGATGAGTGGGCGGCAACAGGAGGAATCATCGAAGAATATGATGATTTAGGCAAAGGAATCCAAAATACCATCTTCAATTGTATCCAAAGAGAATGTTACGAAGAATTAGGAACATGGTATGAGGATGAAGATGTTGAATCGGCAAAATGGTTGCCTTATCATGTTAAACAGAAATTGGAATCCCACGATGGCTTTTATTACACAAGATTCATCCAAATGCGAGAACCTTATTATGGCAACTTCATCCAAGATTTTGAGTTCAATCCATCAGAAGTTATTGATTTCGATTTTAGAACAATAGACGATTGGTTAAAGGAAGATTCACTCCATCCAAAGGTAAGAGAACATTTTCAGAGAAAAATGGGCGACATTATCTGATGGGCCTGATGCACTAATTACAAACACTCATTTAGCACAAAGTTTAATAGTCATAACGCTGAAATCAACATTATGAGGTCAGGTTTAATCAAAGAAGCCACATTAGTTGGTGGAGGATTATTCGTAATCGGTGCAACTTTGATGCAATTCAGAGTAAAAGGAATCACCGATAAAAAATATTGGCCTTATCTCGGAGTGTTTGTAGCAGGTTTTTCAGCACACCTAATTTTTGAATTATTAGGTTTGAATAAGAAATATTGTGAGTATGCCTTTGCATCCGAGCCTGAAGAGTGGGGCGATGATGTTGAATGGGATGAAAACTTCAAGAGAAAGAAAAAGGAAGAAGAATGGATAGTTGATTGGGATGCTGAATCACTCCCACCCCTTTCAGGCCAATCAATTGAATCACCATTAGAAATCAAAGTTTATGTTCCCTCAACAAGAAAAGACAAATCCATTACAGATATTGCATTTGAAAGAAGAGTGAAAGATACTGAGAGTTCACTTTCTAAGATGTTCGGAGGCTTTACTTCTTCAGATGTTGAGGGAGGATACACTTCATTAGATGGAGATTTGATAAGTGAAAAGGTCGCAATTGTTACTTCTTGGGTTGATGAAAATGATTATCGAGATAAATTACCACAATTGGAACAATTTTTGAAAATGAAAAAAGATGAATGGCAACAAGAAGTAATTGGATTTGAGTTTGAAAATGACTTCTTCATGTTCCCTAAATCAAATCAGTTTCACGCTTTCGGTGCTGACTCTAAAGAAGAGGCAAGATTGAAAAAATATGAAAAGACCTATGGTAAAGAGGGTGCTAAGGTTAGAAACAGGATATTCAAGAGGATTTTAGCAAACAAACAAGACGGAACAAAAGCAGGTCAATGGTCTGCTCGGAAAGCACAGTCATTAACTGAGGATTATGAAAAAGCCATGAAGGGCAAAGGTAAGAAACCTTACAAATCATCCAAAAAAACAAAATCACAAAAAGACCTCAAAGATTGGGGCGACCAAAAGTGGACTACGAAATCAGGTAAAAAGTCCTCAAAGACAGGTGAAAGATATTTACCTGAAAAAGCAATCAAAGCATTGAGCGACAAGGAATACAAAGAAACTTCCGATAAGAAGCGAAAAGATACTAAGAAAGGTAAGCAATTTTCAAAGCAACCAAAAAAGGTTGCGGAGAAAGTAAAGAAATATCGGGCTGAGAGATTTGAGGCTGAAGGAAAGCCGAGTTCAGTTGAAGTGAAGAGAAGCACAAATGATGAGAAGAAACTGATGGCGATTTTTACCTATCCTGATGGGAAAACTAAAACGACTCACTTTGGGCAAAGAGGTGCAAGCGATTACACCAAACATGGCGAAAAGGAACGGATGGAAAGATACCTTGAAAGGCATGGGGGTGGGACTACTACAAGCACTAAAGAGGATTGGAAAGACCCCACAACCGCAGGTGCATTATCTCGATGGATTCTTTGGAATAAGCCGAGCCTGAGTGCAAGTTTCAATGACTTCAAGAAGCGATTCAATCTCAAGGGAGATTTGAAAGTCAAAAAGTCGGCTGAATCATTTGAAGCCGAAGATGCTGAAAAGTATGTGGCATGGCAAACTCCAAACCTTTCCTCATTCGGTTACAGAATGAGCAAATATCATATTATTGG
>CEVZ01236986.1_pt1 | contig 25652 bp, 25 predicted proteins | sample 361371 | NCBI WGS metagenome assembly CEVZ01 (sample SAMEA2620217, study PRJEB7988) | marine metagenome | isolation source: saline water (ENVO:00002010), including
AACTTAAATGAAGATGTCAAAATAACTGTTTTCATGGCTACTAATACTCCAGAAAAAAATGCAAACTGGAGAGCGACAGAAGATTTACTTCTTGAATTCAAAAGAAGATCAAAACAAGTTAAGCTTGAGTATGAAAAGATAGATCCAGAGCTTGATCCTAATGCAGCTGCAAATTATGGAGTTAATTCTTTTCCTTCAATAGTTGTTGAAGCTTTAGATTCTAGAAGATCTCAAATAATTCCTGGTAGGAGCTCAGCAGTTTCTGCAAATCCATTTACTGAGCAAGACATAATAACTGGTTTGCTAATAGTTAATCAAATAAAACAGAAAGAAGTAATTTTTCTAACAGGTCATGGTGAAAGAGATATTACAGATTTCGACCCTAATTCTTCAGGAATGGGATTAATTTATTCTGATTTACTTGCTCAAAATTACAAAGTTTTGTCATCTACGTCACAAGAATTAGCTATTCTCTTGTCTGAACAAAAAATTCCAGCAGTAGTTGTAATTGCTGGAGCTGAATCTGACTTTACTCTACAAGATTCTGCAATAATTTCAGAATATTTATGGCAAGGTGGAACTTTGCTTGTGATGATAGAGCCTGAAAATACACCTGATGGAATAAAAACTTTTTTATATAAATATGGAGTAGCAGTGGGAGAAGGTACAGTTTTTGATATGGCAAGTTTTGTAGCTCCAAAACCGAATTATCTTCAAATCAAGAAAACAAATGGACAAATCCCAATACATGAAATAACTACAGACTTTGATGTCCTTTATCTACCAGGTTCTGCTTTCTTAGCATCTACAATAAGCCCTGATACAGTGCCAGTGTCTGATAACGGAGAACCTTTTCTAAAGCATGTTCCTCTGGCTTTCACTACTTTGGAAAGTTGGGCACAACAAGTAACAGATGCAGAAGACCTTTCTTATGATGTAGAGAGTGATATATTAGGTCCATTCCCTACTATTCTAGCTGTACAAGCAATCTCAGAACTTGGTAAAGCTCCAATTGAGAATGAAGATGGAACAATTGCTCAAACATCAATAGTAGTTGTGGGAGATACTGATTTTGCTTCAAATAAATATTCTGGATCCGCTAAAAACAGTGATTTGTTTATTAATAGCATTAATTGGTTAGCAAAAGATTTTGAACTAATTTCAATCAGACCAAAAACTCAAGCATACAGAGAGTTAGTACTAACAAAGAGCGAGAGAGACTTCATTAGGTGGAGTGGATGGCTATTAATGCCAACTTTAGTAACTTTAGGCGGATTTATTAGTTGGTGGCGAAGAAGATAATATGAATCTAAGAATTTCATTAGTTCTAATCATTTTAGTTTCATGGTTTTCTGTTTTTGGCGTACTAATATTCAAGTCAGATATTGGTTCAGAAAAAAGTGAGGAACAAATAACTTATTTTTATCGGATTTCATCTGGTGATATTACAAATATTTCAATCAGAAACCAAGATAGAGCATTAAGTTGGAGACTTATAGATAATACTTGGTATTTCGATAATATGGACGGAATTCCTGCTGATAAATTTAGATGGGGGGGAATAATTGATTTGTTACAAGGCCCACAACTTTACAGGACTATTTCAGAAAATATTGATGATAAATCAAAGTATGGTTTAGATAACCCATCAACAGAAATTTCAATTTTTTTAGCAAGTGGAGATAAAAGGACTTTATTCATAGGAGATATAACACCAGATCGTCAAAATAACTATGCTTACCTAGAAGGTGACAATAAATTAGTTATGGTTGATTCTACATGGAAAGGAGTTTTAGCACGTCTAGTTGATGAACCTCCCTATCCAAAATGGATGTATAAATTAAATGAAGAAGAGATATTAGAAGTAATTGTCATAAATGATAATGAAATTAAAAAAGCTTACACTCTTAAGTCAGACGGATGGTATAACTGTATAATTCCACTCACAGGAACACCTTGTGATGGAAATGAAAAGGCAGATTCAGATAGTTTAATTACATTCCTTAGTGATTTCTCAACAATGAATGTTATATCTTCAGTAAAACTAAATCTTATGTTTGAAGAGGACTATGCAATGTATGGACTTGGACTTGATACTCCATATGTAGATGTAAAAACTGCTAGTAGAGATGAATTTGGAGTAAACACAATCTATAACACTTCTTTGAGTATAGGCAATATGAACGAAGATAAAACTGGATATTATGCAGTGGCAGCTGAAACAAAAGACGTAATACTTATCGAAAAAGAATGGGCTGAGAAAATTTTATCTTTTATAACTAAGTAGTAAGATTCTTATATAGCTCTGGCAATCTTGCAGGTAGCATAGAAATATCTGAAAGAACTTCATATGAAAAATCATCCATCATCGTCTTAAGATAATCATGACCAGATTTATCGACTGTTAAACAGAAAGGTGTTATTCCTTTTTGCCTTGCTTCAATCAAAGCTTGTCTCGTGTCATAAACTGCATACTCTTTTTCTACACCTTCTCGTGAGTAGCCTCTATCCTGAGGTCTTCCATCTGTTACCAAAAAAAGAAATCTAGAACGTGCCTCATGATTTTCAAGTTTAGTTATAGTATGCCTTATTGCAGGCCCCATTCTAGTAGCATGCAACGGTGCTATTCTATCTATTCTTCCTGAAATAGATTCATCAAATTTTTCATCTAAATCTTTTATTGTGTAAAACTCAACATTTTCTCTTCCATACCCTGAAAAACCATAAATTCCGTAGTCATCCCCCAACATTTCGAGTGAATTCACCATCAATACAATACCTTCTTTTTCAACATCTACTATTCTTTTGTATGATCTTCTTAATCCCTCTGCCCTTCTAGATCTTAACCAAACCATGTATTCTACAGGATCATCAGGTGCACCCCAGTCATCAGAATTAGATTTTGAGCTATCATCAATAGCCTCAGCAGTTGAAGCACTCATATCAATTAGTAATGCAACAGCTACAGATCTTTCAGTTTTATTTCTTCTCCAGTAAATTTTTTCGTCTGGTGTTACTCCTGATCTTAGATCTATAAGAGCTTCAATACCTGCATCTAAATCGGCTTCTTCACCATCCTCTAGTCTCTTTTGTTTTCTATATTGTTCAGGTACAAACAGTTCAAACTGTTTCTTTATTTGATAAACCAAATTAGAATTATTAGATAGTGTTTCTCTATAAAAATTTGCCTCACCATCTGGAAGTTTTTTTTCATGTAACAAACACCAATTGGGTTTATACTCAACATCTCTGAAGTCCCATTCATCGTATGTAAAAGTATCTGGTTCCTTTGCCTCCAATGGACCTCCATCTTCATCAACATGAGTAGGTTCTCCTCCAGTAAATGAAGAATTATCTAGATCTCTATTTTTTAGTTCTTTCATCAAATTTTCTAATAATTCTTGATTTGGAGTTTCTGTCAATTCCTGATTTTCTTCTGATTCTTTTGATTCTAGATCTGGTGAGTTTTGAATTAATTCCTCAATCTGCTCTTGTGTAAGCCCTTGAATTTCTTCTCCTTCCCCTTCCATTTCATCTCCACTAACTGTTAACATTTCAGTTAATAGTTGCCCTAATTCAGGCTTAAAGTCCCCCTGGTATTCAACTGGATCTGGAGATTGATAATCTCCTTCTTCAGGTGGATTTATTGAACTTTCTTCAGAAGGTTCTCCTGTTTCAGGTTCTCCTTCACCTCCAGAAAAGTAAGAAATCATATCATTTACTACTTGTTCATCTTCAAATTGATCTTCAGAATCCTCTAAGTCTTCATCTTTTATCTCATCAGCTTCTTCTTCAGGTTCATTTGAATCAATTTCTTTATTATCTATATCTCTAATTAATGAAAATAGTCTGAATGAAACAGCCATAGAATCTTCAACTGTTTTTATTTTATCGTTTGATATTCTTGATAAAGTAAGGAGATATCTAACAATATCTTCATATTTTGATTTAGTCCCTTTAGGGACATTTCTATCTTTATCACCTAGGGTAAATCTAAGAATTTTTTCAATAAAAACTTCTCTTCTTTTATTACTAGATTCGGATTTATTTTTCCTATTATTTAGTTCTTCTAACTGAACTTTTTTATAAAAATTTCTTAAACCTGGATATTTGCTTAATATAAGTTGATCAACTCTGTACTCCTCAACAATACTAAATATATCGTCTGCTAGGATTGGATCATGCTTGAATGGAAAAGACCCTCTTAAGACTTTAGCAATTCTTGTAGCATGTTCTTCATCAGAATCATTTACTTGATCTAGTAATGCATTAAATATTGCCTTAGATTTAGAATTTACAGGTTCTATTTTATAGTCATATTTGTAGCTTCCAAATTCAGTTAGTGCTTGTTGATGAGATGCAAGCACCTTATAAAAATTAAAGTTATCTTCTTTTTTGTTATATCTTTTAATTACATCTGGTAAATAAATAGTTTTACCATCTGAGGTAGCTAGATCAGATTCTCCCCAACCTATATTTTTATCAGTTATTGTAGTAGATCCAGATACTGAAACATCCTCACCTGAAAGAGCTGTGCAATAAAGTTTCATTAAATCCTTAATTCTGTTTAGCTCAACACTTGAAGAAATTTTATCAATTAAGTCTTGAGATTCTTTTGATTGAAGCTTAAAAAATTGAGTCGCAGGAGCTGTATTAGTATCTTGATCAATAGCTAGTCTGATTCCTTGAGATTTCCATTGATCAAGTTGATCAATATCTAAAGAATCTAGTAATCTAGGGACGTTATTAAGGAAATCTAAAGTAGCAATTGGAACATTGTTGACTACTTGTTGAGTCATTTGTAATACTTGGTCATTATCATTTTTATTGGTTAAAGATAAAGTTCTAATCAACAATTGTAGGAATTCAGATATTTTCAGTCCCGATAAACCGTGAAGTCTACGAGTCATATCAAATGTTATTTTCGTATGCGCATTAGGTAATTTCGAAACTTGATCCTTAATAATTTCATAAGTTGGCTTTATGTCTCTCCAATCATTTTCAGTTATCAAAACTGAAAGATGAATCAATTCATCAATTTCCTGAAAATTCAGGGTATAAATTTCCAAAGATGAATCTAGTATTTCATTTGCAAGATCATAAGATCTGTTTGATAGAATTTCCATAAAATCAGTAAACTTACAAAATTGATCAAAGGTCAATGTCTCAAGAATCATTGGTGTGTATTCAAACATCTTGCAAGACAAGTTAGTTGATTTCCATGTTCCTTTATGTAATTTGGTAACTCTACTGACCCAATCTTCAATATATCTTGGACGAAGTCTTACCATCGTTTGAGGGCTAGAACTTAAGAAATATTGAGCAATTTTACTTGAATCTTTTGATAATGAAATACTTGATTTGCACCACCCAAGAAATTGACCAGACGGAAGATATTGTTGTACTTTAACTGAAGCTGAAAAATATGCTAGAGAAGGTTCCCATGATCTAGATGACAATTGCGCTATTTCTAAGCCTATGTTTTCCCATTGTGTAAGAATTTCCTCAGGCAATTTACTTTCTAAAATATCTCTTGATTCAACATATTGACTTAATAGTTCCTCAGGATAAGCCTTTAGCAATCTTTTTATTTTTTCTGGAGTATATTTTGAATAGTTATCCATTTTTTATCTTACTCTCTAATATTTCTGAAATTTGAGTAATCATTCTTGCAGATGCTCCCCAAATCAATTTATCCTCATATGCAAAAGCTCTAGAGTCTATTCTTTTTTCATTTCTAGTAAATGATACATATCTTTTATTCTTTTCTTCAATCAAATCAAATAGTGGAATCTTTGCTATTTCCTCAACCTCTTCTTTATTTCTAATGAGTTTACTTTCGCTTTCAATTTCTCCAATAAAGGGTTGTATAACCCAACCAGTACCTAATGTCATAACAGGATCTAACTCTCCCCATAAAACAAAGTCATTAACATTAGCACCTATCTCTTCATTCGTTTCTCTAGTTGCGGTGTGTTTCAAATCATTATCTGAATTTTCTACTTTACCTCCAGGAAAAGCCCACTCTAAAGCATGCTTGCCTTCATCTGCTCTTTTAATCATGTAAATTGGATAATCAGGATTATCTTTCTCTATCAATATACTAACTGCCGCAACCATCAAATCACTTTCCTCTAAAGTCTTGCTGTTAGAAGTCCTTCCTTCTAAGATTTTCTTTAAGGTTATAAACTTATTTTGATTCAAATTTGTTACTCAAAAATTGAAGAAACTATTTGATCTACTGTTTCTTGAATTTGTACCTCGTCTGTTATTCCCCAAGTAAGTGCAACCTGACAAGCTCTTTTGGGAGAAATACCTTGTTTGATTAATCTTGCTGCATAAATTAGTAGTCTAGTACTAGCACCTTCTTCTAACCCATGCTCTCTTAGGTTTCTAATCTTTTGTCCAAGTACAGCTAATTGATTAGACATTCCTTCTTCTAAACCAGATTCGTGCGCAATAATCTTTGTCTCTCTGTCAACATCCGGGAAATCAAACTCAATTGCTACAAATCTTTGTCTAGTTGAGTGTTTTAAATCCTTAACAGCATTTTGATAACCAGGGTTGTATGACACAACCAAAAGAAATCCATCATCTGCTTGAATAACTTGTCCTAATTTATCAATACTTAGAGTTCTTCTGTGATCGGTAAGTGGATGGATAATAACAGTAGTATCTTTTCTTGCCTCTACAACTTCATCAAGGTAACAAATACCTCCTGATTTTACGGCTCTAGTTAGAGGTCCATCTATCCATTTTGTACCACTGGCATCAAGTAAATATCTTCCAACTAAATCACTGGCTGTGAGGTCTTCATGACAAGCAACAGTTACTAGTGGAATATCCTTAACTTTATTTTCATTGCTATTAATTTTCCATGACATATACTCAACAAAACGTGTTTTACCTGTTCCTGTAGGACCCTTAAGAAGGATTGGAACTCTTTCATTGTATGCTGCTTGAAAAACTTCTATTTCATCAGAAGTTGGCATGAAGAATGGCTCCTCCGCAACAATATACTCTTCTGCATTGACTTCTTTATAACTTTGAGTTGCCATTATTTTCTCCAATTTTATAGGTTTTTGTAACTATTAAATAAAAAGCTTAAACCAATATAAACTCTTTCTTCTTTTCATTCAATTCCTATGATAGAAAAAAAGAGTAATAATAAAGATAAATTGAAATAAAATGGAATTACAAAATATTCCGAGTATGACAAAGTTGCTAGATTCTTCAGAATTTTCTGACTTTGATATTAACCAAGAAATACTAAAAAAAATCATTAATAACACTCTTGATTCAGTTAGAAAAACTGTTTATTCAGATAAAAACAATAATCTGACGGATAAAGATATTAAGAGTCAAATAGTTTTTGAAATAAAGAAAATTTTTGATCAGGAACCAAAGATTGTTATCAATGGTACAGGAGTTATTTTACATACCAATATTGGTAGAGCCCCAATATCAAAAGAATCATCCGAACAAATACAGTCTTTATTATCTAATTATTCAGATTTAGAGCTAGATATAAAATCTAAAAATAGAAAATCAAGAATAAGCAAATCAGACAAATTACTTAGCTTAATTATTGGTTCTGAGTCATCAGCTATTTTTAATAACAATGCCATGGCTTTAGTTATTGCTCTTGCATCTTTAGGGAAAAATAAAGAAGTTTTGGTATCTAGATCAGAGTCTGTTGAAATAGGAGGAGGATTTAGAATACCAGAGATAATAAAGATGTCAGGACAAAAATTAATTGATATAGGCACTACAAATAAAACTTATTTGAGTGATTATGAAGAAAATATTTCTGAAAAAACTGTAGCAATACTAAAAGTACACAAATCGAATTACAGGATTGAGGGATTCACAGAAGAAGTTGATATAAAAAAACTTAGTAATCTTGCAACTAAACATAATATTTCTTTAATTCATGATCTTGGATCAGGTAACTTTATGGATACAACAAAATATGGTTTACCTTTTGAACCTTCAATAATGGATAGTATTAATGATGGATCTCATATGACTTTATTTTCAGGAGATAAGTTACTTGGAGGACCTCAATGTGGAATTATTGTAGGTAATAAGGAGTCAATTGAAAAAATTAATAAAAATCCATTAGCTAGAGCTGCAAGAATAGATAAATTAAATTTATATATCTTGAATAACTCATTGACTAGTTACGTTAGTAAATCTAAGACTGAAAAAATACCTTCTTGGAGTTTGATCAAATTAGATTCTGAAGAAATAAAAAAAAGAGCAAATTTGATTCTAGAGAAATTACCAAAAGAATTTTTTAGATTAACACAATGTAAGTCTACTATTGGAGGAGGAACTTTTCCTGAAACTTACATAGACAGTTATGGAATCAAAATGACTGAAAAAAGCCTGACAAAAAAATTAGAATCATATTTACTAAACATGAAATTACCAATCTTAGGAAAGATAGAAAATGATAACTTAGTGATAGATTTAAGGACTATTTTCAATGAGTATGATAATTACTTAATAGAAAGCCTTAATAATTTTTTCAACAAATGACACTATTCGAACATAATAGCAGAAAAGAATTACTTTCTGGCTCTCCTTTGTCCTCAAGATTACGTCCTGAATCTTTAGAAGAATTTATCGGTCAGGAACATATCTTAGGTGAGGGAAAGATTTTACGAAACTTAATTGAAAATAAATCTATCCCATCAATGATATTTTGGGGACCACCAGGTACAGGTAAAACTACACTTGCTAGAATAATATCAAATTTAACAAATCATAATTTCAAATCTCTTTCAGCAGTGTCATCGGGATTATCAGATATTCGAAAGCTGACTGAACAAATATTAAGAGAAAGAACTTCTACAACCAATAAAACTATCCTGTTTTTAGATGAAATTCATAGATTTTCAAAGAATCAACAGGACTCACTTCTTCCATTAATAGAAGATGGAATAATTATATTAATAGGAGCAACAACAGAGCATCCAGGATTTTCTATAATAAACCCACTTATCTCAAGAGTTAAGATTTTCAAGTTTGAATCTCACAAAGATGAATCAATATCCAAAATCATAAATAAAATTCAAAATTTGTCAGATGAAGAATTTAATATAAAAAATATTAAGTTAGATAAAGAAGTTCTAGATATTTTAATTTCAGGATGTGGAGGAGATATCAGGAAAGCAATTGATACTTATGAGTTAGCAGTAATGTCTATTGATACATCAAAAAATAAAATTGTTTCTAAAGATCTAATAAAAGAATTACTTGAAAATAATTCAATATACGATAAGCAAAGCGATAATCACTACAACAATATTTCTGCGTTTATAAAATCTATAAGAGGTTCTGACCCAGATGCGGCAATTTATTATCTAGCAAGAATGCTTAAAAATGGAGAAGACCCTCTATTTATAGCAAGGAGATTAATTATTAGTGCATCAGAAGATATTGGATTAGCAAATCCTAATGCTATGATTATTGCTAATTCTACTTTTGACTCTGTAAATAAGATTGGAATGCCTGAAGGTAGAATCCCATTAGCAAACGCTACAATATATTTGTCATTATCAGAAAAAAGTAATTCTTCATACAAAGCAATTAACGAAGCTTATGAAGAAGTTTCAAATAATCCTATAACCGAAGTTCCAATTCACTTAATGAATGCAGAAACAAAAATAGATGAAGAATTTGGAGTTGGCAAAGGATATGAATATGATCACAATTCTGAAGACGGATTTATAAAGCAAGATAATTTTCCAAAAAAATTGTCTAATAGAAAGTTTTATAATCCAATAGGAAGAGGAATAGAAAAGACACTTAAGGATAGATTTGAGAAACTTTGGCTAAAAGACTAGATTGAATTCATCACTTTTGACATTGATTCTATTGTTTTATCAATGTGTTTATTATCTATACCATAATGAGCAACCATCCTAAGGTCAGTATAAGAACCATTAATTAGTATTCCCATTTCTTTTAGCTTTTCAGCAACCTCGAAGCCTGTATTTTCTGGGACCTTAAATCTGACAAGATTTGTATGAATATTATCTGGATTAATTTCAACCTTACTAATTTCAGCTAATCCAACAGCTAATTTTTTTGCGTTCTCATGATCTTCATTAAGCCTTTCAACCATAGAATCTAATGCAACTATTCCACAAGCAGCTATCACACCAACTTGTCTCATAGCAGATCCAAGAAGCTTTCTTACTCTTCTGGCTTCTGTTATTTGGTCTTTCTCACCAACAATAACACTTCCAACAGGACAGGAAAGTCCCTTGGAAAGACAAAATGTAAGAGAGTCAACATGTTCAGCTAAATCCTTTACTGATGTATTTAATGCTACGGAAGCATTAAAAATTCTTGCACCGTCTACATGAACTCTAAGACCAGCTTTTTTAGCAGCTAATGCCATTTTGTCTGAAGCTTTTTTATCTATTGGAATTCCACTTAATCCACCATGAGTATTTTCAAATGCAAATAATTTAGTTTTAGGTTTATGATAATCATCCGGCTTTACAGCATTAAGTATATTTTCTTCATCAATAGTTCCATCAGAGTTAGTTTTGAGAGGATACATAACAACTCCACCTAAAACGGAAACTCCACCACCTTCTGATGAAAAGATGTGGCAAATATCACCAATTAATATTTCATCTCCACGTGTTGCTTGAGAAAGAATCGAAACTAAATTTCCTTGAGTACCTGAAGATACAAATACAGCATCCTCTTTGCCAAACATTTCTGCAGCTTTTTCTTCTAGCTTATTTACAGTAGGATCATCTCCGTACACATCATCACCTACTTCAGCATTAGCCATAGCTTTACGCATTTCTGGAGATGGTTTAGTAACAGTGTCTGATCTAAGATCAATATGCAAGATTTCCTCCGTAAAAAATTTGTATAATATTTTTATATGAAAAATTATAACTCAATACAAGAGAAAATTATTAGTTCTTGGCTACTAAAAGATAAACTTTTTTGGACATTATTTCCTTCAATTTTTTTATTTGATCAAATTACAAAATATTTAGTTTATAAAAACTTAGCTTTAGGTCAATCAATCCCTGACGATTTCATTATCAAAATAACTTATGCAAGAAACACTGGAACAGCTTTTAGTTTATTCAGTTCTTATGGGAGCTTATTACTAATAATTTCTATATTTGTTGCAGTCTTCTTTACAGTTTATTTCTTGATGATTGAAAAACCTAAACTAACTATGAGATTATTTATCTCTCTTGTAGTTGCAGGTGCTCTAGGAAATATTATTGATAGAGTTAGGTTTGGATACGTTAATGACTTTATTGATGTAGGCTTTTGGCCTATTTTCAATATAGCTGACTCTTCAATATCTATAGCACTAACCATATATTTCATCGATTTAATATTTCTAAATAAAAAAAATGAAGATTAACATAATTGCTAAAAGAATTGAAAGATTAGATAAATTGATTTCATCAAATACTGATTTCTCTAGAAGTGAAGTAGTTGAAATAATTGAAAAAAATTGTTGTGTTGTAGATGGTAAGATTCAAAATAAAAAATCAACAATAATCAGTCCAGACTCAAAGATTGAAATTTTATCTGTAAATTCTTACGAAAAAAAAACTTACAAGAAAATAAATACATATTTAGTTGATGAAGATATTATTGTAGTTGAAAAACCTGCAAATATGATTACACACAGGGCAAGTAAAAATAATGATGTTAGTCTCTGCGAACATATAGTCAATTCATACCCTGAAATAAAATCAGTAGGAGATATTGATAGACCAGGAATTGTTCACAGACTAGATAAAGATACTAGTGGATTAATGATAATAGCAAGGTCTGCTAATGCTTATGAAAAATTAAAAGAAATGATAAAGGAAAGAAGCATTTCACGTAATTATGAAGCTTTAGTATATGGAAAGCCTAAGCTAAAAGAAGCAATAATTGATGCTCCAATAATTAGAGATCCTAAAAATCCTATAAAAAGAAGAGTGTCGATAGGAGGGAAGGAATCTAAAACCTCTTATAGAATAAAGAAAAACTTTGAAGAATATTCATTGTTAGATGTAAAGTTATTCTCAGGAAGAACTCATCAAATTAGAGTACACTTAGAACATGTAGGGCACCCAGTTGTTGGTGATAATTTATATGGGAATAAAAAGAGTAAACTAAAGAGATCTTTTTTGCACAGTTCAAAACTTGAATTTTTTCATCCTATGAATAATAAAAAGTTATATTTTGAGTCTCCCTTACCTTTAGAATTAAAAAAATTTATAGAAACTATTTCATGACAAATAAAGAAGTAAGAGTAAGATTTGCTCCAAGTCCAACGGGAAATCTACATATCGGTGGTGTGCGTACAGCAATATTTAATTGGCTTTTTGCAAAAGCCAACTCTGGTAAATTTATATTACGTATAGAAGACACTGATCAAAACAGATATGATGAAAATTCTGAAAAATCTATTTTATCTAGCTTAGAGTGGTTAAGTTTAGATTGGGATGAAGGACCATTTAGACAATCAGAAAGAAAGGATTTGTACGGCAATATAGCAAAAAAACTTGTTGATTCTGGATGGGCATATTATGACGATACTACTTCAGAAGAACTTGAAGAATTACGACAGCTTCAAATCAGAGAAAAGAGACCTCCAAGATATGACAACAGAGGCAGATACAAAGAGATTAGTCACGAATATTATGAAAAAAATAAAGACTCAAAACAAATCGTTGTAAGATTTAAAGTTCCTGATGGAGGGAATAAACCATTTAATGATGAAATAAGAGGAATAGTTGAATTCAACCTCAAAGAAATCGATGATTTTGTTATTCTTAAGTCCGATGGTATGCCTACATATCATTTAGCTCATGTTGTAGACGATCATGAAATGAAAATTACTCATGTTATTAGAGGAGAGGAATGGATCTCTTCTACACCAAGACATGTATTAATACATGATGCAATGGGTTGGGATTATCCTAAGTATGTACACGTCCCATTAATTTTAGGAAAAGATAAGTCTAAATTATCAAAAAGGCATGGTGCTGAATCAGCATTAGAATATAAAGACAAAGGATATTTGCCAGAGGCAATATTTAACTTTTTAGCACTATTGGGTTGGTCACCAGGTGATAATAGTGAAATAATGACTATCGATGAAATAATAGAAAAATTTTCAGTAGATAGAATACTTGGTCATCCAGCTGTTTTTGACCCTGAGAAATTAGAATGGATGAATGCATCCTATATTAGAAATCTAGAAGATAATACACTTAGTAAAATGATTATTAAAGAAGTTGATCGTCCTAAAGAAAAAGGAGGTTTAGTTAGTGAAAAGGTTTCCATAGAAGATATAACCAACAGAATTTCTATTCTTACTCCATTGATTAGGGAAAGATTAAGAAATGTTTCAGAATCTTCATTTCTACTAGAGTATTTTTTTTATGATGATTTAGAAATAAAAAAAGAAACATTGCTTCCAAAAAAAGTTGAACCAAAATCTATTATTGATGGATTAACTAAATCTATTACCTTAATAGATGAAGAAAAAAAATTCGAACCAGAAAATCTAGAAGAAAAATTCAGAGAACTTGCAAAAAATTCTGGGTTAAAAGCAGGACAATTATTTTTTCCTATCAGAATTGCGCTTACAGGTAGAAAGGAATCTCCTCCCCTATTTGATACTATGTGTGCTATTGGTAAAGAAAAATCTATTAATAGACTTTATAGTGCTATAAGTATTATAAAAAGCTAGCAAAATTTGTGGTTTTTCATTTAGAATAGATAAATCACAAATCAAAACAAAGGAAATATGGTAGAAGTAAGAATAAAAGATGACGAAAGCTTTGAAGCCTTATTAAGAAGGTTTTCAAAAAAAGTACAGCAAGAGTCTATAGTTTCTGAAGCTAGAAGAAGACAAAATTTTGAATCACCGACATCTATAAGAAAGAAAAAGATTTCAAATAAAAAAAGAAAAAGTTATCGTACTACTTTAAAAAACCAATAAAAGAAGTAGAACTTCTCACTAATTTAATTATCATATATTTCATTACAACTTAAATTTATTAGTAAAGATTTAATCAGTTGAAAATAGGAATTGTAGTATTTCCAGGCACATGGAGTGAATCAGACACATTTTATGCCACTAAAGATATCTTAGGTATTAATACAGAATATATTTGGCATAAAGATCAGAAATTAAATAATACTGATCTAATTATCTTACCAGGAGGATTTTCCTATGGAGATTATTTAAGAACAGGTGCAATTGCAAGTTTTTCCCCAATAGTTAATAAAGTAAAAGAATTTGCAAATTCAGGTGGCCCTGTAATAGGTATCTGTAATGGATTTCAAATTTTATGTGAAACAAAACTTTTACCTGGAATACTCCTAAGAAACAAAGACTTATCATTCGTATGTGAATGGTCAAACTTAAAAGTAAACAATAATTCTATATTCACAAATAAATTTAAAAATGATGAAATAATTAAGATTCCTATTTCACATGGAGAAGGTAATTTTCAAGCAGATGAGAGAACTATAAAGGAGCTTGAGGAAGAAAATAGAGTTATATTTAGATATTGCTCTGATGAAGGTGAAACAAATATAATTTCAAACCCCAATGGTTCAATTAATAACATAGCTGGAATAATTAACAAGGAAGGTAATGTTTTAGGGATGATGCCACATCCTGAAAAAGCTTGTGAAAAATTAATAGGTGGAATTGACGGATTAGGAATTTTTGAATCAGTAATAAAAAGAGTAACTAATGGTAACTGAAGAAACATTAAAAGAATTAGCATTAACATTTTCAGAATATGAACTAATTATAAAGAAATTAGGTAGAGAACCAAACGAACTAGAGCTTGGGTTATTTGGAGCTTTATGGAGTGAACATTGCGGTTATAAACATACAAAGAAATTACTTAGAACAATAAAATCAAAATCTAAAAATACACTAACTGAAGCCGGAGCAGAAAACGCAGGTGCAATAAATATAGGGGATAATAAAGCTATTGTGATGAAAATGGAGTCACATAACCATCCCTCAGCAATTGAACCCTATGAAGGAGCAGCAACTGGTGTAGGAGGAATAGTTAGAGATATCTTTGCAATGGGAGCAAGACCGATTGCACTATTGAACTCACTAAGATTTAGTAACTTAAGTGATGATAGAAATTTACAAATTGCAAAAGGTGTAGTGCAAGGTATTTCTGGATACGGAAACTGTCTTGGTATTCCAAATATTGGAGGAGAATGCTCATTTGATGATTCCTATGATGATAACCCTTTAGTTAACGCTATGTGTATTGGTTTAGTTGATAAAGATAAAATATTAAGCGCGAAGGCTGAAAATCCAGGTGACTTACTAATAATTATTGGAGCTGAAACAGGTAGAGATGGTATTCATGGGGCATCAGGATTAGCTTCTCAAAACTTTGAAGAGACAGTTGAATTAAGATCAGCAGTACAAGTTGGAAATCCATTTTTGGAGAAGCTTCTGATTGAGGCATGTTTAGAAATTTCCGAAATGGAAGAACTAATTGGAATGCAAGACTGTGGAGCAGCAGGAATTACCAGTGCAGCAATAGAAATGGCTGAGAGATCAAACTTAGGTTTGAGTTTAGATATAAGTAAAGTTCCAGTTAGAGAGCAAGGAATGACTCCTTATGAAGTAATGCTTTCTGAGTCTCAAGAAAGAATGCTAATTGCAGTTAAAGATGGAGAATATAAAAGAATTTTTGAGATTTTAGATAAATGGGACCTAAAATGCTCAATAATTGGTAAATTCATAAAAGAAAATGTTGTAAAAATTTATGACAAAAATAAATTAGTTTCAGAAACTTCTATTGAAGCATTAACTAATCCTCCAGAGTATAGTTTAGACCAGATTTCAAAAAACTATAAACCTGAAACAAAAAAATTTATAGCAAAAACTTCATACAAATCTTTTAATGAAAAACTTATTAAACAATATTTAAAAGAACTTCTGAAATCGGATAATTTAGTATCGAAGAAAAGTATATACAAAAAATATGATCATCACGTACAAACTAATACAGTAGTAGAACCTGGAGAAGACTCTGCAGTCATAAGGATAAAGGACACTGACAAAATGTTAGTTTTTAGTTGTGATGGAAACTCAAGGTTATGCGCTTTAGACCCAAAAACAGGCTCAGAAATAAATATTGCAGAAGCTTGTAGAAATATTTCTGTGATGGGAGGAACACCAATTGCTCTAACTGATGGATTAAATTTTGGAGACCCAACAAAACCAAAGGGAGCATTTGAATTAGTAGAAACATTTAAGGGATTCAATAAAGCTTGTGAAATATTTGATACTCCAATAATAAGTGGAAATGCAAGCTTGTTTAATGAAGGTCACAAATCATCAATAAATCCTACACCTATAATAGGTGCAATGGGAATTATGGATAAAACCATAAAACCACCAAAAAAATCTTTTATTAAAAATGGAGACAAAATAGGTTTTATTGGTAAGGAAATTTGGGGTTCAGATTCAGGACTATCAGGAAGTGAATTCCAAAGAATTTTTGAGAATGAATTAAGTGGAGATATTTCTATTGATCTAGATTTTGAAAAGGAAATTCAAGAAAAGATAAGAAAATTAATAAAAAACAATCTCGTCATTTCAGCACATGATGTATCAATAGGCGGATTTATAACTGCTATTGTTTTATGTTGTGAAAAAAATAATTTAGGTGCAGAAATAAATATGTCTGTCCCAGATTCTTGGGCTGGCGCCCTTTTTGGAGAAGATCCAACAAGAATATTATTCTCATTCAAAGAAGAAGATAAAAGTAAAATATCTGAAATTTTAGGTAATGAAAGTTGGAAAGAAATTGGAACTGTTACTGAAAAAAATATAAAATTTGAGAATATATTAATTGAATCTGAGCCTTTGATTTTGAGTTATAATAAAGGTTTTAGTAAGGATATTTAAAGAAATTTCTAATGCCAACATACGAGTTTAAGAATAAAAAAACAGGAGAGATAGAAGAATATTTACTTTCATTCAGTGAAGTTGATAACTTTAAAAAAGATAATCCACATCTAGAGAGGATTTGGACAGATACTCCTAGTGTTATATACAAAGGAAGTGGTTTTTATACTACTGACTATAAATCGACCCCTAAATCAAAAACATCAAAAAAAGATACAAGTAATAATTCTGAAAAAAAATCATCCGAAAAAAAATCTACAGATAGTAAATCTTCTTCAAAAAAAAGTAAAAAAGATAAGTAGTGAAAGCTTTAATTCAAAGAGTATCATCAGGATCTGTAATCGTTGAAAATAAAACTGTTGGTTCAATTCAAAAAGGATTAGTAGTTTTACTAGGAGTAACTCACTCAGATTCAGAAAAAGATATAGATTTTATTATAAATAAAATTGTTAATCTAAGGATTTTTGGAAATGAAGAAAATGATAATTTTGAAAAATCTGTTAAAGAAATTGATGGAGGGATACTAATAATCAGTCAGTTTACACTTTATGCTGATATGAAAAAAGGTAGAAGACCAAGTTTTGTAAATTCTGCTAAATCTGAATTTGCAGAAGAAATTTATAACAAATTTATAGAAAAAATCAAAGAAGAGAATTTGTTAATACAAACTGGTATTTTTGGAGCAAAAATGCAAGTAAATATAATTAACGAAGGACCAGTAACACTAATATTAAGCTCTGATTAAAAGTCTAAAGATATATCTAGTGCATTAGCTGAATGAGTTAATTTTCCTACAGAAATAATGTCAATTCCTTTAATTTTATTAAGCTCATCCAATCTTTCAAAATTAATATTTCCTGAAACTTCAACCAACTTTGATTTATTTATCTTTTTTATTCCTTCAACTATTTGATCGTTGCTAAAATTATCAAGCATTATTATATCTGCATCAGTTTGAATAACTTCATCAAGAAGGTCTAAATTATCAACTTCAACTTCTATCTTTATTGTATGAGGAGAATTTTTTCTTGCTCTTGTAACAATTTCCTTTATTGATAATCCTTGATCATTTGCAGCAGCAATATGATTATCTTTGATTAAAATTCCATCCCCAAGATTTCTTCTATGATTAAAGCCACCACCACATCTAACTGCATATTTATCTAAACTTCTCCATCCTGGTATAGTTTTTCGAGTATCAGTTATTGAAATATCTGTTACTTTTTCAACATATTTTTTTGTAAGAGTAGCTACTCCTGACATTCTTTGCAAAAAATTCAGAGCAATTCTTTCGCCAGATAAAATAGTATTTTCATCACCTATAATCTCGGCTAAAATACTTTGGTTATCTATAGAAGATCCATCCTTAATTTTCTGTGCGTATTCAATGTTTGGATCCAGTTTATTAAAAACCTTTTTAGCAACTATATTTCCTGATAATACACCTTTAGATTTTGAAATTATTTTTGCATTAATTTTTTTTGACCCTAAAGAAAGAGATTGGGTGGTAATATCACCCATTGAAAGATCTTCTTTAATAGCAAGATCTAAGATATTATCTAAGTCTGGTAATTCAATATTAATTAGAGCAACCTTCTACTTTGGTAAATCTAGCATTCTTTGAAGGCTTATTTTTGAAAACTTCTGATCTTCTTTACTAACTGTAATTTGATTTATCATAATTCCAGCCACAAGACCTTCAAGAACCCATAGAAGGTATGCAGGATGAACACGATACATTGTTGCACATGGACAAACCATTTCATCTAAACAGAAAATGTTTTTATCTGTAAAGGTATGAGCAAGCCTTTTGACTAAGTTTATTTCTGTCCCTATTGCCCAAGAGGATCCTTTTTCAGCAGTTTCAATTACATTTTTTATATATTCTGTAGATCCAACATAATCAGCTTGTGAAACAACTTCATTTGTACATTCTGGATGAACCAAAATATTTACGTCAGGATATTTATTTTTAGCTTCCTCAATTTGATCAGTAGTAAATCTAGTATGAACTGAACAATGCCCTTTCCATAAAATTATTTTTGCATTAATGATCTCATCTATCTCAAGTCCACCATTCTTTTTATATGGATCCCAGATAACCATCTCTGATTCATCTATACCATAATCTTTTGCAGTATTTCTTCCCAGATGTTGATCTGGAATAAATAAAATTCTTTCTCCTTGTTCAAAAGCCCAATCAAATGCCTGTTTAGCATTTGATGAAGTGCAAACTATTCCATTATTTTTTCCGCATAATGACTTAATAGATGCAGTACTATTCATGTAGGTTACAGGAATTACCGGTTGTTTAGTTCTGCTTGTTTTAAAAATTTCACTTAATTCATTCCAGCATCTCTTTACTTCATCAGTACTAGCCATGTCTGCCATAGAGCAGCCAGCTGCCATATTTGGAAGAATTACTTTTTGTTTACTTGAAGATAGGATCTCTGCTGTTTCAGCCATAAAATGAACGCCACAAAATATTATAACTTCTGAGTCAGTTTTTTCAGCTGCAAGTTTTGATAGTAAAAATGAATCACCCTGAAGATCTGAGAACTCAATCACATCTTCTCTTTGATAGTGATGTCCAAGTATAGTAACTTTATCTCCCAATGATTTTTTTAAATCTTTAATTGATGATCTGATTTCCTCTGGTTTGAGTTTGAGATATCTAGTTGGGATTTTTTGCCATCTAACACCTGCTTTGAATTCTTGCTCAAGAGTTTTTGTTCTAAAATTTGAACCATCTTGACAGAACGCAGACTGTTCTAGTTCAGTAACTGGTATGTTTATTCTATTTTTGTGCTTGATTACCATTATGTGTTTTTCTTCTATATGTTTTCATTTAGAAGAAATTAATAAACTATTTTATAAACATTTATGTAAAAATCAAATATCTGTTTTAATTTTATCTAATTTTTTAAATTTTTTCTGCATTAAGTGAGTACGGTGAATAATCAGTAATTAGAGTTTTTATTATTTCTCCAATAAATTTCTCATCTAAATCATCTAAATAAACAAGCTTATCACCTTCTGTTCTGCCAAAATACATATCTCTATTTTTACCTTCTACTAAAACATCAAATTTTTTATTTAAATATTTTGAATTAAGCTTTTTTTGAATTTTATCTTGCAACTGATTGACCGTATTTAATCTGATTCTTTTTTCTTCCATAGGAATATCATCATCTATCTGACGAAAAGCAAAAGTTCCCTTTCTTTCTGAGTAAGCAGCAACATGAACTTTATCAAATTTCACTCTATTTAAAATATCTAAAGAATCTTCAAAATCTCTTTCTGTTTCGCCAGGAAATCCAACAATTAAGTCAGTAGTGATAGTTGCTTCTGGGACAATAGTTTTTATTTGATCAATTTTTCTTAAGAATTGATCTCTTGTATAACCTCGTCTCATGTTAGCTAAGATTCTATTTGAACCAGCTTGAAAAGGAAGATTGATTGATCTACAAACTTTTGGCAAATCCTTGATAGTTCTAATTAACCTAAGAGACATATCGTTAGGATGAGAGGTAAGAAATCTAATTCTTTTCAAATCATCTATATCATTGATCAGGTACATTAAGTCTGAAAGATCTTTTTTTGGATTTAAGTCATGGCCATAAGAATCAACATTTTGTCCTAATAATGTAACTTCTTTTGTACCATTATCAACAAGTGTTTTAATTTCTTCAAATAATTGATTTGTTGGTTTACTAGTTTCTCTTCCTCTTCTATATGGAATTACACAAAAAGTACAAAACTTATCACAACCTTGAACTATTGGTACAAACTCTGCAAATTTAGATTTTTCAGGTATAAGATTCTCAACACAACCATCTGATGATAAATTCAGATAATCTGCAATATTCTCAATAATTTTTGGAGTGTCCTGAGGCTTTGCCCAAAGATCAACATGAGGAAATCTTTGTGCAAGAGATTTGGTTGTTGATTCAACCATACATCCTGTTACACAAATATAAGTTGATTTTTTTCTTTTTTGCTTAGCTAACTTCCCTAATAATCCAGTCGCTGTATCTTCAGCAGACTGTCTAACTACACAAGTATTTAGAACTATAATATCTGCTTCTTCAATGTTTTTTTCTTCATCCAACCCTAGTCTTTTTAATCCAACATCAACTCTTTGAGAATCAGCAATATTCATTTGGCAACCAACAGTCCAAACATGAAATTTATCAATTGTTTTTGATTTTGTAATCATAATTTATTATGGCGGGGAGAGCGGGATTCGAACCCGCGTGGGGCAAAACCCCTCCCACTTAGCAGGCGGGTGCACTAGGCCTCTATGCGATCTCCCCTAGTTAAACTATTTTAAAAATTAATTAAAAAAATTTATAATATTTAGTGTATCAAAAATATAATGTTTCAAAATGATAAAAATTACCATCAAATTATTTGCAAAATTAAAAGAAGATATAGGTGAAAGTAAAATCGAATTAATGCTCGAATCACCAGTCAAAATCTCCACAGTTTTAGATACTATATCTAATGATTTTGGAGTTGATCTTTCAAACAGAAAAAATTATATGTATGCTAAGAATTTGGAATACTGTGAACAATCAGAGATGCTACAAGACAAAGATGAACTCGCAATTATTCCACCAGTGAGTGGAGGATTATCATAAATAAATCAGGAGAAAATTTCTATATTGAATTGACTGAAGAAAAACTTGAAGAAAATAGTTTAGTTGATACAAATTTTGGCAGATCAGATGGTTCTGAAGTTATATTCCTTGGAATTACAAGAGATAATAATTTTGATAGAAATGTTTCTAAATTATTCTATGAATCTTATCAAGATATGGCCTTATTAGAAATTGAAAAAATTATTTTTCAAATATTTTCAAAATGGAATATTAGTTTTCTAAAAGTCATACATCGAATAGGATTTGTTTATCCTTCAGAACTAAGTATGGTTTTATCTGTGAAGTCAAAACATAGAAAAGAGTCTTTTGAAGCATCCCAATTTTTTGTTGATGAGCTAAAAAAAACAGTCCCTATTTGGAAAAAGGAATTTTTTGATGATGGAACTGTGTGGATAAATGATAAAATAGTAGAGTAAAATTCAAATATCGAATTAATTCTTTTGAAAAAGCAAGGAAAAAAAATTTAATGGTAAGAATAAGATTAAAAAGAATAGGAAGCAAAGGGAAACCATTCTACAGAATAGTTGTGGCCGACCAAAGAGCGCCAAGAGATGGTAAATATATAGACCTAATTGGAACATATGATCCACATCAAGACCCGCCTGAAATAACTATTGATGAAGAAAAAATTACTAAATGGATTTCAAATGGAGCTCAACCATCTGATTCAGTTAGTAGTTTAATGAAAACTAAAGGTATAGAAGTAAAATAAAGGTATAAAATGGCTGATAATCAAGAACCAAAAACTCCTGAAGAATTAGTTAAGTATATTGCAAGTAATCTTGTAGAAAATACTGATGAAATAAATATAGAAACAGTAGAAGAAGAAAATAAAATAATCTTGAGGTTAACTGTTGATGAAAATGACAAAGGTAAAATTATAGGTAAAAACGGGAAGATAGCAAAATCTATAAGAAACGTATTGAAATTAGCATCTACCAAGGATAAAAATAGATATATTTTAGAGATTATATAAATGTCTGGACACTCAAAATGGAGCACAATAAAACATAAAAAAGGCATATTAGATGCTAAAAAAGGTGTTTTATTCACAAAATTATCAAGAGAAATTACTGTAGCAGCAAAATCTGGAGACTCTGATCCTGAACTTAACTTTAGATTAAGGTTAGCAATTGATAATGCAAAATCTCAAAATATGCCAAAAGACAATATTGAGAGAGCAATAGCCAAAGGATCTGGAACTGGTGCAGGTGGGGATTCATTTGAGGAAATCACCTATGAAGGTATCGGACCAGGTGGAGTGGGTATAATCATACAAACTCTAACAGATAATAAAAACAGATCTGCTGCAACTGTTAGATCAACCATTACCAGAGCTGGTGGAACATTTGCTTCAACGGGTTCCGTTTCTTGGAATTTTGAACAAAAGGGTCAAATTGTTATAAATGTAAATGATGAAGATCCTGAAATGGTAGCCTTAGAAAGCATTGATGATGGAGCTGAGGACTTTGATGTATATGAAAATACAGTTGAAATCACATGTCAATATTCAGATCTATCTAACATTCAAAAAAAGATAGGTGAAAAGGAAAATGTTAGTCTTGAAAAGGCTGAAATAGCACTTGTCCCAAATTCTACAGTTACCCTTGATAAAGAACAATCTAATAAAACTTTGAGACTATTAGATGACCTAGAAGATTTGGATGACGTTCAAAAGGTTTTCACTAATGCAGAATTTAATGAAGATGCATTAAGTTCATACGCTGAATAATAAAAATGATAAAAGTCAAAAATTTAATTAAGACTTACGGAAATTTTACTGCTCTCGACAAAGTCAACTTTGAAGTAGAAAAATCTACTATACATGGGCTTTTAGGAGAGAATGGTGCAGGTAAAACTACTACAATGAGATGTTTGCTTGGTTTGACGTACGCTGACTCGGGTGAAATGTATATAAATGATGATCTAGTAGCCAGAAAGAACAATTATATTAGAAAGAAAGTTTCTTATCTAGCAGGAGATTTTAGACCATATGAAAATTTTACAGCCCAAAATTATTTCAAATATATACTTAGTATTGAGAACAATACTTCAAAAAAATACTTAGAGCTTGCTGAAAGATTCAAGTTAAATTTAAGAAAAAAAATCAAAGAACTTTCCAAAGGAAATAAACAAAAAGTTGGAATTATTCAGGCTTTTATGAAAGATCCTCAAATACTTATTCTTGATGAACCTACAAGTGGCTTGGATCCAAATTATCAAAAAGTCTTTCGAGATCTAATTTTCGAAGAAAAATCAGAAGGTAAAACAATTTTATTATCATCTCATGATTTATTAGAAATTTCTAATTGTTGTGATTTTGTAACGATAATAAGAGATGGAAAAGTGATTGCTTCTCAAAGTAAATCAGAAATTGAAAAAAAGTCTCTAAGAATCATTAAAGTAAAATTTAATGTTCCTCCTAGTATCCAAAAATTAGATGGTTTAGATTTCATTAAGAGCTTTGAGTCTAATGATGATCAGATTTCGTTTATGATTTCTAATGATGTAAATTCTTTTATTAAATTTATTTCTGATTACGAAATAATTGATATGGAAAGTGAAAACTCAAATCTCAGCGACACATTAATGGAATATTTTTAAGATGAAAATATTAATCAATGCCTTAATTCAAAACAGAAAAAAAATACTTACATTTAGTGCTGCTTCTATTTTTTATACACTTTTCTTACTTTACGTTTGGACCTTATTTTCTGAAACATTTGGAGATATATTGAATTTATTTCCAAAGCAACTTCAAGTAATAGCAGGTTTTGGAGACGATCTTTCAACGGCTGGATTCTTGAATGGAGAATTTATGCATTTAATTGGACCAATCATAGTTGGAGCTTTTGGGATAACAATTGGTTCAACATTGATAGCCTCTGAAGAAGAAAATAAAACAATTGATCAGTTTCTTGCTTTATCAATTTCGAGAAATAGGTATTACATTGAAAAATATTTTTCACTAGTTATTTCACTGATTATATTGACGACTATAATAGGTTTAACTCTTCAAATAGGAGTTTTTATATACGATATAAATCTAAGTCTTACTAATATTTTTTATGCCATATTTGGACTTTTTATGTTTGGATTGTCATGCGGGTCTATATCATTTTTGGGAGGATCGATTTTTGCTAAAAATTCTACAGCAGCTATGATAGGTGCTGGGATTGCTATTCTTGGATATGTTTTAGATTCTGTTTATAAAACTGTCAATTCTTTGGAGTTTGTTAAGCATATTTCATTACATTATTACTACAACAACAACGGACTAATAGTTAACGGACTAGATATTACAGATTTATCTGTTTTAATAGGAATAATTGTTTTCTCATTTAGTTTTGGGATAATAGTTTTCAATAAAAGAGACATAAAGTCCTAATAGGAATCTTTTGTGTAAATAATAGTAATATTATTAACATGAATTTAGAACTGATAGTCATTTTAGCCTTAGGAATAACATTGATATCTACTTTGTTTATTTCATTTGTTTTTTTTAGAACAAACAAAAAGTTATTAAATGAGAAAAATATACTTGAAAGTCTAATAATTAAAAACTCTGCATCAAACAGGTTGGTAGATTCCCTCGAATCGTTTCTTGAAAAAAAAGATAATGCTGAAAAAAAATTATGTGACTCAGTGAGACTAGTCTCATCAGCAAACACTGTAATTTATCTTGAGATGAATAAAATAGATGGATCTTTCAAACCAGTTTTCTATTCATCATCAAATGAATTAAACATTGATGAGTTTTCTACTGAGTATGTAGATGATAAAACTTTATCTATAGTCGCAGGGTCAGAAGGAACATATAAAATATCAACAAAAAGTGAGGATGATTTTTTCCCTAAATGGTTTGATTCAATTGAATTTGAAAATGTAATAACTTTACCCATCATTAAGGGTTTTGAAACATCAGGGTGCTTATATGTTTTCTTAGGAAATAAGCTTGAAAATAATATTGATGAATTACTTAGAAATATATGGATAATAACTAATTTATTCCAAAAAACAGAATTTAAAGA
>CEVZ01050744.1_pt1 | contig 25496 bp, 22 predicted proteins | sample 361371 | NCBI WGS metagenome assembly CEVZ01 (sample SAMEA2620217, study PRJEB7988) | marine metagenome | isolation source: saline water (ENVO:00002010), including
ATAAGGATCATCTTGCCGCCTATGGGCAACCAGTATTTGAATCTCACGAAAAACACTTCACTTGCGATAGCAGTTGGTTACAGCGATATAGTGCAAGTCGGCCAAACGGTGTACAACCAAACAGGTAAATCTCTACCCGTGATGGCTATTTGGATGCTCTTCTATCTCACCTGCTCATTGACGATCTCAGTCATAGTTAACTATTACAACGTCAGAATGAAGATTGTAGAACGATGACGAACTTTCAGAACTCAACTTCAACAAATCAAACTGACTTTGACTCATCACCAAAATCTTCAAGTGGAGAACTACCTCCGAAGGCAGCCGTTTTATCTCCTAGTGAGTGGCTCAAAGCAAATCTTTTCTCCAGTACTTTTAATTCGATTCTCACAGTCATTTCTGTCGCAGCAATTCTGCTGATTATAAGAGGATTGCTTAGCTTCATTTTCAATCCGCTTAGACAGTGGTCTGCGACAGCAACAAACATGCGTCTGCTCATGACACAGGCCTACCCTGAAAACCAGTACGTGAGAATTTGGGTAAGTTTAGGATTTTTGCTATTCCTAGCAGGAGTATCCATGGCTTTCTGGCGTGCCGGAAGAAGAGTGCAAATAGCTCAAGTCGGAAAGCGTCTATTAGGAATTGGCGCTTTCATTCTGCTAACCACTCTCCTAGCCCCGTTCAGTAATCAAGCAACCGTGATTTGGCTACTCATTGGCGTTTTCATCGCCGGAGTTGGGATGTTGCTTAAACCAACTGACGAGCATAAAACTATAAGCTCCTTAACTCTGTTATCAGGAGTTTTTCTGTTAGCGATTCTCTCACTGTGGGTAATTCCTTACGGGCATCACAGCTATATTTCAACTCGTACGCCGAAAATCCTTGCAGAGCCTGGAACTGTTGCATTGACCACCAAGTTGCCGTGGACGATAATGCTCGCTGTTGCCATCTCATCTTATTTTCTTGCTTGCGCCTTCAGGGACAAAATCGATGAGGCGAAAAGTAAGGCTGTTTTGTCTGCAGCCTGGTTGATTTCCCCACTTTTCCTTCTTTTTTTAGTCCTAAGAGATCCCGACTTTGACACCGGTCACCTTTTCTCAACAGATATACCAATATTTATTTTCTTCTCGATCGTGGGATCAGTTCTTTTACTTTGGCTGACGAAACCAGAAATAGGAGAAAAAGGACGAATAATTTCTACCGCTATTCTTTTTATAGGATTTGGAACATTCGCGTTCTCTATGCTGATGATTGTAAGAATTCTGACGCTTTGTTTAGCTTTTTTCGCTCTAGCCGCACCAACTTTCAGTGGTCAGAAGCCGGCAAGAATAAGATACGCCAAGGTTTGGATTGCCACAATGGTGATTCTTTGCTGGCTTATTACGGCAATAAACACCCCGTCCACAGCTAAGGTTCCCGGCGACTTCTTTATAGGAGGTTTTGCCATCACGTTGATGATATTTTTCTTCACAATGGTTCTGGCTTTTCCGTTAGGTGTTCTATTGGCTCTTGCACGAACATCAAAATTTCCTATATTCCGAATTATCTCCACTACCTTTATTGAATTCATCAGAGGCGTTCCTCTGATCACTATCCTTATTTTCTTTAGTGTGATGGTTCCTCTCTTTTTACCCGAAGGCATGGATTTAACTGAAATAGCTGCTGTAACAATAGCTTTCGTTATTTTCGAGGCCGCTTACCTTGCTGAAAACGTAAGAGGAGGACTCCAGTCAGTCACACGGGGACAACACGAAGCAGCTGAAGCCGTGGGGATGACTAATGCCCAAAAAACGTTTTTTATTGTCCTACCACAGGCTTTACGAGTCGCTATTCCTCCCATGGTCGGACAAATCATCGCTACATTCAAAGAAACAGGTTTGTTGGCGATAATAGGCATCTTTGATTTCTTGTATATAGCCCGATCTGTAATTCCGGGACAAACCGAATACATGGGTAGCACAAGAGAAAACCTGCTTTTTGTTTCGCTGGTTTATCTTGTGATTTGCTACTCCATGTCGAAAGCTAGTCAACGAGTAGAAAAACGCGTTGGACTTGGTGAAAGGTAAGGTAAGAAAATGAGTGACAACGAAACCACCTCATCTATCAGAGGGGAACGCGACCTAACAAACGCCCAAGACATGATTGTGTGCGAGGGTGTTTCGAAATGGTTCGGCGACTTTCAAGCTCTAAACGGTGTCTCAGCAACAATTAAAGAACAAGAAGTTGTAGTCGTGTTGGGTCCCTCCGGCTCGGGAAAATCTACTTGGATCAGATGCATAAACAGACTTGAGCAACATCAAGAGGGTCGAATAGTGGTAGACGGGGTTGAACTTTCTAATGATCTCAGAAACATTGAAAAAGTAAGATCAGAAGTTGGAATGGTTTTCCAAATGTTTAACCTTTTCCCTCATCTCACCGTGCGAGACAATATCAGTCTTGCTCCTATTTGGGTAAGGAAAAAACCTCGCGCTGAAGCTGAAGAACAAGCAACGGCATTACTGGAAAGAGTCGGCATTCCTGAACAGGCTGACAAGTTTCCTGGACAACTATCAGGTGGGCAACAGCAGCGAGTTGCTATTGCACGTGCTCTCGCAATGGAACCAAAAGTAATGCTTTTTGATGAACCCACCTCTGCACTGGACCCAGAAATGATCAAAGAAGTTTTAGATGTAATGAAAGAATTAGCTTTGTCAGGCATGACGATGATGGTGGTCACTCACGAGATGGGTTTCGCCAAAGAAGTTGCGGACAAGATCATGTTTATGGAGGGTGGACAGATAGTTGAAATAGGAACTCCTGAACATTTCTTTACAAACCCAACTGAAGAAAGAACCAAACTTTTTCTTTCCCAAATCCTCTAAGGAACTCTTGAAAGCTTCGTTGGAAATAGAACCACTCACAGGAGTGTTAGGAGCCCGGATCAAGGGACTCGATCTTAAATCCGATCTAGATGCTGACGTAATAAAGGATCTAAGAAACACCATTTGTGAATTTGAAGTTGCGATAATACCGGATCAAAACCTGTCACCCGAAGATCAAGTAACCTTCAGCCATCTTCTAGGACCTTATTCTCCTGTTCCTTTTGTAAAACCTATTGAAGAAAACTCTGAAGTTATAAAAGTGGTAAAAGAAAGCACCGAACCGGAAGCCTTCAATTTTGGAGGAGTGTGGCACAGCGACTTTTCTTTTCTTCCCATCCCACCTGCATTTACAATTCTTTACGCTATAGATGTGCCTCCTGTGGGAGGTGACACAGTTTGGGCATCTACAACCACCGCCTATTCACAACTTGATGAATCAACCCAACAACAGCTGACAAAAATAACCGCTGTTCACTCCGCAAGCGCTTCTTACTCCCCCGCCCAACAAAACCTTCATTCTCAATTATCTAATATGAACATAGAAACATCTGAAACAGCTAACGAGACACAAGAACATCCTCTGGTATGTGAACATCCTGAAACTGGTAAACCCTCTCTTTTCTTCAACCCAACTTACGTTCGTGGCCTAAAAGGAACTGAATTAGAAGATAAAGAAAAAGAAGAAGCCCTTTTAAAATGGTTGAACAATTGGACTACAGGAATTCAATTCACCTTCCGACACAAATGGTCACCTGGTGACTTGGTCATCTGGGACAATAGGTCAACTCAGCACATAGCATTAAATGACTATAAAGGAGTTCGAAGAGAGTTAAATCGCACTACAGCAAGCGATCAAATCGCACCTTCGCCTTACAAGATCTAAATTAATTATCCTCTACTAACAACTCTATGAGTGATGACACATCTGACCTGCTATGACCTTTTTCTTGCAGTTCAGCAAAGAATTGGTCCACCAATGAAGTTACCGGTAATTCAAAACCGATTCTTTCTGCTTCTTCGAAAACAATACTGAAGTCCTTTCGCATCCAATCAACTGCGAAACCATGGTCGAAGTGTCGATCAAGCATAGTTTCGGAACGATTACTCAAATACCAAGAGGCGGATGCTCCTTGACTTATCGCCTGAAGGACTTTTTCAGTATCCAAATTTGAACGCCTTGCAAATTCGAGAGCTTCCGACAAACCTTGCAGTAACCCTCCTATGCAAACCTGATTGACCATCTTGGTTAACTGTCCGTGACCAGAGGGTCCAATGAGAATAGAAATTTTTGAGTAAACATCTATAGTGGGTTGAATTTTTAGAAAGGTCTCTTCTGAACCTCCGCACATAACACTGAGTTGACCTGATTCTGCTCCGGCCTGCCCTCCTGAAATGGGAGCGTCAATAAATCCAATCCCTCTAGCTTCACAAACTTCCTCTAGCTCCTTAGCTAAAAATGCAGAAGCGGTCGTGTGATCAACTAAAACTGAGCCTGGTGACATTCCTTCTAAAACACCAGATTCTCCATAAGCAACTGAACGAACATCATCATCGTTACCGACACAAAGCATGACTATTTCAGCACCTTCAGCAGCTTCACGCGGTGTTGTGGCTAATAATCCCCCATGCTCTTCTACCCATTTTTCAGCTTTTGGAATGGTTCGATTGTAAACCGTGGTTTGGTGTCCAGCGCCCTGAAGATGACCAGCCATTGGGTAACCCATCACTCCCAAACCTATGAAGGCGCATGTTGGCATCTGTCTCTCCTTTTTATATCTAAGTTTCAATAACGACCATAGGTCATTTTTTTAAGAAAAAACTAAACGATCAACAAAATTATAAACGTTTGTGTTTTAAAACTATCTCCCTAAGCGATAGCGCAAGCAAATAGAAGCAAAGGAGTTTCATTTAAGGACACATACGACCCATTTATACGCTATGTTGACCACTAGCGGAGGTGGAGGACGCCTTGCAAGCACGCAATAGAATGCCCCTTTCTTTTTTGAGAGGGGCATTCTTTTTGCAAAAATTAATACCAGATAGAGCACGATCGAAAAATAAAAACCCCCCTTCTAAAATGAGATGGAAGGGAGGTTTTAAATCCAGTGTTTATAGAAGCAACACTGGACGTATAAACCTATCAACGTAAAAGAAGAAAAACCCTTTTCGTTTAGTTTCTTCGCCATCTTTCCTTTAGGCTTTAATAGTTGCAAATCAGTCATCTAAGTGACATTGCATAATGGACAATAATTTAGGAGAAAAAATAATGGGCAACCTCTGTGAAGGTCGTGTGGCCATCGTTACTGGAGCGGGAAGAGGCATTGGACGTGAGCATGCACTAATGCTTGCAAGCCAAGGTGCAAAAGTAGTTGTAAACGATCTGGGCGGCGATATCGACGGATCCGGAAGCGACTTGAGCCCCGCTCAAGAAGTTGTAAATGAAATTGCTGAAATGGGCGGTGAAGCGATAGTAAATGGCGCGAATGTAGCTGACTTCACAGCAGCTGGCGAAATGATACAACAAGCAGTAGACACTTGGGGAAGATTAGACATCTTGATTAACAACGCTGGAATATTGCGTGATCGGATGATTTTCTCAATGTCTGAAGATGACTTTGATTCCGTAATAAACGTTCACCTTAAGGGAACGTTCTCAACAGTTCATCATGCTTCAGTTTTCTGGCGCGAAACAGTTAAAAACGGTGGTGAAGCTTTTGGAAGGATAATCAATACCTCCTCACCTTCAGGCATTTACGGAAACGTCGGACAGTCAAACTATGGTGCTGCAAAAGCGGGTATCGCTGCATTCTCTGTTATTACAGCAATGGAACTCGTGAAATATGGTGTGACCGTCAACTGTCTTGCACCTGCAGCTTTCACACGCATGACGGCAGATTTGCCGGGAATTGTAGGCACAGGTGAAGGTGCGGAAGAAGCAATGAGTCCGAGGTGGATATCAGTCGTGACTGCCTGGTTGTGTAGCGAGGCAGCTCAAAACGTCACAGGTCGAGTTTTTGATGTTGTGGGAGAAAGACTAGGAATCGCCGAACAGTGGAGTTTGGGACCGTCGGCCAAGCAGACGGATGACCCTGAAGGACTTACTGAGATAGTTCGTGAGCTTATGAAAGATGCTCAACTCAATCCGGACATGTCTGGAACACCAACCGAAGGACCTGGAAGGCCAAGCAAAGACATCTAATGGCAATTGATTTCACACTTTCGCCTGAACTCGAAGAAATACGGAACAATGTCCGTGATTTTATTGAACGGGTGGTGAAACCTGGTGAAGAGATTATCGAAGGCACAGAAGGAACTGAACCGCTAAACCCCAAAGACAGAATTGGGAAACTTATAGAGATGCGTAAAGCAGCTTTCGAGGAAGGCATCTGGCTCCCTCACATGCCAAAAGAATGGGGTGGAATGGAACTGGGTCACGTTGCCATGGCTATGGTGCAAGCTGAAGCAGCAAAGTCATACTACGGACCATGGGTTTTGAATTGTCAAGCACCTGACGAGGGGAACATGCATACTCTTCTTCATTGGGCAACTGATGAACAGAAAGAAAAATACCTAAAACCACTTTGTCAGGGAACCGGAACTTCTTGCTTCGCTATGACCGAGCCTGAAGTAGCTGGTTCTGACCCAACTTTAATTCGTACTAATGCATACCAAGACGGCGATGAATGGGTTATCAACGGACACAAATGGTTTATTTCTAACGCCCATCGTGCAAACTTTGCAATTTTAATCGCAAGAACAGAAGATGACCCTGACTTGCCCCAAGCAGCAAACACTGCATTCATAATCGATCTTCCTTCAGATGGTTGGACTGAAGTGAGAGAAATAGAGACAATGCATGGCTCAACCGGGCATTCTGAAATACTGATTGAAGATCTTAGAGTCCATGATTCTCAGATGCTGGGAGGCAGAGGTCAAGGACACCTTCTGGGGCAATACAGATTGGGTCCAGCACGCTTAGCTCATTGCATGAGATGGATCGCCCAAGCAGAAATGGCTCTTGATATGACTGTTGAGAGATCTTTAGAAAGGTACAGTCATGGTTCGATTCTCGCTGAGAAACAAGGGATCCAATGGATGATCGCTGATTCTGCAATGGAGTTGTATCAAGCGAAATTAATGGTTCTGCATGCTGCTTCTAAGATTGATAATGGTGATGACTTCAAATCAGAAGTCTCAATGGCTAAACACTTTGTGGCAAATAGTCTTAATCGGATAATTGATCGTGCTATTCAAGTTCATGGAGCCCTCGGATACTCAACTGATACTCCTTTAGCTCACATGTATCAACATGCAAGATGGTCTAGATTTGCCGACGGTGCCGATGAGATACACCAGATGCGGATTGCTCAAAGAACCATAGCCGCATTTAAAGATCACGGCTCTACCTCTTCGGCCACTGGAAACCTACCGATCTAAAAGTACTAATATTAAAATACAAAGACAAGGAGAAAAAATGCAGGAAGTTGTAATAATTGACGCTGTAAGAAGTCCGATAGGTAAACGAGGTGGAGGACTTTCCAATTCACACTCCGTTGATCTACTAGGAGCAGTGCAGAGTTCTTTGTTCACCAGAACAGGAGTGGACCCCAAAGAAGTTGGTCAAGTCGTAGGTGGCTGTGTTGGTCAGGTCGGCATGCAAACTATGAATGTGACTCGTACAGCTTGGTTGACTGCTGGTCTACCCATCGAAGTAGCTGCTACAACAGTCGACGCTCAATGCGGTTCCTCACAACAGGCTACAAATCTTGCTTATGCTCTTGTTGCCTCTGGCACTGTTGATTCTGCAGTTGGATGCGGGGTTGAACTTATGAGTCAAGTTGGCTTTGGCGCAACGATTCCTAAAGAACCAAATGCTGGAAGCCCAGTGAATCGCAACTACTTCGAACACTATGAAATGACGAGTCAATTCGAAGGATCAGAAAGGATAGCTGATCATTGGAAAATCACACGCGACGACTGTGATGCTTTCGGAAAACTTTCTCAAGATCGTGCAGCCCGAGCGTGGTCTGAAGACCGTTTTGCAACGCAAATAACTCCAATTGATGTTCCGGTCCTTGACGGAGAGGGAAACCCCTCAGCGGAGAAGGTCACAATTACTAATGATGAGGGACTACGTGAAACAACCCTCGAATCTCTGGCTGGACTAAAACCCACTGGACGAGAAAATGGAGTCCATACGGCTGGAACTTCTTCGCAGATTTCTGACGGAGCTGGAGCAGTGTTGATGATGACTGCTAAAAAAGCAGCTGAGCTAGGATTGAAGCCTTTGGCAAAAATAGTCGATAGTTGCTTAGTGGGTTCCGATCCTGAATTCATGCTTACGGGGCCAATTTTCGCGACAGAAAAAATTCTAAATGACAATGGAATGGGTATTGACGATATAGACCTTGTTGAAATTAATGAAGCATTTGCTTCAGTTGTTCTGGCATGGGAAAAGGAAACAAATCCTGACATGGAAAAAGTTAATCCCAACGGTGGAGCGATTGCTTTAGGTCACCCTCTCGGTGGCACAGGTGCAATTCTGATGACTAAAGCCGTCCATGAACTTCATCGAACTGATACCGAACATGCACTTGTTACCATGTGCTGTGGTGGAGGTCTGGGTACCGGGACCCTTATTCAACGTCTATAGTCTTGGATTAACTTCAATGAAAAAGGTAGATACTTGTTCTGCTGTGATCTTCAATGGAGATGGCACTTGGGAAAGAAGGGACGATTTCCAAATTCCTGAGCCTCCAGAAGGAGGGGCGGTTCTAGCTGTAGAGGCTGTAGGTCTTTGTCACAGCGATGTGGCACAGTTAAATGGCCAAAAGCACGTGCCAGGAGAAATTTCACCTACAGTGCCTGGACATGAAATAGTTGGAAGAGTGCATGCTCTCGACTCTAATGCTGAACTGGGAGTCGAAATTGGTGATCGTGTCGCAGTTAACATTGTTGTCCCTACAGAGCCTACAGATTCAAATCCGTTCGGTTTCAGTTGCTATGGTTACAGCTTTTCTTTAGAAGACTCCGAAGGGCTTTGGGGAGGTTATGGGGAATACATGTCTATTCTTCCACAGACGCAACTCGAACCTTTGACAAATGAATTATCCGCTGAAGAGTTGACTATTTTTGAACCTCTGAGCAATGTAATTGCTTGGACTAGTCGGGTTAATTGGCACGAAAAAATGAAAGTCGTAGTTCAGGGGCCTGGTCATATGGGGTTGACTTTTGCTGCGATGGCAAAAGAAATGGGAACTGAAAAATTAATTGTTACTGGAACTAGCGAAGATCAACACCGACTTTCAATCGCAGAAAAAATCGGAGCTGATTTTGTAATTGATGTCTCAAACGAAGATCCAGTGGAAAAAATCTCAGAGGCCACTGGAGGAGTGATGGCAGATCTTGTAGTGGATCTTAGTAGCGCACCTCAAGTTCCGGGGCTGTGTCTTGATCTGGTTAGGTATGGTGGCGATGTTATATGGGCGGGACTTAAGGACCGTCAGGCAGTCCCGGTAGTCACTGACACTGCTGTGATGCGGGGAATCACAATTCATGGTGGAGCAGGAGGTACAAACAGGTCCTTGAGGAAAGCTGTTGAAATACTCAACACAAAAGACTTCCCTACTTCTTTACTTCTAGGAGAAGTATTCAGCATGAATGAAATAGATGATGCAATGGCTGTACTTAATCGAACTTCACATAATGACGCTGTTCGTGCCGTATTGTCACATAATCGCAAATAGATAGGTCTTAATTACCCCAAACCAATGGACAGTCGGGATGGCTGACTACAGGGTCTCCTGTTCGAACATTTTCATGATGTGCCTTTAAAGGAGCTCCTGGGCGAATCTTATAGGTGACTCCATCTCCACAATACCTGACCGAAACCGCCCGCCTTCGTCTGGAAATTGAATGATTTGCACCCGCTCCATGAATAGTGGCCGCGTGATGCACAATAAGGTCTCCTGGTCTGGTATCGAATCTGATTAAGTCCATTTCTTTGTTGTCCATTTCAATTTTAGGAATTTCGTTTCCTTCCGTGTTGGGCAGAGATTCATTTGCAACAAACCAATTAGGCTTAAAGACTTTATTGCTTTTATGAGAGGAACGAAGATAAACAACTGAGCCTGTTTCTGAATCGACTTCATCAAGGGGGGCCCAGACAGTACAAATCTTTTCGCCTTCTAAATGAAAATACCCAAGATCTTGATGGAAGGCAGTCTTCTCGGATGTACCTGGCTCTTTAACTAAAATAGAGTCTTCATATAAGTAGACACTTTTAGAGTTCATTAACTCAGCTGCTACAAGTGGTAGCGGTGAAAATTTAGCAAATGCTGCGAATGATTCATTGTCTTTCCAGTGGTCAACTCCAGATAGAAACCTTCCACTAGAAACATCACTATCCGATAGAACATTGAAGCCCTCATTTGCAGTCAAATTTCTCCCTAATTCAGTTAGATCAGCTAAACCATTTGGATCATCAATAACTTCTTCCAGAGCTGTTCTAAGAAAGTAGATCCAATCAATGTCTAAAATTCCGGGGAGATGCACGACGCCATCAGAAACAAAGGAGGCAATCTCAGATTGTGTAATTGAGCGAATCAGATCCGAATTCGGACGACTATCCATATTTTCAATTTACACACCTCGATTAAAACTATGAAATACTTTGTGGCCTTTCGCGAGATAAATAAGCCCCTGCATCCGCTAAAAACAACTGTCCGGTGATATTTTTTGCGAAATCCGAAGCTAGGAAAACTGCTAAGTAGCCCAAATCTTCCAAATCATTAAGTCTTTTAAGCGGATTCGACTGTTTTATAGCAGAAATTCGCTCCTCATCAAAAAAATCTGCAACTGTCTCTGTCAACGTCGTGCCTGGAGCAATGGCGATAACTCTTATACCCATAGGACCTAATTCGACTGCTGCAGTTTCTGTCAGATGGTTTATTCCCGCTTTAGCTGCACCATAACCAGCAAGAAATGGGCTGGGCCTTGTGGTCTCTCCAGAACTGACGTTGATAATCACTCCCCCATCAATTTCCTTCATATGTTTTGCTTCCGCTTTAATGGATAAGGCTGTAACCAGAAGGTTCTGTTCTAGCACATCTCTCCATTTGCTTTCATCCATATCAATCAATGAAGCCGTTCCTTGAGGTCCGAGCATTCCAATATTGTTGATTCCTACATCGATGCCTCCCAGTAGCTCAACTGCTTCGTCAAACATTTTTTCTATCTGGCCTTCTTCGCGTGCATCTCCAATGACCGGAAAAGCAGACCCTCCACCTGAAGCGTTAATTTGTTCAACAGTTTCCTGAACTTTGTCTTCTCTTTTATCGAAAATGACAACATCTGCTCCAGCCTGGGCAAACATAACGGCTATGGAACGGCCAATTCCAGCACCAGATCCGGTTACGACGACTCTCTTTCCGGAGTAATCAATTTCTAACGCCATTTAAACCTCCAATATTTCTACGAGTCCGTCTACTGCAGACTCCGCCCAGTCAATAATCGTTTCCTCCTCCGTGCCTCCCAGAGGGTGTGGCACTACCATGATTCTGGCTTTTGGCATACCTAGACTGTTAGCAGTGGCATAAGTAAGTTCTTTGAATTTTTCAGTGGTGAAAACAACGGCAGGCACTCCCGATTTTTCTATTTCTATAAGGTCATGGACACTCCATGACGTGCAGGATCCTCAATCAGCTGAACCTGTTAGAACTAGTTGAACCTCTTCGGCTAGCATCCCTACAACCTGAGGATTGCAAGCTGTCGCAGCGTTAGCTCTTTCTCCTTTACCAGTAACGATTGAAACCTTTGCGTCGATTCTGCCTGCCAGTCCTTCAGCTACCTTAGTTAACAGTAGATTCGCATTTGGTTTACCATTATCCAAAATCCCGATTTTACCGCCAGAAAGTAAAGGGGTGGTAGAACAGAGTTGTACGCTTTCTTCGAACAATTCTCCTTCTGGATTGTAAATCTTCATGGACTCGACCACCGATCTAGGTTTCTATAGGAAGTGTGACACTTCGGGTCATTCCCCAACTGGGCACAACGCATGAATGCTTTCCTGCGCCTCCGCTTACTATAACTCTAATATTTTCTACATCTTGCGTCATTGGAACCATTGATTCGTCTGGAAGAGACTGCATCCAGTCTGCCCATGCAAGTAAATCAAATTGTTTTCTGAACTCACCTGCCGGCATTCTTGCCTTTTCAAATAGATACCCCGAAATATCTTCTCTGCTCCATCCTTGATTAAAAGCTGTTCTTGCGTGCTCCGGACAGAGAATAATGAACCATTCCCCGCCGGAGATACAGGCATTATTAACTCCAAAAGTCGTCATCGAGGAAGCAGCCTTGTCGAGTATTCTTTCTATGTCATTTGACTCCATATCATGAAAATTATGTGGGTTCTCACCACAGTGAACAGTGAGGGCGCTTTCTGAGTTGATCTTGAGTGAATCTGGATACGAACCCCAAGGGCTCTCTTTGGTGTTCTCTGCTATGCAATAGGTGTATTTCGATGGTTGACCTTGCGTAGATGCATCACCTGGCCCTGGTATAGCCCCAGCGATATGCAACAAAACAAGTCTTATAGCTCTACCAACTGTTGCGTTTGCCCTATTACCAGGGCCAAAAGTTCCTAGACCAGCGTTGAAACCAAGTTCATCAACCGCTTTACCATGGACGATGACTAAAGGTGCAACAGGGTGGGTCGTAGTGTTAACCCCACGTAAATTTACCCTCTGATCACCTAGAGCTTTCACAGCTGCGACAAGGACAGGGAAATATTCTGGCTTGCAGCCTGCCAAAACAGCATTTACAGCCACATCTCTGTATGTTGCTGATCCTCCTCTAGGTGGAAGAACTGCAATAACTTCTTCTTCTGAAGCTTCAACATGACTAAGTGTTTCAGCTACACGTTCAATAGTGGGTGCGACAAGTGGAAGACCATCCCCCCAACCTCGTTTCTCGAACAACTCGTAAATACTTTCGGGTTCTTCGTCGTTCAAGTCAAGAAAAAGGCCCTTGTTTTCCATCCCGATATTCTTACCTATTAAACCCTTGCCCTTGCAGTTGGGAAATTAGATTGGGTATAAAATAGTTCTCTCTGGGGTAATCATTTTTCACCGAAGAAACTAAGGTGCTCTGCTTTATAATTTTGCCCATCTCTTGCAGTTGCATGGAAATCTCTGCCAGCTGTTTCACTTGAAACCAAAGCTAATCCTAGATTCGCCTGCATAGCTGGTGACCATGCAACTACTCTTATTTCTCCAACTTTATTTCCTGAGTCATCATAAGCTGGCCAGGGTTCCTCGGTCGGTGAACTTAAAGGTTCACCTGACAGAAGAATTTTTACAAGTCTCCTTTTTGAACCTTTACTTTTTTCCGTCAATAACGCCTGCTTACCAATGAAATCATCTTCTCTGTCTAGGTCCATAAAACGACCCAAACCTAGTTCTAAAGGAGTTGCTGAAGCTCCACAGTCAGTTCTGTATGAAAGTAAATCGCTTTCTATTCTTTCTACGGCGTTGGGGGCACCCGGATGAATGCCATACGGAACACCTGATTCCCAGATCCTTTCCCAAAGTTCCAAACCTTTAGATTGGTCTGTTAGAAATAATTCGAAACCTCCTTGCCCGCTCCAACCGGAACGGCATATAGCAAATGGGATATCATCCAAATTTGTTTCAACAAATCCGAAAAACGGTATATCTCTTACCCATTCACCAAGCAGATCGACCATAGTTTGATCAGCCATAGGTCCCTGTACCGCCAAAGGCGAAACATCAGGCTCAAAAACATTGCAATTAAGATTTCTTTCTTCACCTATGGCTTGTGCCCAAAGTAAAAGGTCACCATCTGCGATTGACACCCAATAGCGCTCAGAAGTCAAACATAGTGTTATCGGGTCGTTTATCAGCACCCCCTGATAGTCACAAATGGGTGTATAGCGGGATCGCCCCTCTTTGCACGATCTCATTCCTCTGGTTGAAAGATATTCGACTAGTTCAATAGCGTCTGGACCAGCTATTTCGACCTGTCGTTCACAACCGACATCCCAAATAGCAACCTTTTGGGTTAATGCTTCATATTCAGCAACTGGGTCACCGTATGACATCGGCATATACATATGGTTATATACAGAAAATTGTTTAACTCCGTGCGATACCGTTGCGTCATAAAACGGTGACTTTCTGACTCTTGAGCCGATAGCAACTTCTGGACTCATTTCTATTTTTCTCCTCCATGTCTATAAATAGGTGCATTATCGTTTGGAAGTGGACTGTTTCCCAATATAAGGTCTGCTGCCTTCTCGGCAAGCATCATAACCGGTGCATAAATATTTCCATTCGTAATATTTGGCATGACGGAAGCATCCACAACCCTGAGTTGTTCCACGCCATGCACTTTCATAGATGAAGGGTCCACGACTGCCATATGGTCAGTTCCCATTCGTGCGGAGCAAGAAGGGTGAAGTGCCGTTTCAGAATCTTTCTTAATCCACTCCAAAATTTCTTCATCACTTTTCACAGTAGAGCCAGGTGAAATCTCTCCTCCGTTGTATTCATCAAAGGCCCTTTGATCCATTATGTTTCTAGCGACACGAATTGCTTCAATCCATTCTTTTCTATCTTCTTCTGTAGAAAGATAATTGAATCTGATAGACGGTTTTTCAAAAGGATTATTGTTCTGTATTTGGATGCTTCCGCGACTGTTGGAAAACATAGGACCCACATGAAACTGGTAGCCATGTCCTGATACTGGGGTGGATCCGTCATATCTAATCGCTATGGGCAAAAAGTGGAACATTAAATTTGGCCATTCGACATTTTCATTTCCTCTCACAAAACCACCTGCCTCAAAATGATTTGTTGAAGCCGGACCTTTCCTCAAAAGCCATTGAAGAAACACAAAGGGTCGTCTCCAATATTGCAGATAAGGAGACATGGAAACTGGTTTCTTGCAGGCGTATTGGACATAAACCTCTAGGTGATCCTGCAAATTTTCACCTACTCCAGGCAGGTCAAGCAGAGTTTCGACACCGGCCTCCTCAAGAACTCGCGCTGGACCTATTCCCGATAATTGCAAAAGTTGCGGAGTGTTGATTGCTCCTCCGCAACAAATAATTTCATTTGACTTTATCGTTCTGGTGCGTCGATCTTTCCTGAACTCAACTCCCACTGCTTTGTTTCCCTCGAAAATCAATTTTGTTACATGCGCTCTGGTTATCACATCTAAATTCGCTCTCGTCGAAATAGGACGTAAGTAAGCGACTGAAGCAGAATTTCGCCTACCACGGTAAATGTTTCTATCGAAAGAAGCGAACCCCTCCTGACGATAACCATTTACATCCTCGGTTAATTCGTAACCTGCTTCCTGCACTGCATTGAAAAAAGCTTCAAACAAAGGACTAGCAGCTGGCCCTCTCTCTAACATTAAAGGACCGCTTTCACCTCTATAGGAATCACCCCCATGTAAGCAGGTTTCCATTTTTTTAAAGTACGGAAGACAATGAGAATAACTCCATTCTCTGCATCCAGGAGTAGAAGCCCAACGATCATAATCAGCAGGATTTCCACGTTGGAAAATCATGCCGTTGATACTTGAAGAGCCACCTAAAACCTTTCCTCGCGCGTGAAACACCTTTCTTCCATCAAGCCCCGGTTCAGGGTCTGTTTCGTATTTCCAATCGTAGAACTTGTTGCCTATGCCGAATGAAAGAGCGGCTGGCATATGAATCACAAAATCCCATCTGTGATCTCGTCTTCCCGCTTCCAGTAAAAGAACTTTTGTGTCACTGTTTTCACTTAAACGGTTGGCCAAAACACAACCGGCTGAACCGCCACCAACAATTACTATGTCATAGTTGCTCATTGTAAACACCTGCGTTGATAAAACTTTTCTACGAACCGATTCTGCCTTTAAACTTTAACCTTTTGGTGTCATCTGTAACTTTTTAATGAGAATAAGCTTTTATATGGATGAAAATATCTTTAAACCTCGATCTGGGGAGTCATGGCGTAATCCTTACCCAATGTATGAAAACCTTAGAAGTAATCATCCGGCATATTTCGTAGAAGATGGTTCTTACTGGGTTTTCTCTAGGTTTCAAGATGTTTTTAATGCCGCGAGAAATCCTGAGATTTTTTCCTCTCAATACGGTCTCACAATTGAACATAATCCATCCGATCTAGAACTGGGAGATGCGACTCCGATAGTTTTTTTGGATCCACCTGAACACACTCAGTTCAGACGAATTATCAGTAAAGGTTTTACACCTAGAAAAGCTAACGAAATGACCGAAGATATTCATTCATTTGTGAGTGACGCTATAGATGCCATTAAAGAAATGGAAAGCTGCGACATAATTGCTGAACTGTTTAAACCTTTACCAAGTTTTGTGGTTTCTAAGTATCTAGGTGTACCTAAATCAGATCGAAAAAACTTTGACACTTGGACTGAGAAAATTGTCGCTGGAGCGGTTCACAATGGGGACGCTGAGAATACGGGACTGGATGCTATAAGCGAACTAACGAATTATTTCAGTGAAATGATTAGCTGGAGGAAGAAGAACCCTGGAGATGACCTAATCTCCCAACTTTTGGAAATAGGCGAAGAGAGAGTTTCTATTATGTGGATTCTAGGTTTAGCTTTCACAATGATCACTGGCGGCAACGACACAACTACTGGCTTGCTTGGAGGTTCAGCAGTGCTCCTCACAGAAAACCAGAAGCAGAAAGAACTCCTTTTAAAAGACTTACAACTTTTGCCAGGAGCTGTAGAGGAACTATTGAGAATGACTTCGCCAGTTCAAAACCTAAGTCGTGTGCTTGTTCAGGATTTTGAACTGCATGGCAAACGAATACCAGCCGGATCACGTGTTCTTCTTAGTTATGCATCTGCTAACCGGGACGAACGTGAATTTGGCAATAATTCTGAAAACCTAAACATCAAAAGAAAAATAAACCAAATATTAAGTTTCGGTTCAGGATCACATTTCTGCTTGGGTGCCTCTATCGCTCGCTTACAGTCCTCCATTGCCCTTAAAGAAATACTTATAAACTTTCCAAATTTCTATGTAGATGAAAGCTCCTCGGAGTACGCAGCCGGAAATTATGTACGTAGACACACTTATTTACCTTTTCACTCCAGCGCCTGAGAAAGATTATCTATTTTTTCGATACCCTTTAAATGAAGGTAATTGACTAAGGGAAACCAATGAGCGGTAATCACAAGGACCAAGTTGTAGTAGTAACCGGCGCTGGAAAAGGCATAGGTCGTGCAATAGCAGAAAGATTTGCAACTGAAGGCGCGAGAGTTGTAGTAAATGATATTGAAGAAGACCGGGTCAACGAAGTAGTTGCTTCTATCAAGGACGTAAATGGAAACGCAATAGGAGCTGTCGCCGATGTATCTGACAGCAGTCAAGTAAAAAAAATTTTTGACTCTGCTTTGGATGCTTTTGGAACTGTAGATGTCTTAGTAAATAATGCGGGAATAGTAAGTCCGATGCTGCACTTCTTCGATGCTGATGAAACTTGGTGGAGACGAATAATTGATGTGAATTTAACTGGCCATTTCCTTTGCTCACAACAAGCTGCAAGAATAATGGCTAAAAATCAAAATGGTGTCATTATCAACATGTCATCAGGTGGGGCGACACGAGCCCACAGGTCATTTACGGCTTACGATGCCTCTAAAGGGGGTATAGAAGCTCTAACCAGAGCAATGGCACTGGACCTAGGCCCATATGGCATAAGGGTATGTGCACTTATGCCCGGCTCCATAGACACAGAAGGAATGGACGAAGAAGCACGAAAATTGCGCGGTGAAAATATTCCCCTGGAACGACCTGGCGATCCTGAAGATATGGCAGGGCCGGCCCTCTTTCTCGCTTCAGAAGATGCCAAGTACATCACTGGGGACATAATCAAAGTGGATGGAGGAATGCTTTCACAACAAAGATCTGCGACCGTAGACATAGTCCCACCTTCAACGTTCCCCTCTTTGAAGGATGTTCTTGAAGGAGATTAGGACCTGATGACTGATAGTGGAATTCGAATAGGGGCGGATGTAGGTGGAACATTCACAGATGTAGTCCTCGAAAAAGGAACTGATTTATTTTCAACTAAGGTTCTAACCACTTACGAATCACCTGAAATAGGGATCCTCGAAGGTATAGCAACTGTTATAGCAAAATCTGGAACTGATTTTTCTCAAATCAGTTCGTTTATCCATGGAACTACTCTTGCTACAAACGCATTGATCTCCAGGACAGGAGCAAAAACAGCTTTTGTGACCACTAAGGGTTTCCGAGACACAATTGAAATGCGAACCGAAAGCAGATTCGAGCAATACAACCTAAACCTCGAACTGCCAAAACCACTTATTGAGAGAAAAGATAGATACGTACTTTCAGAGAGAATTTCTGCAGAAGGTACAGTACTTTTACCTTTTGACGAAATTGAAGCTCAAAATCTCATAAAGCTAATTTCAAAAAAGAAAGATGCATATGACTCTATAGCTATAGGTTTCATCCATTCTTACATGAACAATAAGCATGAATCTCTCTTCCGGGAAATGCTTTTAAGTGAACTTCCAGAATTAAAAGTTTCAATTTCCTCTGAAGTTTCTCCTCAAATGAGAGAATTTGAAAGATTCAACACTGTCTGTGCAAATGCCTACGTTCAACCCATGATGGCGTCTTATCTCGAAAGACTGAAAAGCGAATTAAATAACGCAGGGGCTAAATGCGACATCCATCTTATCCACTCAGGTGGAGGGTTAATGAGTATAGAAAGTGCAATAAGATTCCCAGTTAGACTAATTGAATCAGGCCCAGCCGGCGGAGCTATTTTCGCCGCTGAGATCGCCGATCGATATGGAATAGACGCTGCGCTCTCCTATGACATGGGAGGAACAACTGCAAAAATATGTCTTATAGATGACCAAACTCCCAGATCAGCTAAAACATTTGAAGTGGCACGAACTCATCGCTTCACTAAAGGAAGCGGTATGCCGATTTCGATCCCTGTTATAGAGATGATAGAGATAGGGGCAGGTGGTGGATCTATTGCCAGTGTTGATGACCTTAAACAAATAAGAGTAGGTCCTTTAAGCGCAGGTTCTGAACCTGGACCGGCCGCATACGGATTAGGTGGCTCTCTCGCGACAGTTACCGATGCAAATATTCTCTTAGGACGCATCTCGCCAGAGACTTTTGGTGCAGAAGATATCGACCTACTACCCGAAGAATCAAAAAAAGTTCTAAAAAATGACATTGCGAAAAGCCTTGAAAGCAGCGTAGAAAATGCAGCCATAGGAGTTATAGAGGTAGTTGACGAAAATATGGCTAATGCTGCACGTGTTCATGCAGTGGAAAATGGCAAAGACGTTTCAAAATACACAATGATTGCATTTGGTGGTGCAGCTCCACTGCATGCTTCACGTTTATGCGGCAAATTGGAAATCGATAAATTACTTGTTCCTCCGGGAGCAGGTGTAGGTTCTGCGATAGGTTTTCTTAGGACACCGTTTTCTTATGAAGCATTGAGAAGTTTTTATGTTTCTCTAGAAAATTTTGAACACAACATTGTTAATAAACTTTTGGATGACCTTACTTCTGAGGCAACAGAGTTTGTAATGGAAGCCTCAAATAATGTCTATTCCGTGGAGAGTCTTGAAGTTGAACGCTGCGCGTTTATGAGATATTCAGGTCAGGGATGGGAAATTACCGTTCCGATAGAAAATATGAAATTTGATAGTTTTGGAATCGAACTATTGAATAACGAATTCGAAAAAACTTATGAAGAACATTTCGGAAGGGCGATTGAGGGACTGCCCATAGAAGTGGTCGGTTGGTCTGTTAAAGTTACTTCCCCTAAGTTAACAATTGAGAAAGTTTCCCCTATTGACTCCGAAAATATTGTCACTAGCGGAAATAAACGAACAGTCTATGATCCAACCGAGGTTACTGAAGTCCAGGCTTCTGTGTTCGATCGCGACAAACTAAATCCTGCTGATTGTGTGTTAGGTCCGGCAATAATTGTTGAAAATCAAACAACCACATGGGTGTCAAGCAACACTAAAGCAACAGTTCAGAATGATTTTTGTTTACTGATAACGAAAGCACACGCAGGTAACGAATGAAGCAACTACAAAATCAAGTTATGTGGAATCGACTTATATCCATAGTTGAAGAGCAAGCCCTTGCATTAGTGCGTACTGCCTTTAGTACAAGTGTTAGAGAAGCAGGAGATCTTTCAGCTGGAGTGTATGACACCAAAGGAAGAATGATCGCACAGGCAATTACTGGCACTCCAGGACATGTAAATACTATGGCCGCAGCTGTAGTCAACTTTATTGAAGATATCGGCCCTCACAGGATCTACGAAGGGGATGTCTATATAACTAACGACCCATGGAAAGGAACGGGTCACTTACATGACTTTACAGTCGTAACTCCCGTATTCAGAAATAGTAATCTGATAGGTTATTTCGGCTGTACCGCACATGTGGTAGATGTGGGCGGTAGAGGCTTCGGACCTGACGCCACTGAAGTTTATGAGGAAGGACTTTTCGTTCCCATCATGAAATTGATGGAACGCGGCGAAATTAATGAGGATCTTATAAATATAGTTCGTCACAATGTTAGAGAGTCTTCACAGGTGATTGGGGACCTGCACTCACTTTCAAGTTCAAACGAAACAGGTATCCGACGTCTACACGGGATGCTTGATGAATTCAACTTAGACAATTTAGATGATTTAGCAGAATTCATCTTTGAAAAGACTGAAGAGGCTACGAAAAGAAGACTCGCAAAACTGCCTTCCGGAAAATACACAAACGAAATGCAGGTTGATGGCTACAACGAAACTGTAAACCTGAACGTAACGATTACAGTTGATGAGAACGGTGCCCACGCTGATTTTACTGGCAGTTCACCAACCTGTGAAAACGGAGTTAACGTTCCTTTAGTCTATGCACACGCCTACTATTCATATGCAATGCTTGTGGCACTAGCACCTGAGATGCCGAGCAATTATGCGTCATTAGCAGCGTTCACAGTCAGTGCACCTGAAGGATGCATATTAAATGCCAAACACCCCGACCCAGTAGCTGTTAGGCACGTCACCGGTCATTTCGTAACAGATCTTTGCTTAGGCGCCATCGCAGAAGTACTTCCTGAAACTATTCCAGCGGAAGGCGCGGGAGCCCTTTGGAATTTTCATGTAAGTGCAAGACCGAGTAATCCTGGATCAGATCTACCCAATCGAGAAATACTTATGTTTAATAGTGGTGGGACCGGAGCTAGACCTGAATTAGACGGATTAAGCAGCACTGCTTTCCCTAGCGGTGTCAGGACTATGTCATCTGAAGCCACTGAACAGGTAGGACCCATTATCATTTGGCGAAAAGAGCTTCGACCTAATTCAGGAGGAAATGGGCGACAACGCGGGGGCTTAGGTCAAATAATCGAACTCTCCCCTTCTGATGGTTACAAATTTTTCTTTAGTTGCATGTTTGACAGAGTCGAAAACCCCGCAAGAGGCCGAAGTGGGGGTGAAAATGGTTTACCTGGGAGGGTGTACCTTGATGATGGAACAACTTTTGATGCAAAAGGAAAGCAGCCTGTACCCGAAGGAAGAAGACTGATTTTAGAACTTCCGGGTGGAGGAGGTTTTGGAAACCCGGCAGAAAGAGACCCTGAACTGTCAAAAAACGACATCGAACAGGGTTATATTTCCTGATCATATGAGAGGGTAAGCGCCACCAATGTTGCATGTCGATACTTTAATCATCGGAGGTGCTGTGATGGGCAGCTCGATCGCATATTGGTTATCAGAGAATCAGGATTATGACGGGACCATAGTTGTCGTTGAACCTGATCCAACTTACGCTCATTCTTCAACAGCGCTCTCTGAAGCAAGTATTCGCCACCAATTTTCACAACCTGTAAATATAAAGCTTTCAATGTTCGCAACAGAGTTTTTTTCAAATTTTCATGACAATGTTCAAGTTAATGAAGATGCACCAGATTTGCCTTTTCGTGAAACCGGTTACCTTTTCTTAGCTAGTCAAGATGGGATGGAAAATCTAATTTCCAATCATGAAATACAAAAAGAATGTGGCGCTGAAGTAGCTTTGCTGAATCCAAAGGAAATTTTGGAAAGATTCCCCTACATGAATGTCTCAGATCTTGAAGGGGGAAGTTTAGGAATCAGAAACGAGGGAACTCTAGACGCATTTTCTTTGATGCAAGGTTTTAAATTGAGAGCTAGACATAATGGCGTCCAGTACATGAATAATCGTGTTGTGTCACTAACTGTCAACAAAAACAAGACCCTTGTCGAGTCAGCCAAATTAGACTCTGGTGAAAATGTTTCCTGTTCTCGTGTAATAAATTGTGCAGGTCCGCGCGCTAGGTGGATAGCGGAAATGGTGGGATTACCACTCCCAGTGGAACCTAGAATTAGAGCAGCTTTTGTTTTTGACTGTCGCGAAAAACTTGAGGGGCAGACTCTTCCGCTTACAATTGACCCATCGGGAGTGCATGTAAGAACAGATCCTCCTTACTACCTTGCTGGCGCTCCGCCTACTGAGGATTTAGAGGTTCATCCCGATGACTTCAAAGTACGGCAAGAAGAGTGGTCGGAAAATATCTGGCCTGTGCTCGCCAATCGTATTCCTGCTTTTGAAAAAATTAAAGTAACTAGCTCCTGGGCTGGCCACTACGCCTATAACACTCTGGATCAAAACGCAATCATTGGACCATGTGAACACTTGCCAAACTTCTTTTTCTGTAACGGCTTCAGTGGTCACGGATTTCAACAAAGCCCTGGTGTTGGTCGCGGTATAAGTGAATTGATCACCTATGGCGAATACAGATCTCTTAACCTTTCAGAACTTGGTTATGAGCGCATTCTAAGAAATGAACCATTTTTGGAAAAAGCTGTAATCTAACTTTCCCCCAGATAAGAAGAACGCAGTTCGGGGTTTGCGAGCAGCGCTTCTGCCGTATCGTCTAGCACTACCCTGCCTGTCTGTAAAACCCATCCTCTATCGGCTATGGATAATGCCATATTGGCATTTTGTTCAACCATGAAAATCGCTACTCCCTCTTCATGGATCTGTTGTATAAGTTCGAAATTCTGTTGAACAAGAGCAGGAGCAAGACCCATTGAAGGTTCATCCATAAGCAGAACTCTGGGACGTGACATTAAAGCACGTCCAATTGCAACCATCTGCTGCTCGCCACCTGAAAGTGTTCCTGACTTTTGAGAAAGTCTTTCTTTAACACGTGGGAAAAGTTCATAAATATTCTCTAAATCTTCTTCGATTCCTTCTTTATCGTCACGCAAATAGGCTCCGAGCTCAAGATTCTCTTTTACTGTGAGACGTTTAAAAAGTCGACGATTTTCTGGAACCATCGTAACTCCATTAGTCACTCTGTAACTTGTTGGTTTGTCGTTTACCACTTCGCCATCAAGCAACACTTCTCCTGATGTGGGCGTAACCATACCCAATAACGTTTTCAATGTTGTTGACTTGCCACTTGCATTGCCGCCCAAAAGACAAACCATCTCACCTGGATAAATAGCCAAGTCAACATCTTTAAGGATGTGTACAGCCCCATAGTGGGTATTAACTGCGCGAAATTCCAACAAAGCTGTTTCCGTCATGATTTAGCCTCTACAGGTCTACCTAAATAAGCTTCAATTACATCAGGGTTTGTTGAAACAGCGTCGTAAGATCCTTGTGCTATTGGCACACCATGGTCCAAAACCACTACACGATCTGAAACGTCTCTAACGACTTTCATATCATGCTCGATTATTACTATCGTGAACCCCCATTCGTCGCGCAATCTACCAATGAGGGTGGTTAGTTCTGCTGTTTCTATTGGATTCATGCCAGCTACGGGTTCATCTAATAGCAGTAATCTAGGTTGTGTAGCCATTGCCCGAGCAATCTCCAACCTTCGTCTGTTTGCATAAGACAGCGCAAAAGCTGGCTGATCTAAACGGTATCCAACGAGACGAGTTCCGAAGAAACTCAAAATCTCTTCTGCTCTTTCACGTATTTCGCGCTCTTCTTTTTTAAATGCCTTAGTTTGAAACAAGGCCCCCACCACTAGTTGCGAAGTTCTACAGTGCTGGGAAACCATTACATTCTCTAAAACTGTCATATTTGGAAAGAGTCTTACATTTTGAAATGTTCGCGCTATACCCATTTCTGTAATTTGATTAGGGTCAAGACCCAACACTGATTCACCATCAAAAATAATCTCACCACTAGTCGGTGATATCATGCCTGAAATTGCGTTAAAAAATGTTGTTTTTCCAGCGCCATTTGGCCCTATTACACTAACAATCTCACCTTCCTCAATAGCAAAATCCAGATTCGAAAGCGCATCTAGCCCTCCAAAAGTTATTTGAAGATTTTTAATTTCAAGAAGACTCATACACGTTCACCCGCTTCTTCTTGCTGATCGGAATCGTCATCTCCTAGCCATGCGTCCTGTAGATATTCTTCTTGATGCAATTCCCTAGTTCGACGGGCCGTTGGAACGAGACCTTCGGGTCGTTTAAGCATCATGAAAACAAGCAAAGCTCCATATATCAGTAGTTTGTAGTTCTGAAACTCTTGAAGCAGACCCGGTTGTCGTGGTCCACCGAGAATTCCTATAAGCACTAATGAACCAACCATGACTCCAGTGATACTTCCCATTCCACCAACTATTACAACAACTAGAATTATGATTGAAACGAGAATTTCAAAGCTCTTAGGGAAAACAGATCCAACTTTTGCTGCCAGTACCGCTCCGCTGAATGAAGCCAAAACTGCTCCTACCACAAACGCCATCAATTTGGAATTGACAGTATTTATACCCATTACTTCGGCGACACTCTCATCTTCCCTGATGGCCATCCAAGCTCTACCTAAACGAGATCCCTGCAACCGCCATGAGACATATATAGCTAGTACACAAAAAGCCAAAACCATGTAGAAAACAGACCGAGGATCTGCACCTCTTACTTCCCATGGACCTAGATCGATTCCAGGGATGTTAGTTATACCTTGTGAACCACCTAAATATGGTTTTAACCAGTCGGATAAGAAAAGGAGTCGAATTATTTCACCGAATCCCAAAGTGACAATTGCAAGATAATCGCCTCTCATTCGAATAACCGGAGCACCAATTAAAAGACCAGCTAGTGTCGCCATTACAACGACTGCCAGCAATGAAATTCCAAAATGAGTCTCAGGCGAGAACCATGGTGAATTAGGGGAGGTGAAAACTGCAGTCGTATAACCCCCTACTGCGAAAAAAGCCACGTACCCAAGGTCTAAAAGACCAGCAAGACCAACAACAATATTTAGCCCTAATGCTAATAGCAAAAAGAGACCTACGTTAGCGAGAAGTTCATTAACGATGCCTCCTAGGAACCAAGGAAGTACAAGAAATACGACTGCCACTAAGGCAAACAAAATTATTGAGTTTCGCTGCTGATCGCTGGGGTCCTCATTCGAGCGATACTGGGTTACTTTCTCTTTTATTTTACCGCGGGTGACCATTGGAATTAGAGCGAGTACCACCGCTATAACTATTGCTGAAGTAACTGTTAC
>CEVZ01014895.1_pt1 | contig 25447 bp, 24 predicted proteins | sample 361371 | NCBI WGS metagenome assembly CEVZ01 (sample SAMEA2620217, study PRJEB7988) | marine metagenome | isolation source: saline water (ENVO:00002010), including
ACCCCCAGAACTGGGGCATAGGAACCACATATCCCTCAACAAATATATAATGCCATAAAAATACCCCCTTGTATAGGGGGTATGTGACACTTTGTAATCTGTCCTACAGTTTGCAGATATAACAGAGTTCTAAGTATGCAGGTCTATTATCGAGTGTAAATGATAACGTACTGAATTCATCTTGACCTGATCCATATGAATTTATACCCTGACCATATCCACTTGATCCTGCTGTACTTACAGTCACACCAGAACTACTTCCATCATTACTGAACTGGAATGGGTGATGGTGATGTATAGCGTGGAAGTTACCTACTGCTTTACCAAGTGAGTTACCTGCTTTACCTGATCCAGTAGGAGTATCAGTTCTTCGTGGGTCATCAATACCTGGATTTGAGGATACAGCAGTAAAGTCATGCCATCCATCTCCAGCTCCACCACTACTCTGTTGCTGTTCTACCTTGATCTGATATTGGTTATTACCAACAGAGGATCCCATAGTATACCTTAGACTTCCTGCTGTTATTGTAGCACCATTAGTATTGGATCCTACATTCGAACCATTATAGTAGAAGTTATAGGTTCCTCCACCTCCACCACCAGAGAATGTCTGCTCTTCAACTTCATTAGTGAAACTCATCTGAGTTGCAGTAGTATGAGTAGCAGAACCAGGAATAAAGGTTACAGGACCAACAAGGAATCTTCTGGTAGAAGTATAGTTCCACTCAGCAAAGGTCATTCTCTCTACAGTAATTCTGTATATGTCACTGGTTGAGTTCTGACTTATATTTGAAACTTCGAAAGTTGCATTAGCATCAGTACCAGAACCATCCCAGAATTCTATTCCAGGAGTTGCACCAGCTACAACATTTAGTCCTCCTAAATTTGTTCCAGCAGTATATGTTCCTTGATAAGTCTGTCCACCTGTTACAGTAGCAGTCTGTGATGATATTGTTCCAGAAGTAGAACTACCTTGTGTACAACTAATACCCAATGAAGGTATTTCATATGTTCCTAGTGCTGTACCATTTTGATTAGGATTATCTAACCATGAGAAGTCAACCGTAATAGTAGCAGTACCAGAACCACCACATACCATATCAACTCTGCTATTAGCAGGATCATGAACAAATGAAATTGTAACTGAACCTGAACCACCAGAACTAACTAGACCTTCACCTTTGAATCTATACTGTCCCCAATAGTTCCATGTACCATTAGTATATCCTTGAGAAATACTCCAAGGGTTGATTGCTCTTAGAGCACCTTCATAGAAGAAGTGGAATCCTGCCATACCAGAACCAGCAATACCAGCAGAACTTACTGTACTTGCCATATAATTATTAGAATCATATGCGTTGCTAAGTACAGTTGTCCATCCTAGATTAGTAGTATGAATACCATTTTGTGATATCTGACCAGCACCACCAAGATCCCAATCAATATCTACTGTAACATTAGGTGGTTGTGACCACGTACTTGATGTAGCAGTAGTCTTGACAGCCATCGCTCTAACAGGAGATATTTGGGTATTAGGTCCCCATGTTGTAGACCATGAACCACCACCTGATCCAGTAAATTCAACATAGTTTTGTGATGTATGACCTGGTCCATATATTGTGTTCCAACTCGTTGTTCCACCACCACCTCCAACACTACCACCAGTACCTGGTCCAGATCTCATATTACCCTTACCAGATATATCTAAGAATGCACCACTGTTAGATCCTGGGAATGTATTACTTTGTGAGTTCTGTCCATCATATAATGGATCGGGTGCTACTGTTGTATTGTGAGCATCATTTATCAATGCACCAGATGGCAATGTTCCCCACTCAGCACCAGGACTTCCACCACCACCAGATGCAGTAGCATCTACATCATCTGTATGTTCTACAGTTATACTATGAGTATGACGGAAGTAGTTGTGATTTATTCCGTGTGAGTGACCAGGAATTTCAGGTCTTGATAGTTCGTGACCATAGATTGATAACTTCGCTTTTACTGTATTAGTATCATGACCACCAGTCATTGCACCTGTGGCTGTTGTACTTCCACCTTTTACGAATTTATCTCGAAGGTCTGGTACTGAAATAGTATTACCAAATCTATCCTTATGAGTAGAACCATCACATAAACAATATCCTTTAGGTAGATTTGAATATGCTCCACCCCATATTATAATTGCACCAACTGGTAATGCTTGGTTTTGAATATCATCTCTTACATGAGCATCAAACATTGTTGGTGCTGCTGAAGTAAACTCTTTACCAGATCCAGACCAATTACCATACACACTAGACTTCTGGGGATTTGATCCCATATCTCCTAATGGATTAGATGAATTGATCGCTGGAGACATTGAAGAAGTAGTACCATCATATCTCAAGAAGCACTCTGTACTTGTACTCTGATAAGATTGTACAGCATTGTGACTTGTAGGAACTATGATACCACTATTTGCTCCTAAGAACTCAAGATCATCTTGGATGTAAACATTATCATCCATATGAACTTCATCAGCGAATTTCACTGTGTGTCCATCAGCAACTTCAAATGAATATAACTCAGTACCAATACTCTTCATCTGAGGTATCTCAGTCGATGCAGTATTAGTGAAGAATAAAGCAGAAGGTTTAGCTTGACTTGCACCTGAACCATCTTTCTTCATCCATAATATAGGATTACTTGAACTATCATCAACACCAATATAATAGTCACGTTTTAGATTAGCACCTGATACAGTAGAACCTTTTACATATAGTTCTGCTCTTCTTGATGCAACTCTATAGTATGCATTGATACCTAAAGAACCTGTACTACCATCACCAGATTGATCCTCGAAAGGATATAAACCACCTGTTTGTGTTAGACCTGTTTGATACCACCATCCTTTTGTACCACCAGTATCAGAAGGTAAATATATCCATGCTTGGTTATTCTTACCAGAACCACCGAATGCTGCCTTTGGTTTATATGCTAAATCACCATGATGCTTACCAAGACCCCATTTAGAACTAACCTTTGTTTGTTGTGGACCAAATAGGTTTACAATTGGAGCACCATCACCAGTAGCATAAGCAGTTGGTCTTGTTGATGAACCCCATAGAGTAATATCTTTACTATGGTTATCTTCGTTAGCAGCCTCAGTTTTTAGATTATCCTCATTATTAATATTCTCAACAACCGTTGATCTAAGGTTTACATTATTAGTTGAGAATAAACCATGAATACCTTCATATTCTCCTCCAGCAGCAGGATCATATCCATTAGGTGCTCCATAGAAACTTACTCTTTGCTTGACATTCTCTGCTTCACAAGGACTATTGAACTCAACACCACCATAGAATACACTGTTGTTACCAGCATGTCCAAATTGTCTATCTGGATCCTCATCCTGATCTGAGTTCTCTACTGTTAGAGTACCCATTACTGTTAGGTTCCAGAAACTTGCAACTCTTGGAAGATCAGTATCTTCGTTCTCACCTTCATCCTCTATTGCCTTCTTCTCTTCAACTGGAATAGATGATATTTCAAGTATAGACTCATCAATAATCTCAATTTGTCCAGTAACAGCATTGATCTTCTGAGTACCAACATACAAGTCACCTTGTGAGTTTAGACCTGAATAGAATACAACACCAGCATCTTCCTTCTTAGACTGTGATACAACTACTTCTCTATCAGATAGATCTCGTTGTTGTTTAGATGGGAATGCAGTTGAATAGTTACCTGGCCCATATCCAACATATTCAAATGTATGGTTTCCAGATCTTACAAGTGATGGTCGTCTAAGTTCAACCTCAATACCAGTTGCATCAGTTCGAGTATTTACATTAGTTGGCTTATATCCAATTGGGAATAGTCTTGATTGATCTTCTCTACCTCTTCTTGCAAAACCTTTTCTAGCAGAACAAATAGTACCAATTGAAGAAGTCAAATAGTTATTATCATCAAGGAATTTTTCAGCACACTCTCTTGTAATACTATTGACTCTAAGATCAGAGTATACCCAACCATGAATCCTGTGATCAGCACATGACTGAGCTGCAGGAGGGTTATCTATTGGGTTATCTGCATCTAACGCAGGATATAATTCAGCAACATTCTGACTAAACTTATGTTTCTTGAACCAGTTCTGTGCTAAGTTTCCACTTTCACCACGAATCATTGTACCGTGGTCTATTGAAATATCAGCAAGTAATAGAGTTAGATAGTATACACCATCTTGAACCTGTGGAATAAAGTCTTGAACCTCAGAGATATCGTAGATATAATATGTTCTTTCATACTGAGTATAGTCTGTTGATGCACCACCAGCCCATGTATCCATCACATATCCATCATCATTTGTCCTTAGTTTGACAACATATCCTAAGAATGGAGGACGTGCATCTCTAACATCTTTTGGTAGAACATAACGGAATCTGTATGTTCTATCATAATTAGGTCTATTATCTTTCTGCCTAAAGATAGATGCTAATCTTGTTGTCTTTGGAGCACCTTGAGTAGAAGTATAGCTAGTATCAGTTAGAACTTGATCAATAATTTCATTACCAATTGCAGTACCACCTGAAGGAGTATGACTATGCTTAGTTAGAATACACCAGTTACCTGAAGATTTGGTTTCAGGGTCTGCTGTCTGATTATTCAACTTTGTAGGATCATACTGTATTGGTTGTCTTGATTCCCATGAAGTACCAGTAGCACCAGCAAATTCAGTATCAGTAGTCCACTGACCAGCATTAGCATATACCTTACATCCTCCTGCTGCCATAACACCACCAAGAGTAATCAAGGAGTTACCAGCAATAGCAGCAGCACGACCACCACCAGTGGTAGGATCATCTTGAGTTATCTTAAATCTAGTCCTACTTGTAGGATACACATAATAGAATTTTTCTGTACTTATTGCTCCACCAACTGATAATTGAGGTAAGGTATCATTAGCAGCTGATGTTCCAAAGAATACTGGTTGACCAGCATCAAATCCATGAGGAATTTCTGTATAATTTGCTGCGTCTGCATCGTTTACAGTAATAAACTCATTAGTTGTGGATTCAGTTTTGAACTCATGTGCTATAGGAATTGGTTTTACATCAGAAGTATACTGATATATTTTCAATTCACACTTATTAGGATTATTGATATCAGCATTTGTTGGTGGGTTCTGAGATCTTAGATCAATAGAAGTACCAGCTCTTGCTTCTTCAATAGTCTTAGCTAATTTGAATTCATTAGCAACTGTCTGTATATTACCTGTACCATCAGACCAGTTAGAATCTTTCCATCTACTACCATTTTCAGTAATAATATAGTAAGTAGTGTTTGGAGTCATACCATCAGGTAGATATCCAACCTCAGATGAAACTCTTACTGGAGTACCTGTGTACCATCTATATGAGTCACCAGTTGTCTTTAGTTTACATATATTGGTATTAGGATTGACATTGAAAGTCTTTATCTGAACATGTTCAAATAAACCATCAGAGTCAGTATTAGTTGCTACAAAGGTTGATTTCTTTACTGGCTGTGCTCCATCCCTTTCAATTGCATAGACAGACTCATCTTCTTTACCACCAAATAGATACTTGGATTCAAATAGATATGTTGGTGTTTTATCTGGTAATAATGCTTCCCATAGATATAATCTCTTTCTTCTATTGGTAGTATTTGCTGCCTGAGTTTTCTTGACATCAAATGGATACCAACTAAATTCTTTTACTTCATCAGGATCTAATTCTTTAGGTGGAATAATGTGTGTAATCCTACCAACTTTATCTTGTGGGAATGACTTCTCTCTGAAACCAACTGCTCTCAATGCAGTGTTACCAAAGTTAGAGTTGGAGTTAGTAATAGAAATATCACCACCATCTTCAATCAAATGGTGATCACAGAATCCAACAGCGAACACAGACACCGCCTGAATCAATCCTTCATATCTAATATGAATATGGAATGTTCTCCAGTTGTCTTGATAATATGCTGATCCATCACTGTGTAGTGTAGATACCTTAGTAGGTGTAGGATCAGATGGTAATTCGTTTCCTGTTTCACCTTCTTTCAAGAATACAGGTTCCATCAGTACGTTCTGACTGATATCAGGATTACCTAAATTCTGATACATGTACTTGATGAATGCTCTATCATCTTTCTGTAGAGACACACCAGTGTACTGTGCCACAACCATTGACTTGAATCCAGTTGATTTGGATCCATCACAGAACATACCACAAATACCAAACACTGATCTAATAGAACAGTTGAATATGTATGGTGATGCTGAGTCAACAGTATCAATATCAGCAATCAATGTTGCAGCAGCAGTATTATCAAATACGTAAGTCTGCTGAATTGTATTAGGTGCTAATATCTTCTCACATTCAATAGTAGTAGCATTTAGAACACTTGCTACAAACACAGTACCATTAATATCACCACCAAATCCAGAGGATTGTGATGTCTGGGTAGCATCTAACTTGATAAGAGATATAATCTGCCCTTTGAATAGACCATGAGAACCTCTTGTAGTCACACTAAGCTTATACTTAGTACCTACAACCTTAGTAATAGAGATAGATGCAATCTTATTGTCTACGTTTAGAGGACCAACAATTCTATTTTCCTGTTGTCTTGCTTCTACTTCACCTTGAGCATCAGTAATAGGATCTTCAATAGATGTAGCAGAGAAACCTCTTGCAACCTTAGCATAGAATAATCCTAGATCATTCAGTTTAGTTACAGTAGTATTGATTGAATGTTGTACTGGAGCACTTGTTCCTAATTGACTTCTATATACATCTACTTTACTCAAATGAGGATATACTTTCTTTACCCTAACAATTTCTCTATTAGCAGCAGTGGCATTATCTATTAATAGATAATCACCCATATGAATTCTTGCTTGAGAACCACTATTGATCTTGTTTAGATCAATAGATGTATCTCCAGATGCTATATTAGCAGCTAATGTAATATCAGGAACCGTCATTCCATTAGCGAATGCGAATCCAGTCAATTTATGGTGAGAACCTAAACCAGTTGTATCAGTATTGGTTAGTGATTCTTTAGTTGTCTTCCACTCGTAGTTCTGACTATACTTTGTATACTTAATATTATCAGCAGGATCATTAGTTGCATACCTATAGATACCACCAGTATTGGTAGGAACAGCATCAAAAATTGAGAACTGCCAGAAATAACATCCACCAGTTACCCTAAAGAATGCTGCTCTAGGTAATGTAGCATTTGGAGCTTCCTCAATATATACGCCAGGAAGTTTATAGTCTGTAGTTTCTTGATTATTATTATCTGCATCCAAGTAATCTGCATACATTGGATCAGGGACATACCTTGGTCTGATTCTAGTTTTTCTTAGATCAGAACCTACAAGAGATGTACCCCTAGGAATAACAACACCACCTTCATAAGAGTTGAACTTGAATAGGTCGTTATTATCATCAAAGATGTCAAAGTTGGATTGGTCGGTTAGTTGTGGTATTACATCTACGCCATTAAGTTGCTGATCAGTATCCCAATAATTATTTGTTGTATCCCAATTTACAAAATAACCAGGTCTATTATCAATCCAATGATCTCCTGGACTTAGTAATACTGTATATTGGTCATACTTATCGTTTCCTCTATCAGGACCAGCGACATAACTAAATCGAGCAACTTCAAGCAAAGCCCTCTGTATAGTTTTGAACGGTCTTGTAGGAGAATTACCCCTATTTGTAATCAGATCCGAAGCATTGAACTCATTAGGGTCAACATATAAGAAACGTCCTTCTGTTGAACTAATGAGATTTGATAAGCGAGTTAATGACATCTTTTATTTCCAGTGGGCATACCAATCCTATAATGATATTTATACATTCCCACTATCAGTCTATAGATCTTTATGATCTAATATGGGTTGCATTGGGTCTACAAATTTGAGTGTATCCTCATCAAGTAACTTCTTACAGAAGTCTAATACATTCATAAATTCTTCTAAAGTTTCACACTTTACGTGTCTACAATCACCATCATCTGAATAGAGATGAAACTCTCTAGCCATAGTGTTGACCACTACTCGTGATAGACACTCATCTTGTTTATCCATAATATTAGTTCAGATAGATTTTCTCTCCTTTTATACGGAGATTTTTCTTGATATTTATTGTACCAGTATTATCTAGTACATCAACTGTCCACTTTCCTTTAGTTACAGTAGTATTGTAGTCCTTTACTACATTTACTGCCATAGTACCAGCAGATTCCATATTTATAGCATTCTTTGGATTAGTCTGTTTGACACCAAATCCAGCATCAGATTGAATTAGAGTATAAGACTCTTGATGTGACTTATATGTTTGTGAATTCAATTCATGATGTCTTGACTTATTTGTATATGTATTAGTAACATCAACTGTTCTCTCAGTAGATTTATGTAGAGAAGTTCCATCTACAGTAAAATTTTCTCCTTTACATGATGTTTTCACAGTACCAGAGTATTGATAGTCTGCTAACTTACCTTGATGAGTAAAACCAAAATCCTTTCGGACTTCCATTTTTAGTTCACCATTGAAAGCTACAGTATTTGTTTCATTACCTTTAGATTTCACAAATAATTGCTTTGCAGCAATGATACTTATAGTACCATCAGCCTGAAACTTTATACTACTTCCAGAAACATGACGGAATGTTGTAGTATTAGAACCAGGAGTTGCATTGACAGTAAAATAAGTACCATCAAAAAAGGTAGTTCCGTAGGTATGAGAAGGTTGTCCCTTCTCATTTGGAATTGGAGGTGAACTTAGTGCTCCCATAATTTTATGGACAATCTATAGACATAATGGACTCTTGACCTTCGATCTTCTTGACAAGATCTGGATCAGTTGCAGACATATACCTTATTATAGCATATACTTTAGCAGATGTCCCTTTAAATTCATCAATAGGAACACCAGTAATAGGTTCATCTTTGATGAATATACGAGGCATTGATGTATAACCTTGACCAGAATTAGTGATCTTGATATCAGTTATTCTACCATAAGTGTTGATACATTCAGCAGTAGCACCAGATCCACCACCACCTTCAATGGTTATTATTGGATTCTTATAACCCTCACCAACATTCTCTATAGCAAAACCTTGAAGAACACCAACAATACCCTGATTTGATGTGGATATAATCAATGTAGTATCAGTCTGATTAGTCAAAGTATTAGGATCTTTGACTGCTTCATTACTACTTGGATCTCCAACATCTCCACCACAAGGAGTTATATTTACTGTAGGAGTTTCTCTGAATACATATCCTTCTTCATTTTGGAATGATACCGCAGTGATGGATCCATTTTCATCAACGAAAGCAGTTCCTTTTAGGAAATGATCTTGTACTTCAAGATCTGTTTCTGGATCATACATTGTTGTTGATACAAATGCATCAGGAGCACAGTTACCATTAGAACCATTACCATATCCACTTCCACCCTCATATACTATAGCATCTTTATGTGGATAACCATCTTCATCAATTGGTAATTGAACCCATGCACCACCACCTTTACCATTAGCTTTAGGAATATATGCACTTGATCCTGCTACTTGGAAGAAATAGTCATGATTACCACAAGTCCTTACCCATGATCCTGCAACAAATGGATCATCTAAATCAAGAACCTTATGCTTTTTATCTAATGGGAAATAGTCTTTGAGTTTTCCTGATATATTATATTCAGGACCAGTACCAGATACTTGAGTGAACTGTGTGAGTAAACCTATATCACCTAATACTTTAACAGCATCATAAGCTGCTTGAGGATCATTTATAGACGCTGCTATATTAGTTGCAAGAGTTTGCATTGTTGCATCAATTTCAACTTGATCTGTCAATCCAGTTGCTTTCAATGCTGCTTCTACATCAAGAGTATCATCATTATAAGCAATTATTACTTCAGATGGAATAAACCCACATAGTTTCTCTCCAATCTGATCCATACCATCCATATCAGTAATACCAATTCCAAATGAAGATGCAATTACATCCATAGAATTAGTTTTATCTTTAGTAGCATCATCACAAACTGGTAATGGACCACCTGCTAACTTCTGTAATTTTGCATCTAAGTTAGGATTACCTAGATCAGGTAATAATGGTTTTGGTCTTTGCTTTCCAGACTTTGTATTGAATAACTTACTTCTTACACACTTGTTGAGATCAGGATCTACACAAGAAGCAATGCCAAGAATTTTCTTTAGGAATCCACCAACTTTACCCATAATCCCTGTGATGCTTCCTAATGCTCCACCTATCTTTGACATCAATCCTTTGATCTTACCCATAATACCACTGATCTTATCTAAGATACCACCAAATAACTTATCCGTAATAGCAGATAAGAGACAATCAGCATTGTTTATGACTTTCTTCAAATTCTTGAGCATACCATTTAGAATGTTTTTAAACATTCCTTGTAGTTTATTCAAGATACCTTCCTGAAAAGCACACTTCAAAACACCAAGTATACCATCCTGTTCACCTTTCAATGCTTCTAACTCAAAAGGATTAGCAGTTTGAACTGCTTTCATTACATCAGGGAATTTTGACTTGACTTCATCCTGTAATAGTTTACTAACAGCAGTCATTGGAGACTGCATAATATTACCCATTATCTGTGAGTAATTTTGTACTTTGCTTGCCATGTTTATGACAGCACCAGTCTGAGTATTGATCCACTTCTCACCTATCTGAGTTGCATTCTCCAGTTCAGCAGTAAACTCAGACATCTGAACCAGCATATGATCTTTAGTAGCAGAAACCTTACAGACTCCATCAGCTTCTGCTACTTCATATTCTTCCTCTTTAGCAAGTGCAACTGCAGCCACACTAGCTGCTGCATCTGATACTAATTCTTTTGCCTTTACTACTTCAGATTCAACATCCGCAAATATTCCAGTAGGAAATACTGAATGATGTGGTTGATCATTTGTTGGGTCTACTGTTTTCTGTGATACTTGTTTAGCTTTAGTTGTAGGTGAAACCCAATTTGGTTTACTATAAAGATTCTCAGGAGCAGCAAATGTTGCTCCTGGTACTGCACTGAAATTATCAGTTTTAGAAACTGCTCCTAAGCAACCTTGAACAATAGGTATCTGTGCATCTTCACCATCTAGGAAAAATCCTATTACCCATTGACCAGGAACCAACATAGATTTTGTACCCTGTCCACTTGCTTGAGATAAAGTAGCAGGAGTCATTATCTGAGCCCAAGGTAAGTCATCAGAAGAAACATCAGTCCTATTGGAATGATATCCACAAATTCTTACCTTGACTCTGTTGGAGTTCTTAGCGGTATCTACAGATTTTTCTACTTGACCTATCCACCAAATAAATTGTTCTCTACCAATAAAATTTGGTTTGATCAGTTGGTTAGCTAATACAGACATTATTCGTCATATACCCTACATTCAAATGCATCAGGATGATTATCACAATAAACTTCTAAGTGCTGATCCTCATGTCTTGTATGATAGTCATTGATCTTGGCATCATTACTATTTACCTCTTCACCTTTATGATACTCTTCGTAATTAGCATGGACATCTTTCAAATCTGCTTCAGTGTACTCCAACATTCCGTGATTAACATGCTCCTTATGATCCTTTGGATCGATATAAACTTCATGATCTAAATCGTGTTTAATTTCAGACATTTTATACCTCGTTGTTTTGATCTCGTAAGAGAAGTAAGTGTGTCATAGCCATATTTTTATCTATAGAATGAACAACCTTAGCAATTAGGTAATAACCACTTTGCTTTTTGTCAATTCTATCTTCATCCGCAGTATCGGTTCCGCTTTGTGATTTATATATTTGGAGAATAATTTTATCTCCTGCACGTAATTTAGCGTTACCTGGTATATTTATCTCAACTTTTTGGTTTTTGAATAAATCAGCACGAACAATTTGTTGGGCTAATGACTGTCTTATTTTATCATATCTATCCTCTTCTGCCTTCTCTTTTGTTGATTCGTACATCTCATTGTTGATTATACGAGTCATAATTCTGGTTGGTTTATCCTCCCAGAGTTGTGCAGTATCTTCATCAGCAGAAGGTTTATCAGCATCAGCTAAGTGACCCATTGCTGAGAAGTTACCACCATCCAATTTATAAACTGCTTCATTATACCTCAAAGAAGATACATCAAAGAATCCAACTAAATTAGATCTAGTTCCTCTTATCAACTGAGTTTCAATATTATTATTTGCTATTGCAGTTAGTTTTCTAACTATACGACTTTCTTCTTTAGAATCTGCATCATCTGCACCACTAACCACATTATAATGATAGGTATCAACTTCACTATCACCTTTAATTTTAGAATTGGTAGGGGCAGCATCTCCACCTTTACTTGATGCACCCATCAATTCATCCATTGATTTGAAATTATATCCATCAGAAGTTTGCCAGAAAAGATATCCAGCAGTTCCTATACCTTCACCTTTAGTAGTTGTTACTGAAGGAATAGATTTATTACAAACAATCTTACATATAAAATCTAATGGTCTGTCTCTCATAGCAGTGACAGTCAATGTCTCAGCCTCTAATCCTGTAGTTACCTCCTGTGTACTCTTTAGACCATCCTTCAAAATATTCTTGACAATCTCAGAAGGAGACATCTCCTTATATAACTTTTCAACTCTAGTAGTAAGATTAGCCATTGCTTCCTTACTCATACATCTCAAAACCATTACTGACTTATCAAGACTAGCAGGTCCACCACCTTCAACACCATAAACAACCATATTCGCAGTCATCTTTTCATCTTTGTCAGTAGTAATTTTCAATTCTACTTCCTCACCATTCCTCAAAGGAAGGTCTGACAATAAACTCTTAGAACTTGTATCAACAATAGCAATATCAGCTTCTATAGTAGGAAATGATATACCTTCCTTATAGATGATAGAAGCTATTTTTGCTTGAGTAAGTTCAACGTCTTTTATTTTTACTGATAAGGAATAATCACCAGCACCTACCTTTTTATCACTCATCGTATATTGTTCAACTCCATAGATTGTATAAGACTCAATGCCTCATTTGTATTTGTATGAGCAACACTTGATGCAGATATTGAACTCTCCTGAGTACCACTAGCATCTGCACCAACATCAACACTATTCAATACATCCTGTGCTACTCTTTGTGGTTCATTCAATATTGTACTCATTCCTAAACTTGTACCAAGAACAACATCAGTCAATGCTTTTATCTTTGCTTCATGCGTTACACCCTTTGCACTCATTATACCACTAACATCCATACCAGCCAACCCACCTTCTTGGAACCTAGAGAAGGTGTTATTCAAATTATTCAACGAACCATGTCCCATTATACTTGCAGCATTTCTATTGAGAACAAATTCACCACGTTCTAATATTGCTGGAACACTATCACCAGAAGGAGATCCACCAATTACACTACCACCTCTTTGTTTTCCATATTTCGCTATTTGCTCTTGCTTGGACATATTGGCAAATGCCATATATTCATCCATCGGAACTTCTTTTCCGTTTATATATCCCTTGCCTAACTCCATATCAAATCTAGCTGACACCTTTTTCTCAGAACTGATACTGCTAGATGTCTCTTCTCCTTCAACATTAGTTGCTCCACCAGCACGACCATAATCGTTACCTTCAGTAGCAAACAATGGAGCACCTTTACCAATAATATCCATATCACGAATATCATCAGGTAATATACCACCAATCATTCTTGCTAACTTTCTACCAGCAATTTCACCAACAATACCACCTGCCATTGCTCCAACAAAGGATCCTGGTCCAGGAAGAGCTGCTGATCCTGCTGCTGTTCCAGCAACAGAACCTAGGATACCACCCATAGCACCCATAATAGCATTTCCTGGAGCTGCTCCCATACTAATTTCTATTGCTGCTGTCAATGCTCCAAGTAGCATATCTAATCCTGGAATTGGAAATGCTTTTCTTGCTTTCTTCATTCCTGCTAATGCTGGCTTTGCTTTGCTTCCTATCTTCTTCACCAATCCACCCATCATCTTCTTGACTTGCTTAGGTTTTAGATTTTTAGCATCTTTCAACTTACTAATCTTTTTCAACATTGGGTTGCCTTGGATCAACTCATCAAGTTGACCACCAATTTTATCTTTCAACCTCCTAAACAACTCCATTGGGTTTAGACCTGCCAATGCCTCACCTATATCAGCATATTTTTTCTTAGCAAAATTTACACCCTTTACACCTAAATCAAATGCACCTTGTCCTAATCTCTTTGCTCCTCTCCATCCTTTACCAGCAAGATCCTTTGTTCCTGACCATAAATTACCAAGACCACCACCAATATTGTCCATCAATCCTGTTGCACCAGATCTTGCATTATCCATCAAGTTTCCAGCACCAGTCATAATTGCCTTCCTAGAAGGAATCATATTCTTTGCTTTACCTAGCTGCTGACCTAGACCAGTTTGACCAAATCTCTGCCCTTGTGCTCTAAAGAAATTTCCTGATTTAGAAAGTGCTCCTTTGATACCTTGAGGACCACCTTCTTGAGCAATCTTTATTGCTTGTTGTTGAGATAATTCTCCAGCAAGTACACGTGCTCTATTTACTTTAGAAACGTTATTTGCCTTCAAATTCTTCATTACATCAACTGCCTTATCAGCACCGAGCATTCTAGTTGCTCTACCAGTTGTGTTATTGACAAGACTTCCCATTCTGGCAATATTGCCACCACCAGGTCCACGACTTACAAAATTCTTAGCAAAATTTATTCCACTTCCTCTAGGAGTAGCAAATCTAGGAGAAATTCCCAATCCACCAGGTAAACCTCTTCCTCTTCCACGTCCATCTCCACCACCCATGCCACCTTGGTTGGTGACAAAAACATGCATTGGGTTTTGCTTTGTACCTAACTTCTGCCAACCTCTACCACCTGTACCACCTGATAATCCAGGAATCCTTATACCAAATAAACCAGCAATACCACTAATAGTATCAGTGAAATCAGTAACTATCTTAGTAGGATTTCTCAGGTAACGATAAGTTAGACCTAAACCTGCGATTCCTGAAAAGAGTTGGAAGATACCTCCAATACTCATTTTCAGATTACCATTATTATCAAGTATCTTATCTAAACCTTGGGAAATATTCTTTATACCCCATCCAATAATATTTCCAATAAACTTTATAAACTTACCAGCAAACTTACCAATCTTATCTAATGTAGATGTAGGAATAGAACTGACAGCATCCATGATACCTTTAATAGCACCCATGAATCCTTTGACAATATTTCCAAGGAAATTACTATTCTGCAATTTCTTTAGAACACCAAATGCAAGGAATCCACCAGCAATATTAGAAATAGCACTAAGAATACCTAGAGCACCTAAAAGACCTTTTGCTTTTCCTACTGCTCCTCCAACAGCTTTGCCAAGTCCTTCAAGAGCACTTTTACCAAGATTCTTTGCCCTATCTATTCTTTCTTCTCTTTGCCTTCTAAGATCAGCCTTACGATATTTCTCATCCTCTTTTCTTCTTGTAATATCTAACTTATTTCTAGCAGTTATGGCAACCTTGATAGCCTTTATATTAGTATCAATGTTAGTGATGCTTGTAAGGGCTGTAGTGAATGCTTTACCATTCTTTTTGAAATACCCATCAGTAACACTAAAGTCAGACCCAACACCATTTTTATTTCCACCACCAAAATTCACCGCCTTAGTAGGAGTGATATTGATAACTGTTGAGGTAAGGTCTATAGTTTTTGCCATTTATTTTACACCTGCTGCTGCTTCTTGGTTTCTTTTGTTTTGTTCTTTTAGGTGATCTGATAACATTTGCACATAGACATCTCGTTCCCAAGGAATCAAACTTTCAATTTCAGTAAGTGACCATTTATGATGTTGTATCATAGAAAAATTAGTCTCATAATATGATTCCAAGGAGATGTACCCCATTATTACCCGAAAAAATCTCCTAATCCTTGTAGAGTGATTTCATGTTCTACTCCATTTTCAGGATTTGTGATATTAATCGTATGTTCTAATTTAGGCATGGTTTCAAAAAACTCTTGAACATGCTTGAACTGATCTGCTGTCATAGAATCAATAAATTCCTTTAGTTCTTTTTGAGTACAATCAGAACTCTCATGAACTTCATCACCATGAACAATCTTATCAATACATTTGACAACAATATCAAAAGGATCCTGATCCTTTCCTTGGAAATTAGCTTCAATGAATGAATCCATACTAGGATACTTCATATAAAGAATAACCTCCTTTCCTAGATCAATCTCAGGATTATGCCCTTCAGGGAAAGTTACCTGAATCTCTTCAACATTGACTGTTGTACTAACAAGTAGTTTATCATTATCAGGACAAGGTACACTTAGTTCTATAACTTCTCCAACTGATTTACCTCTAATATTAAGGAAGATATATTCAATATCAAAGGAAGGTAACTCTTGAATTTTTACACTCTTAGTTACTATACAACTATTAATAATATTTTTTATTGCATTCGCAATATCTTTTTCATTTTCTGATTCTGAAGCAAGCATCAGAACCTTTTCTTCTTTTACTAGAAATGGTCTATAACGTAGTGTCTTTCCATTAGACGGCAATTTCAACTCATATGTTGGAGCTGCAATTTTTGGTAATGCCATGATTTAATATTATATGTAATTCTATTTAGTAGGGTATTAGAACATGTCCAAAGTAAGTTCATCAGCAACATGAGCATCAATCTCACCTTGACTATAGGAATCTCCTTTTCCTCCATCATTAGCGGAGTTATTGACTTTTGCTTTTTCCTCAATCGCTTGCTTGGTTCCTATACCTTCTTCATAACCAGTTTCTATATTATCTATTGTCTTCTTATCTTCAAATTGACCTACCTCTCTTTTTTGCTTTCCATCTTCACTCTCAGATTCTGATACAGCATCACCATATCCAGCATATCCACCAGCTACTTGTTCACTCGATAATCCACCATATATGTTATCAAAAGTTTCATATGCAAATTGTACTGAAAATTCTAGTGCAGAATTATTAGATCCTGAAGCAAGTGATAGATCAGCAACCATAATAGGATATGCATTATATACGTTAGTTACCATCGATACACTACCATCTCTTTCCAATTTCTTTATTATAATCTTAGGATCTACATAATCCTCATAATAAGCAATTCTTATATCCTTTCTTCCTGTACTAGCTCCAGAAATTCTAGGAGCACAATCTTCTGCCCAATTATTCATAAGCTGATGTACTCTCATATCACCAGTTAGTGTATAAGTCAATGTAAACTCATTGAACATTATACCTGTTACATATTTTCTTTCAACACCTAAACCCATGTCTCCACGAATTTGACCTGTTGTAAAACTTCTACCAGGCACTGTCGCACTAGACACCAAGTATTTTGAATGAGCATTCAAATCTATAACATCTTGAAAGTATCCACCATGTCCAGAGTAAATTACTTCATACCTATTGGCAGACGCAACCCCAGATGATAATATTTTACTGACGTTTTCGTATATTCCCATCTAAATAATGATTAGGGTATTATTATTATTTAGCGTGGCTTATAAAGGTAAATACCAACCTATAAACTATAGAAAATATAAGGGTGATCCCACTAATGTGATTTATAGATCCTTATGGGAAAAGAAGTTTATGATATGGTGTGATAAAAATCAACAAGTCCTTGAATGGGGTTCTGAAGAAATAGTAATCCCATATCGTTCACCTAAAGATGGTAGAGTGCATCGTTATTATCCAGATTTCTATATGAGACTAAAGAATAATCAAGGTGCTATTACCAGATATGTAATAGAAATAAAACCTAGATATCAAGTAGTTGGTCCTAAAAAAGATAAAATAAAAAGAACTAAAAGATATCTTGAAGAACAAAGGACTTTTGCCATAAATAAAGCTAAGTGGAGAGCCGCTGAACATTATTGTGCCAACAGGCAAATGCAGTTCAAAATACTAACCGAAAAAGAACTAGGTATCAAGTAAATGGGAAGATTATCTGGACCCCAAAGAAGAGCAGCACGAGCTGAAAGAGCACGATTGAGGGAGCTTGAAAAACAAAGGAAGATTGATGAAGCTGCTGCCCAAGAAGCAGCAACTGCTCAGAAAGAGCAAGCTGAACGAGAAGCAAATGCAAAAGCAGCAATAAGAGTTGAAAAAAGTGGAAAGGCAAAAGATTGGATCAAAAACAATGCTGGTAAAACACTAAAATATCCTAGAGATATATTTACTAGCACTACAGATTACTTAGCATTTGACTTTTATGAATTTGGTCCTTATCTAGCAGATGGTAGTCGTGATGACGGTACAGCAGGTCCAAAACTAGGCACTATATTTACATATATGCCATCAAATATTGCTACTGGATATCAACAGAACTGGGGTGGAGCAAAACTCAGTCCTACTGGAAGAGTTATGATGAATGCCATCAATCAGGCAGCACAAGGACAAGATAGAGATACAGTTAGTGGTTATCTAAACAAAAATCTTTTAGCAGGTTCAGGTAAAACAGTTGCTGCTGATTTATTTGCAAAAGCATTGAATAATACTGGTTCTGATAATCTAAGTGCAAATGCATTATTAGGTATGCAGCAAGGAATAGGAATCAACAATACTATAGAATTGTTTTGGTCTGGTCATGGTGGTCAAAGATCAACAACTGTAAGCATTAACATGGCTCCAAGAGGACCATCTGAACGTGATGAAATTGAAACTATAATCAAGACTTTCAAAATTGCGATGCACCCATCAAAAAATGCTACTTCTGCTGCTGATGTTGGTGGAAGATTTGTTGAATATCCAATGGCTGTTCATATGAGATATATGACCAAATCAAAGGAAAATCCACATTTGAATAAATTCAAACCTATGGTTGTTCAAAGTGTAGCAACTAACTTTACACCAGATAACCAATATGTTGTACATGAGGATGGATCTCCAGTCGCATATAATTTACAAGTAAACTTGAAAGAAATCAAACTACTTTATGCAGACGATATTATCAATTCATCAGATGGAGGAGGATTAGGTTACTAAAATGGCATTTTTCGAAAAATTACCAGATTTACTATACGCATCCAAAATCACTAAGTCTGGTTTTGGAGATTATACTCGGATAAAAAATGTTTTCCGAATGTATAAACTTAGTGATAATGCAAAGCGTCATGCTGTGCAATTCTATAAGTACAATATTCCAGAAGGAAGTACACCAGAAATGGTAGCATTGGACATTTATAATAGTCCTAACTTTCATTGGGTTGTTCTAATGGTCAATGAAGTTGTAGATGTATATGAAGGTTGGCCCAAGGATAGAGATGTTCTTGAAAAATATACTGCTGAGAAATATGCACCTGACAAAATTGATGAATCTACTCAACAACCTTTCTTAGATGGTCGTCATCATTATGAAACTTTGGAAAGAAAGGATAATAATGGTAATATTGTTATGAGAGCAGGATTACAAGTAGATGATGGATGGACTCAGGAAGTTACAATTTCCTCTTCTCCTTCAATAACTAAAACTCTAACTATTGCTAATGACTGTGTAGAAATATCTAACTTTAAATATGAAGAAAGGATAAATGATTCGAAACGTGAAATTGAACTTTTGAAACCTTCATACCTACCACAATTTGTAAAAGACTTTGAAGCTATTACCTCTTACGAGGCTAACAGTGATCTCGAAGATAAGAGAACTAAGAAAACTGCTATCGATCTGGTTAGAAAATACTACTAATAAAAAAAGGGGTCGTAAGACCCCTTTTCTTTATGCTTCTGCTAATCGTTGGAAATACGATAATGATTCGTCTTCATCAGCATCTGCTGCTGGAGCAGTAGTTGCTGCGAAACTTTCTCGGAATGCAGACTTTGGTTCTTCTACTACTGTATTAGATTCCTCTGTCTCCACCTCTTCATCAACAATTGCTTTTACCTTATTCTTTCTTCCACCTAGAACCAATGCTAAACGATTCTGAAGTTGCTCATAAGACTTGAACTTATCTGCTGCTGTAATTTCAGCAAGTGGATATTCAGTTTTCCAAAGTGCTTCAAGTTTAGCATCATCTCCACCTAGAACAGGTGTTGGTGTAGCAAACTCGGACTTATCATAATTCCAATAACCATCAACCTTGCGGATCTTTAGTTTGAAATCAGCACCTTCCCAGAAATCAAATGGATTTACTGGAGTCTCATCTTGGAATGCAGGTTGCATTGCTTCCTGAATTTTATCAAAAATCTTCTTACCATATTTGAATAAGAAAACTCTACCTTCGTTCTCAGTATTCTTAGGATCCTGAACAACGAGGATATTACTGTAGTAAGAAAGCTTACGCTTCTGCTTACGAACAGTTTCTTTATCCTTATCACTACCGCTATTCCATAGATCACGGTTATGATCGGATACTGGGTCTTTCTGGTTGAGTGTAGTTAGAGAGTTCTCTATATACCACCCACCTGGACCTTGGAACGCATGACTCCAAATTTTTGCCCAAGGAAGATCTTCACCTTCTGGTGCTGGTAGGAATCGTATCACAGCATATCCATTACCAGATGCGTCTAATTCTGGTTTCCAGAGTCGTTCATCCTTTCCATTGGATTGACCACCCTGTTTGGATTTCTCTAGTTCATCAGATAATTTTGCAAAAACAGATTTGTTATTGCGTTTTAGATCTGAAAAAGACATGTTTTGTATTCTCCGTATTTGTAGATTTGGCTTGTTTGCTACTGTGTAATCGTAGCACTTACTATTTATATTGTCAAGCAGGTGGTTGTATACCCATCTTCATTGTCTTGATTATATGATCCATGTTTTTGAAAAGTTCATCAAAACTAACATTATCAGGTATACCTAAAGATGTTGCTGTCATCCTCATCTTATCAAGCATTTCTTTTGCTTGAGGATCTGGATCTAATTGCATTCTAGTATGAAGTATTCTTTGTTTTTCAAGAAGAACCTCCATCTTATCAATATGATTTATTCTCTGCTCTGCATTCATTGCAACATATCCAATAGAATCCTTATAGATCTCTGCTTGCATTTTTTGAATTTCTTCAATAGAATCCTTGACCTGCTGTGACTCAAAGAATTTACTCATTACGCTTTTTCCTTTACTATCTGTACAAATTTTGGTATCTCTACTTTCACAAATGGTTCATACTTTTTCATTTTAGAAGATACAGTCTCCCATATGGGATCATTAAGTAGTTTGTCATAATCTTTCTGGAATCTTAGAATCCTATTCAAAATAATAAGAGTTTCTATGCATATTTTGCCAGAAAGGTATTTTCTCAATAATGGTGGATGACTGTTGGGTTTGCACTCCATTCCCTTTTCAAGTCCATCCTCAAAAATTTCGTCTATATCATTGGAGAATTTATAGGTAAGATTTCTATTTCTTTTTCTCCAAGAATTGTAATTATTCTCACCATCTTTCAAAATAGATCTAATCCATAATTTAGAAGGATCATCAGAAGCAACGAAGTTAGATAGGAAAAATTCAAGTATTTCCCCCTCACTTCTTTTACGAGACATTGCCTCAAAGAAGTATCTATCTTTTCTCATTTTGAAAGTTTGTTCTTTCACACTCGTCTTACCACCATAAAGGAAGTAATCGTAATTACCAGATCCAAAATGGTTTTTTAGTGCAAGATAAGTTCGGTAACACTGGAAACCAGAGACCTTCATACTGGCAATTTAGCACGAGAAGTTTTCTTCATGAAGTTCAATGTAAGAGCTTCACATTTGATCTTTTCTTTTAGTGGTTTAGATATGAGTTTGTTTACTTTTTCAATCTCAATATCATTTTCTTCACAGTAATGACATACTGCTTCGATATAATTGAAGTCTCTCTCAGTTTGTACAAGATGTTCAATATCTTTACTGAACTTTTCTTGTGTCATGAATTTTTCTTCAATTAGTTTTTCAACTTTTTTATCTTCAGCCATGAGTATAGTTAACATAATCTTCTACATAATCTTTCAAGAGTTTCATGTATGTAAGTTTATCACGTTTTTCATAAACTTTCACGTCACCATCTTCACATGTCATAATAATGACTAATTTTTTGATAGGTAATTGTGTCCGTTCAAAGTACATCATACCATATGCCATGCACTGAACATAGTAGTGTTCAATCCACTTCTCTGGTTTGACCTTCTCTGATGTTTTGAAATCTATTACAGCAAGTTCACCTTCATACTCAGCAATACAATCTACTTGTCCTGCTAGATGTAATTGGTCACTATATAGAGTTCCTTCTAAACAATGTATATTGTCTATTTTATCTAATATAGGTTTTGCTTGCTTGAACAAATATGTGGGTAAAGGATCTGCTTCTGGAACTTCTTGATTTTTTAGATAGTGTTCAATAAGTGTATGTGTAGCAGTACCCCTATTTGTTGCTCTTTTAGTCTTAGCATTTGCTGCTTCAAGACCAACCTTTTTTCTCCAGTTAGCAAATATCTCACGATTCCTATGACTTGTGATCGTAGTTATAGATGGATACTTATTATTCTCTGGAGTAACATAATAACGTGTTTCTCCTTCATGTAACCTATTTAGTTCAAATGTAGGAGTTTCAATGTGTGTGAAAGTCATAGTGCGAGATTCATTTTTGCAATAATATAATTACGAACTAAACCAGATCGTACAATATCTCCGATTTCAAATCCGATCATAGAGAAGTCATCAGGCATGGCTTCCATAATCTTCATAAAATCTATTATACCATTTCTTTCATTAACTTTGGTCAAATCTGTTTGAACATGATCACCACAGAACATGATCTTAGTATTATCACCAACACGAGTGACAATAGAATCTAATTCGTGGAAATTCAAGTTTTGGCATTCATCAACTAATAATATACAGTTATCAAAAGTAGTACCACGTATAAATGATGTACTCAAGAAACTAATAGTCTCTTGTCCTTTTAGGTTCCCATATAGCATATCAAATTGCTCATTAGTTGGCAACTTGAACATATACTTCACCATATTTGAATATGGTGTCTGGTAAAGATATGATTTATCATCATGATCACCAGGAAGAAATCCAATTTCACGAGTGGCAACAAGACTTCTAACGATATATACCTTATCATATGGAGTGGTAGGATCTAGAACATCTTTTAGTGCATTATATAATGTAATAAAAGTTTTTCCTGTTCCTGCACATCCATAAGCAAAGATATTCTTACCCTGACTATATGCATCAAAGAGTACACTTTGATTAGCAGTCAATGGTTTTATATCTACCATCAATTCTGTATTGATTGGTTTCTTACGTTTCATAACTCTGGTGGAGGTAGATCCGTTACCATTGCCGTTTTTCTTTTTACGAGGAGTTGACATATTAGAGTGTTAGTTTAGGTGCGCCTGGTGCTTGTGATGCTTTATGAAGAACGTCATTCCATCCTGGTTTAGTTCTTCTTAGTTTGTCTTTCCAATCTCCGACATCTGTTGCCATAGGGGCTGTAGATGGATCACTCCAATCTCTAGTCCAATCGGGATTTTCATTACACCATTCGCTCCATTTATGAACACTCATAGAGACTTCCTTTTGTTCACCAGTCTCTTTATTGATAACAGGGTAAGTTGCCATAATAAGTTAGTTTACAAAAGTATTTATTTCCATTGAAGTGCTTCAGCAACTATTGGAAATTGTTCGGTGAATACCCTACGGCATTCTTCTGCAATCTCCATATGTTCTTTTTGAGTACCATGTGCTGAACGTAAATTTATATAGTGTATCCAAGAACGACAAGAACCAGTCATATAAATTCTGGTTGGTGTTGCTAATGGAAGAACAAATCTAGCACACTCCTTTGCAACTCCCTCTTGTAAGAGGGTATTGTATAAATCCATTGCTGCACTAAAATGTGCTGCTATCTTGAGTTGTAAATCAACTACCTTTTCTGAAGGAATGTCATCGATACTATTCTGCCTATTTTTGAAATCCTGTCTCCTAAGATCAGGTTCAGGTATTGTAGGACTCAATAAATTAGCATCAGCATATCTTTGAGAAAATTCTTGAAAGGTAAAGGATCTATGTCTTAGTATTTGTGCAGCAAGTCCTCTAGTTGTTTCTATTTGGACTGTCATATGTGCCTGTTCAAAAACAGACCAATGACCATGATCACAACAATACTTTAGGAGCCCCGCTACTTTCGGATTCTCCTGATTCTTCGGGTTCGACACTCTCGCTATGTACCCCATGATCTCCTCCGCTTTCGGTGTCACCGAGATCAATGTCACTTTCTGGGTCAATGACTGGTCTGACTGGGATTTCATCTGGGTCGTACCATCCTGATTCAATGACTGTTTCATAACCAAAACCGTTTTTTAGTTCTCTTTGAGTGTTTGTAATTTTTTCGTTTACTGTACGAAGTTCCTTTTTTAGTCTATGAACTTCTTCTTCAGTATAATTCCAAGGATTCTTATCAGTATCCTTAATTGCACGTTTTAGATGTTTACGAGCAACCGCAAGAGTGTATTCCATAATGCGTTTTCAATGAATATATTATAGCACAAAAAAGGGGGTTGCGTAAACCCCCTTATAGTATTCAAGTAAGAGAACGTCTATGCAGTTGCTAAAACACGTTTGTGTCCTTTAGTGTCCACAAGGAATTTTACACCACGGTAAATTTCTTCGTGTTCAATAGGGCGTACTGTCTTATTAGGACGGTTCTCGGTGTCGTAGGTAACACCACGGTATGTGACTTTTGCCATTGGCTTTCTCCAAAGTAGTAGGGATTTTGGCCCCGTTCCTTCAGTCGGCTTTTGCGTCCCACTCGCAATGAGGTGTTTCTTCTAACACGATACTGATCATCTCAGCACGTGTCTCTTCTTCTACCCTAAACTCCATCATCTTGTCAACAAGTGATTGAGCTTCAAGGCAAGTTAAAGTAGAGGCAATGACTGCTAAATGAAACATGGGATGAACGATTCCGTTCCGAGTCGGCTTACTTGCGTCCCTTGAGGGATGAACGTGTAGGATATGTTAGCATATCCATACTATATAGTCAAGCTAACTGTTATAAATATATTTTTTAACTGTGAGGGTAAGAATCGAACTTACAAGTCCCGCCAGGAACACCAGGGAAACAACCTGGAGCGTTTACCAGTTTCGCCACCTCACAAAGGGATCCCTAATCAGGGATCGCTTGCATGAGACGTTGCATTCCTATCCCTCCACCACTTCTGGGGAAGAAATCGAATTCTAGGAACTCATCAAGTTCTGCTTCAACTCTTTCCTTACCGAATAATTTGAAGAGTAATTGGGCATATTGTCCATCAGAGATACTATAGAATGTTTCACGCATTTGCTCTTTATCAGTGCTACGTTCTGCACTACCAATAGTCTCTTTACCACCTAT
>CEVZ01050124.1_pt1 | contig 25348 bp, 39 predicted proteins | sample 361371 | NCBI WGS metagenome assembly CEVZ01 (sample SAMEA2620217, study PRJEB7988) | marine metagenome | isolation source: saline water (ENVO:00002010), including
AGGACGTCGACATCGCCGAAATCATCGATGAGTACACGGTTCGGCTCTCGAAATCCATCGGTACCGCGGACCAAGTGTTCGTGTACGGCCAAGAGGTGAACGATTTCCACTTTTTGAAGAAGGATGCGATTTGGACGACGGCCGCGGCGGCTTTACAGGAGGTCGACCGACGTCAACAGAAGGATGCCGCCGATATTAAGCTCCTTAAAGAAAAAGATGACCGCGTAAAGCGTCCCTTCGCTTTCACAGGAAACGAAGGTTTCATTGTCGATGCCACAGGTGCTTTGAGTAATGTGGCCCACAGCAAAACCTACTTGGGTGTCGTCGGAACCCCCCACGGGGTGGTGGAAACCTCCGGGGAGGTGCATGTGTGGGTGTCTAATGAAAATGGAGACTTAGAGGTGGGCGACTACCTGACAACCTCCAACATTGCGGGATACGCGATGCATCAGGATGATGACCTCCTGCACAACTACACGGTCGGCAAGGTCCTGGAGGTGTGTGATTTCACCCAGCCACAGGTGCGTCCGAAGGTGTTGGTCACAGAAACACAAAATGTCCACAGCTATGTGAAAACGTTGAATGTGTCTCTGGCAGACTACAGCAACCTCACCCCGACCGAACGGTTCACGGAAGAGGAAACGTATTACGAAAAGACGAGTAAACAACTCGTGACGTTCAATGATATTGTCCAGAAGATGCCAACGTACGATATGGAGTTGTACTATAGAACTCACACGAACACCATCAGTGAAGAAGTGTATGACGCCCTTCCATCGAACGAAAAGGGTAACTACACCTTAGACATTGACACAAACATGTACACGTACACACAGACCACGTACCTGAACTTTGACACGTGGAAAGACCTCACAGAGGATGAACAAAACACGTACACACACGGCTACTTCAAGCTCATAACTGACGAAAAATCAGAAGACACGACTGGATACACCGAAAAAACCCGTACCATCTACAAAAAAATCATAGGATCGCGCGATACAGAAGCCAGTGGGTACACGCTGCACGTGCGTCAAGAAGAGGTGCCTATCCTCGACGCATACGGAAACAGGCAGTACACGGAGGACTGGAACGCACTCGTCGATGCGTATGAGATGCGATATATCGATGGCTCAGGAACCCTGACTACTCGACACAACGCGGTGTATCACGCGGCACTTTTGAAAGTGTTGCTCACCTAGCTTAAAAAAATAATTCTCATGTAATACTATAAAAGATGTCTGGTGGAATCGCCCAACTCGTGGCCATCGGCCAACAAGATGCCCATCTCGTAGGCAACCCCGAAATTAGTTACTTCCGCAGTACGTACAAACGATACGCGAATTTTTCTCAATCCGTTGAGCGTCAAGTCATCCAGGGCAACGTCTCCAACGGTGGCATGTCCTCTGTTCGCGTCGAGCGTAAAGGTGACCTTCTCAGTTATGTGTACCTCCAACCCATCAAGAGCGATGGTACCCAAGCTGACGAAGACATTGTCGACTGGACGACGGTCATCGACAAGGTTGAATTGTTGATCGGTGGTTCGGTCATCGACACCCAGGACTCCCTCTTCACCTCGCACATTGCGCCGAAGGTGCTCGCGCAAAACCTCTCCAAGTCCCGTCTCGGTGGCATCTACAAAGATGACAACACCCACGCCGCCGGTTTCTACCCGCTTCGCTTCTTCTTCTGTGAGAGCTGGCAAAACGTCCTCCCGTTGGTCTCTCTCGCGTACCATGACGTGGAGTTGCGCATCACGTGGGGTGCTTCGGCGCAGTCGTACAAGTGGGACTGCTTCGCCAACTTTGCCTACGTCGACACCCAGGAGCGTGAGTTCTTCGCGTCCCAGCCGCAACAAATCATCATCCACCAGGTGCAAAAGGCGTTGGCTTCCAAGGCGAAGGTCCAGGAGCTGAATTTTAATCATCCGGTCAAGTGCTTGGTGGCGGCGAAGCGTGGTGGTGACCTCGACATCATGCATGCGACGAACAAGTTGAAGCTCCAAATCAATGGTACTGATGTGGCCGACTACAAGTTTGCCCACCCGAATTATGGCGCTGTCACCAGCTACTACCACTCCTCGTTCTCTGACAACGACAACCTCAAGCGTCTGTTCTTGTACCCGTTCTGCTTGGACGTGGGCAAGGCTCAGCCGACTGGCAGCCTTAACTTTTCGAGGTTGGACTCGGCGCGCATCGTGAATGACACAAAGCTTTCTAATGACACCATTTACGCCATAAACTACAATATTTTGAAGTTGGAGAACGGTATGGGTGGCCTACTTTATTCTAACTAATATACATAATGATGTTTTGGAATGTAGTCATACTCCTTGCGATTGTTTTCGTGCTCTCGTACGATCCCAAAAGTCGAACTTTGGAGAAATTTGTTGAAACTCCAGCCCGCCCCACTGACAGGGAAAGTCAGCAGATGTATTTTCAAAAATTACAATTTGGTGAACTTAAAAAATAGACCCTTTTATTACTTATATTACCAATGATTCCCATTGATAGACAAACGCTCACGCTCATTGCCGTCATCGTCTGTATTATTGGCCTCATCGTCATGTTCAAAGAACTAAAGACGGCCAAAGAGGATGTTGAAGGTTTGAAAGGTTTCTCTATGAATGTGATGAAACGCATGCAACCGCCACCGCCGCCCACGACTGTCCGTGTTCAGGCGAAACCCGAGGAAGAAAAGGAACCGGAAGAAAAGTCCGAGGAATAATACATCCGCATATATTAGGATTGCAAATGTGCAACAATGAAAAAGTACAAGGCCATAGCCATACCAGTATCGTTTGTGGATGAGAAACCAAGATTTCTCACAGTAAGAGATAGGAGGTTTAAAGACTGGATTTTTGTCACAGGAGGATGTCGACGAAAAGAAATCTTCAACCCTCTTCGATGTGCTCTCAGGGAACTTGAGGAGGAGACACGAGGTGCAGTGTCTCTGAAACAGGGTGAATATACTGACTTTGTTTTTACAGTTAAAGAAAGTCCACAAGTTGAACTCGTCTATCACGTGTACATCTTTTTTGTGAACTGGACAAAACCTGAACAACAGCAGTATGTGAAGAAATTTTATGATGAAAAACAAAAAACAAATGTAAAAAAAATTAATAAACAACCTTATAAAAAAACTTTTGATGAAAATGATTACATGAGTTTCGATACATTATCCGAATTTAATGTCAAAAAAAATTGGGACCTCATTGAACAGAATGTGATTAAAAATCCAGAATTCTACAGCTGCATGACTTCACTGCATAGAAAAAAATTTTCAATAAAGTAGAGATGAAATCAAAATCCTACATTTTAATGCAAATCAAAGACATTTACATCAATAAATATGGGTACTACCCGTATCAAGCTGAACAGGAAGTTGACAAAATTAAAGAACGCACAGTGTACGAACTTTTAACTATTAAAAAGGAACTCACTGAAAAAGAACATTATCAGGATATGACGTGTCTCCACTGGTTTAGAGATGATGCGCGTTTTGATTGTAACTAACCATGTTTAGACAATGGTGTACAAAGGAGGGGTTTATGAATTCACGAAATCTGTCGCATGTACTGATGGACGGGGGATGTCTCAGTGTTCCAAGTGACAAATTATCGTCATTCAACGAGCAGTATATTCGCGCATGTCTTCGCGGGGAACAGGTGTTTGTTGTTGAGCAGAAGACGCCGACGTACAACTTTTTCTGTGATATCGATTATAAAGATTCTGAAGCGTTGTCTGTCGAAGATATTCAGGATATCTGTAAAATTATATGTGATAAAGTGCGTCGTTATGGGGGTCAACGATGTTTAATATCTGTATCTGAACCAAAAAAAGTAGACGCGGAAAGATATAAAACTGGGGTACATCTGAACTGGCCAGGTCTCGTCGTGAACCAGAGTGGTGCCATCGCCCTCAGGGAACACATTCTGGTGGTGTTGTACACGGCGAAGGGGGGCGTTGATTGGAATGAAATCATCGATTCGTCCGTGTATGGTGACCTTGAACGTGGTTCAAAGGGAAGTGGGTTTAGGTTACCCTGGTCACATAAAAAAGCCAAGTGTGTGGTGTGTGGTGGGAAAGGGTGTGACACGTGTGCAAATACTGGAAAAGTCACCCAAGGTGTATATCTTCCAGTGCTCATCTATGATGAAAACAAAAAGGTGACCCCAGTGGACCCAACACCGACACGAGAACTCTTAGAGATGGCAACTGTTCGAACGAATGTCACCGATACCATCAAAGTAGAACCGCCAGCAAAGGCTATAAAAGAGGGGTCATTCACTGCGATTCAAACAAAAGATGAAGTGTGTGATATTGAATTGATGTCCTATCTAGAAATATTTATTCAACAATACATGGAAGGTCAAGGTGGTGCCAAGGTTACAAAGATTTTCAAGTATAAAAACACGTTTTTAGTGTCGACTACGTCGCGGTATTGTGAAAACTTGGGGAGAGAGCATGCGTCCAATCATGTGTGGTTTTACATCAGTGGAAACATCATCGCACAAAAATGTTTTTGTCGTTGTGAGACGGTGCGTGAACGCCGACATGGATTTTGTCGTGATTTCATTGGAAAGAGGTATACACTCACACCACGCATTGTGAAACTCCTATACCCAGAAGGTATCATGTGTCGACCAGTGACGCCAACGCCGGCACCACGCACATCAGACACTGTTGTGGACACGAGTGAATTTGAAACATTTATTCAAAGATATTTTATTGGACATGAACACACAAAAGTTATTCGTATTCAGAAAAATAAAATTTATACAAATTCCAACTATTGTGATACCATGGGGAAATCACATGGGCAAATGTGTTTTAGTGTTGACAAGAAAGGGTTTATGAGTTTGTCATGTCCGTGTAAAAGTAAAAAAACATTCAAGGTGCTTCCAGGAATGTTTAAAAAAATAACAAAGTAAAGTAGTAAGATGTCGTATGTGTTTCTCGGTGCCACGGCATATCTGTTGTATAACCTCACCATCGCCCCTGTCCCTTGGACACGTGATGAGGAACATCTGAAAACGGAAGCACATAAATATTCAGGAATCCACCCCGATGAGTATCAATTGTTCATGGAACAGATGGCTCTGTGTGAACAAATGATAGAGACACAGCCGAGACAGGCGGCGACGCATTTGTATCAGGCCCTCGACCACATGCGCAATTTGGGAACACATAATAGATATGGGGTGGAAGATGAGATTCACGAACTCACACTTAAAATAGGTCTGGCAGTAGAAAAACGCATTTTAAGGAGTGCATTGAAAAAGGGTGTCAATTGGACTCCAACATACTTAAACAATACAGACGTTTTATCTACAAATGACGACGAGATACGGTCGGACGATTAAAAAGCCCAAAGACGTGTACACCCCCGAACACGTCGAACTCGAAGATGATTATAGCGAAGACGAGTATGACAGCGACTACTCCGCGAGCAGTGACATCCTCACCGAAGATGAAGGGTCTGACGAGGAGGAGGAGGAGGACGAGGACGAAGAAGGAAGTCTCAAAGATTTCGTAGTGTCGGATTCAGAGGAGACCGATTATAGCAGTGAAAGTGAAAGTGCTTAAAAAATTAAGTGTTATAATTTTATAATAATGGAAACGGATATCGGAAACCCCATTCAATACAATCCCGACCTCAAAGAGGATGAACGAAGCGTCCAGGAAGAAGACGTGTACTACCAACCCCCTCCGCCAGCGCACATGATGTACCCGTCGATGATGCAGCAGCCGCCGCCGATGGTCGAGAATACAAAGTTGGATTTTTCAAACCTCGACAAAAACACGTACATAGTGATGTTTATCGCGTTCATAGTTGGGTTTTTCATGGGTAAAACCATGCAACCCGTTATCCTTCGAGCGATGTAAGTTCATCTTCTTCATTTTCATAGGCAACAAATGTCCCAATACTACCACTCGTAGGTTCGGTAAAATAGGCGCGCGATGTGACCAATGGGTCCTTCAGGTTTGCCCTGAGGAGTTCAGATGCGGTCACTTTCCCCCCCTTTTTTGCCTTTTCATCTAGGAGTGGCTGGTACACGAAAATAAAATACGCGACGATAGCTATAGTGACGATGTTAAGGATAATGCTTATCATTGTATAGTAGTATATATCATTAAAAAATTACTTCTCTTCTTCTTCTTCCTGTTCACGAGCATTCTTTCTTTCTTCGAGTTCCTTGGCGATGATTTCATCGGCCTCCTTGATGAGGTCTTCCATCGGGGCGTCGGGCTTCTCCTTTTGCAGCTCAGCGAGCACTTCAGCTGGGTGACGCACCGGGGCTTCATCGGGCTTGCTGTAAAACTTGCTGTTCTCATCGCCCGGGGTGAAATGATTGGTTCCTGCAAGCATACCGCGTTTGCGCTCTTCAAAGAGCTTGGCGGCTTGGGATTGTGATTCCCTGTATCCGGACATAATCTCTTCGAGACGTTCATTCTGATAGTGAACATCTTCAATCTTATTGTCATCCGGCGGAATCATCAACCATTTGAACATATCAACGACATAAATGTTAAAAGCCGGGTCTTCCTTTTGCAAACGTTTGGCGTGCGCCCCGGCTTCATCACGAGACGCGAAGGCGCCACGAATCTTAATGCCGAGCTTGTCGCACTTTTGCGGAGAGTCCGGACCGATGATGGACAGGCATGCGTAGAGCTGACCCGGGACGGTGATGAAATCTTGTTCAAGAAGAGACATTTTGTTCTATGTAGTTACCGACCTAAAACTTTAATTAAAAAAGGTTTCTAATGTTTTTGGGGATTGTGTTGATTAATCGCGACAAGTTTCTTGTATAGACAACTTGTGAAAGACCAAGGGTTTCATAAATAGTTGGTCGGGTAATCATGAGTGCGAGTTTTTGTTTCAATAATGTTTTAATATTTCTGGAAATTTCATTTCTTTTTAATGTTTGCATAATTTTTTTAATAGTATTTTTTTGTGATGGAGTGAAAGTGTTCATTGGTCGCATATGATTTTTTATATAGGCATCGATGACATTTTTAACATTGAAACCTAAATTTTTAAAATTTTGAAATTCCTTTTCAATTTTATTTTTATTTCTATAATTTTTAATGTGATGGTTTTCAAATGGAATTTGTGTAAATGGTCCAACTTTTTTGTTGAGTTTGTTCAAAGAATTCCTATTGTATACGCGTGTGACTTTGCCATTCTTATTGATTTCAGTCATGAGGAAGACTTTATTTCTGACTTTGTGTGGTGAACGAACGTTGAATGTGTCGTCGTAGTATGTGATACCTTTGTTTTTCGGTTTTTTCACTGGACTGACAGTTCCAAATTCCGCCATGAGTGCATGTATATTTGCTTTACGTTTGCTCGCATTCACGTTTTCTTTGGTAATTTTACGCGTTTTACCCTCACCCAACCATTCAAGCTCTTGTTGTGTCAGATTTCTGTTCAATATATGACGCACTTGATAATTCGCGAGATTTCTGACATTATTTACACCATGGTCTGGATACATTATTAAAGCTCGTTTGACTTCATTATAAAAGTCTTCCTTTGTGTACTCAGCTCCTGAAAAATTCAAACGACGAGCAGTGGTGATGCTACTGTTTCGTCCCACCCGTTGACGTTGGCGTTCCGGTTGTTGTGGTGACATGGGTGGTGGGGTACCAGGGTTGCGAATGTTTCTACGAGGGGTGCGCGGCGACCCGGTGGGTGTTTCCATCACACCGACAGCCATGCCCTGATTGTTACGAATAACTCGGTTGTTGTCCATGTATATAAATATATTAACATTTTTCTACTGAAATAATATTTAAGACGGCTTTTCTATTTAGAGTTGTGTCACAGGTCATGCGGATGAAACCTGCATCTTTCATGAACCTTTCAACAACACTTCTATGCATTTCACAAGAATCTAAATATTTATGAGAGACAATGCCATAGGCGTGATAATCATTTTCATTTGGAATGATTTTCCAAATTCTTGAACAATTTTTCTTTGTATTTATTTTTGGCATGTATTCGTCATCCGTGTATTCTATCTCATTTTCGACGATGTCAAAAACAACCTTCACATTTGTGAAATCGTCAAAGTGTGTGACTTTCCTTTTCCCTCCAAGCATTTCCACGAAATCTTTGTATTCCCCATCGGTGATGTTATACTTTTCGTGAAGATTTTCAAAAAATTGGAGTATTTGGTGTCTGTCCATGGTGATGATCATAGATAAAGTTTGTATTTACTGGAGCATTTTTTTCAATTTTTCTTTTTTCATTTTCCATGTAAGATAAAAGGGAGACACCCCTACATGTGTATGGATGACCAGTTGAAAGAATTCGTAAACACTATATATAAAGACCTCGGGCCTGGATATAATGAGTGTGTGTATCACAAAGCCATGGAAGTCATGTTACGTGCACAAGGTGTACAATACGAGAGTGAACGTATTGTACCCATTGTGTTTCATGGGCATACTATAGGTAATTTACGAAGTGACATCATCGTGGAAGGTGAAATTGTTTTAGAGTTTAAATCTGTTCGGACGTTGACTGACGCGGCGGCCCTTCAGACCCGTAACTATCTTCGTCTGACGGGGCTGTCTCTTGGCTATCTGATAAACTTTGGTCATCGGGGGCTTGAAGTTGTGAAAATAGAAGCATCATTGGAAACGCCTTCGCCATGACATCATAACTTTGTCTTGATTCGCGTTTATATTTTTGAGGGTCTTTGAGACCTTCTTCGAGAATATGTTTCGCTCGTTCGAGGTGGAATACAACTTCTTTAATGCAATAGTCCATTACATGTCTAACTACGTACACTCTTTAAATTACACAGTCGGTATAAACTCCCATTGAAGTTCTTGACATATATTTTTCCATATCACATCTTGTTGATAGAGTTTTTGTGTACTCTTCAAAAGTGGGAAAAATTCTAGATACTGGTCTTCCGACAACAACTCACAAAATTTATACAATACATAACTATATGAAAGGAAATTCTTTCTATCTTTTGGACAATTGTCGTTGAATGGTTTTTGAATTTGAGTAAACATCATCCGAAGACGTTCTTCAAGGGATTGGGGCATTTTAGGTGGTTTCACCCCGTTGAGCATGTTTGTAATGTACACGGTGTGTTCATAATATTTATTGTACTTGAGTTTCTTCAACAGAGACCGTACCTTTGCGTGAGTGATGTCACACATTTTTTTAATTTTCATCTTTTTCAACTCTACTCGAAGTTCTTCGATGACTTCATTGGGAATGGTGGTACTCTCGAGGGCTTGGAACTGTGACAGCCATTCTGAGAAATGATTTTCTCTTTTGTAGCTATAGTTGATAACTTTCGATGTCTCTTGTTCTTCCTTGTACGTGAGTTCATCGGATATCAGTGTGGCGAGAACGACACCACATCCATCACAGACGAGTTCACTCGTTTCGTGACAATGGATGACGTTACTTTTTTCACAAATGTTACATCTATCGAGTCTAACACTTTTGGGTTTTCTCGCAATGTCCTGATTTTCCACCTCTATGAGATAATCTGTGTACAAGCTACCCCTCTTTAAACCTAAAGTTTCTTTCACATTAAAAACGTTATCCGTCTTTGTCGTGGTCTCGACGTCATCTTCGGCGTGTTGATTCATGTATGGCATACACTTGATGATGTATTGACTCATCTCCTCTTCGTGTTTGGATTTATTGTCGGGGTCACTCTCTATAAGTTTTGTCCATTCCTCTATTTTATTATTGAAGCGACTTAAAAAATTCCCCTCCATATATATGTAGATGGTCAATCTTTTAACTAATATAATAATCTGGATTTACGACAAATACAAAAATTTCCTTAAGATTACAGATTACTCTGTGAGTAAGGTATTTTTGGAATATACTGTAGACCCAGTACGTCGATATGAAATCGAGGAAGACGATACGTTTTGGTTACGAGAAGAAGAGTATTGGAAAGATGGGGAATATGACTTTTACATAGACGTCACCAATTGCCCATTCCGTGGTGCTGAAATTCCACAAAATGTCACAAAGACGATTTTCCGCGTACACTACTGGTACAATGATGAGCGATACAAGTACATCTCCTACAACCCCGATTTCCCATGGCCCCCCAAAAATAATAATAGTGTCACCTTTACTCTTCCAATTGTCTCCGCCGCACTCGTGGATGAAGACGACAAACCCGTAAGAGATGTGTCTCGGAAGATACGACGATACGCAGGTCCCCTTGGTGATTTTTTAGGCTCTGATGTGGCTCTTCGTGATTTGTTAATGTATGATGAGGATGTGTTGAAACGTGAATATCCAAAACTTCAAATTACAAACGCACTCGGTATGAAAAAGACCGTGTCTACGTTACATGCGACGACAGCTACACTTCGGTCGCCTTAGTGGCGAGATAAAACTTGAGATGCCCCAAATTGGCAACGTTATATTGTAATATCAAAAAGGCACTTTCTTGCATGAGTTGCACCGACGCACACATCCCCGTCGCCTTTGTGAAAATGTTGAGATATTTGAGTGAATACACACCAGATACAGAATCTTCGACATTTTCTATAGTTTCGATAGATGTCTCCTGATTCGCAAAATCCCCTTCACACGTGAGTGTCATGATATTTTTGTGTCGTGCGATGGCGATGTCAGAACCAATATTCCCCATGTCTCGACATATACGCTGAAAGTCCACGGATTGCATAGTTGTCATGCATGAACATTTGAGTTCGGGAACTTCGATTTCATGTTCATCAATGTCCAGCAATTTTAATTGAAACCTGGATTTTTGTTTCTTCGCCTCGGACAGGATTTCAATATCCATGTGTTCCTTTGACGTGATGGACATCGTAAGAATGTCACTGTTCCCAATAGACTTTAACAGCTTGAAGGTGTTCATGACGTTAATACCTGCGATGATGGGCTCGGGACATTCATACTCTTCAAAGTTATCTGCGGCGAGATGAAGGTCAATTAGGCTCGTACGAGCGGTGTCGAGAGTAACGATGGAGACGCCTTTATCTGTGAAATAGACATTTACATCGTTAATAATCTCTTTAAGCACTTCAAAAACCGCCTTGACGGAGGTAGATTGAACTGTGACCAATTTCATTTTATTAAAAAATGCGTTAATTCTTTATTTGGCTGTATGCATCACTGACGCTTCTGTTAATTTTAGCTTCAAGTTCCGGTGTCATCGGTGGTAGGAGTGAAGACCCGTAGTTTGCGATGTCAAAAGTTGATTCACCCCCAGTTTGTACGATTTCGTCGTTATCGAGAGAGCACATACTGCATGAAAATCCATCGATGTCCATGTTATGTATCTCTTCAGATGGGAGGAGAGACATCAGCCACGCTTTAATTTCAGAACCCACCAAAATTTTTCCATTCTTGGTGAGCATTGTGGGGACGCGTGCGATTTTTTGTTTATATTCAGGCGGAATACCCAATTGACTGACGTTGTGATAGTGCACAAGTTTATGAAGTTGTGGGCGTGCCTTGATGAAATCGATGAGTTCTCTGCTGTGATGACACTTGGGACTGTATATCAACAAAGACATTCTATAGTATAATGATTATTTTCTGTGAAAAAAATAACGCAATATAGTAATGAATTACCTCCTGCTGCTTATCGTGGCACTTGTCGTCTGGGCATTGTCTCAGCGTGATACAAATGAAAAATACCAGGAGCTCTTTGGATTTGCTGGGTATCAGAAGCCTGTCAATCAGGTGATTCTCGATGACCCGGTCGTGGACACGTCCGACTACACCGAGGTGGAAGCCGTGGTCGACCACGACCTCATGGAAAAACTTGTCCTCAACACGAATGAAGAAATCGCAAAGCGCACCGATGACTGTTCGTACATCATCGAGACGACGGCTGTGAAAAAGTTTGAAAAAGAAGGTCAAGGTGACCTGTACAAGTGCATGTTCATGTGTGTTCGCACCAAGAGCTTTGCGTTTGGATTCACTGTTGTGTCCACGGTGTCCGTCAGAGGTGATGACGTCAAGGTGTTGTCCCTTCGCACACAGCCGTTGAATGTTGATGTTCCCGAAGATGTCTCTGCGTACACACAGGATGTCGCCAAGGAGTTTCTTGATTTCAACATCGTCAAGGAGACGGTCGTACCTAAGATGAGTGAGTTAGACGCGGCTAAAGAAAAACTGAAATACATGTAGATGATAGACATCCATGAGATTCGTCGAATTGATGTCAAACGTCAAGAGATGAAAAAGGAATTGTATACAAAAATTTATGAACAATTTGAAAGAAAAATTCGTCAGCAGGTGGAGTTGGGGAGGGAAAAATACGTGTTCTTGCAGGTACCGTCCTATGTGTTGGGTTTCCCCAAATTTGATAGGGCGGTGGCAGCCACCTATCTCAGTCGGCAGTTTAGGAGGTCTGGGTTTGATGTCGAAGTCACAGGGGTGACACTGTTAGTGTCCTGGTTTCCAAAGGTGGGTGCGAAGAAAGAAAAAGTCAGGGCAGGGAAAGAGGAGCTTCCCATGGAGTTCCCAACACTGATGAATTTACGAAAGGCTGCGAGTGCGTACAGGAAGGTTTAAAATTATTTCAGGGTACTGTAGTATGGACAATTTGAACGTACTTGTCGAAGCGAAAAAGGAGTATTTGGGACAATTGTGTCTCATTATGGTTCCGGCAATGATTGAGACTTTTGAAAACATGTACAAGGAGGCGGTAACGATGTCCAAAGGGAAAAAGGTTCTCATTCAATTCCAAAAGTTGTTAAAGGAAGTTCCCAACTGGTCTGACACGATGTCCAAGCAACATTCGGATAACATCACCAACAGGTGTGCGTGGTTCAGTGATTTGTTAGCGGCTGTGTTTGTTGCGTGTACGAAGATTTTGAGTTCCGTTCGTTTAAAGTCTGATGGTCAAAAGATTAGTTTGAAACTCCCGACGAATGAAGTATTTGTGCAAACATGCTACAATACGTGTGCAAAGGACATGTATAAGGACCCGTATATCTATCACGAGGAACAAAGTGAATACGTTCGTGATGAATTGTTGGCGAAACGATTCACTGCGTGTATTGAAATGTCGGTGAAAGAGCTCATCCCGGTGCAACAAATTTTACAAACGTACATGAGCAACACCGACCCGGAGAAAAACATCGACCTCACGGACCCAGAAGACACTGAAGACCCCGAAGTGTATGAGTCTGAACCTATCCTGACAGAGGAGCCTGTCGCGACGGAAGCTGAACCAGAGGCTGAACCGGAGGCTATGTTGCAGCCCGAACCCACTGGTTTGGAGAATGAATTTAAAACCATCCCAGACGTCCCCGCGTTGGACGCTGACGCTGAGCCACAGGAGGAGGAAGTGGCACCCCAGCCGGAACAGCAGGCGCAACCGGAGGATGATGGGGTGTTGTTTGGTGATGCCCCAGAAAGACGTCGTTAAAAAGAAAACCTCACCATACTATAATAATGGAACTCAGTGATTACCTCAGAGACCCGTTCAGCGCTGCACTCGTCGGCGCAGCCATTACGGCGTTGTATGTTCACTTGAAGGCGCAAATTAATAACGAAGGTAAGTTACAACTCGCACAATACACGAAACCCGCGGCGCTCAATGCGATTTTGATTTATTTCATCGTGTCCAATGGTCTTGGTCAACGTGAAAGCATTTCGAGTGAGCCATTCTAAATAGTTAAAGATTTTGTGTGTTAATACAGTAATAAAAATGGCTTCTGTTTCGGCGTTTAATGAAATGATGTCAACCTTTCTAGGGGAATTAAAAAAAGCATTCCCCGAAGAGAAGGGAATCATGAAGTATGAAACATCATTTGACTTGCTCCGAAAGAGTAACCCACGTAAAATTGTCGAAAGCTACATGGTGCACATTGGTCCCTACTCGGAACGCGTCTCTCAGCACGACGCGACTTTGCTTGATGAAGACATCGGTTTCCTTAAAGACTTGAATATGAAGGCGAACTGGGAATCTGCGAGTCAGGCGACGCGCGGTGCCATTTTCCAGTACCTCCAAACGTTGTATATGCTCGGCCTCACCATCACCACGATTCCAGCGGACACGTTGAGTGCTATTGAAAACTTGGCCAAGGACTGCGCGGACAAGATGCAGGACGATGAAGGGGGGGCAGGAGGAGGTCTCGACCCAAATGCTCTCATGAACATGTTAGGTGGTATGTTGAAAAAATAAACCTTTTGTTATATTAAATGAAACCCTGGTTTGAAGATTTCAAAGAACTCGTTCGCTCGGACAAGGTTTTAGAATTTTGGCCGACAAATGTGCAGACCCCAGCCGATAGAGTGAATGCGGCATCTCGATTTGTGATTTACGCGACGTGTATTATTTACCTGATTCGTAGAGACCCGCGCATTTTCGTCCTCGGTGCCACCGTGCTCGGTGTTCTCGCGGTGATGTACCGCTCTGATATGATTTCTGGGAATAAGGGGCGTCCGACGAACAGTAATAGCTATAGCGGTGATTCTGACACGTGTCAAATGCCCACGGATGACAATCCCATGGCGAATGTGTTGATGACGGACGATCCCAACCGTCAGTCAGCGTGCTACTACCCCACGGTGAAAGGGCACGTCAAGTACTTTGGTGATGACAAAGTTGGGTACGACGGTGGACGTTCTCGAACAGCGATGCCTCGATACCAGCGTAACGCCGCCGCTCGTCAGTTTATCTCCATGCCCGTGACGACAGTCCCAGGAGACCAAACGGCATATGCGGAGTGGTTGTACGGTGCCAAACACGGTCCGATGTGCAAGGCGGGGAACATGGGGGTGTGTGACCCGAACGCCAGAGGGGTGCAACTCGAGGCATATTCGGGTCTTGATTCATCTGGAAAAGGACGCCAAGGGAATAGGTTTTCTCAGAGTACGCCCTAGTTCAGGCGTGTGGTCCATAGAAAAATAATGTCACCATACACTAAATGGCATACCAGCTTCAGCCAGGACTTTCAATTGTTGAAAACGCCGGTGCGCTCCCCACACGACCAGCGACTGACGATGTTTTTGTTTACCCGCAACCGAGCGCGTTGAACTACGCCGACGGTGGTCGACCGAACACGATGTTGTACGGCACGGCACCCTTGATGGCTGGCAAAGGCTCGCCGGCGCGGGTCATCGATGTTTCTGATGAGTTGCGACCTCAGAGCACGACTCGTTTCAACAAGCCGTTGGTGATGACGTATGAGAAAAACTTGTTCCCGTTAAATGACATGGCGTGCAAGGTGCCTTTGCGCACCATTGAATTCGAACCGTCGAGTACTCGTGCGGATGTTCAAAATGAATTGTTTCAGCAGCGATATAAAAATATCAAGTAAACAGTAAGAATGGCAGACCCCATTTCCATCGCGGCCGTTGCGGCGTTGGTATACGTAGGAAAAACATTGAGTGGTAAACCCGAAGAACCCGTACTGTCCACCACCACACCCACACAACAGACCGCCCCCCCTCAGAGAGAAATGTATGAGGAAGCAGACGTTGGTTTGACGTCTCTGGATTATCAAAATAAAATTGAAGTTCCGAGTTTTGGTGAAGTCGCCCCGCAGCGTCGCACCTCAGGAGGTGAAGTGTTGGACATGCGTGACCGCTTCTATGACCAGGGCAGAATGAATAACCTCTCCCCGGTGGAGAAGCAGCTTGTTGGCCCAGGTCTCGGTGTTGGTGCGGATGTGCCAGCTGTTGGTGGCTACCAGCAGATGTACCGCGTCATGCCCACAAATGTTGGTGAGTACAAGCTCACACAACTTCCAGGACGTGTCAATCACGGTGCTGATACGATGGGTGGTCGCCGTGGTATCGAAGGTGAAGTGGCGAAGAATAGACCGGAGCGCACGACTGCACTCTATGAGCGTTTGCCCACATCTCGTGGTCGGGCGCAGGGTATGAGCGCTATCACACCCAGACAAGAACACGAGAAGACCAAGCGCACGACGAACAGGTCGGAAACTGGTTTGCGCACCGATGGGTTGCAAAATGCCCCGCCGAAGCGATTCACTTCTGCGATGACTATTGCGAAAGAACCCACGCGAAACAAGACTGACCTCAACGACGCGATCTTCTTCCACACGGACAACCCCCAACCGGGCATTCATAGCTTCCGTGGGGCGTATGAGAACTCTGCGGCGGTGCAAGCCTCGGCCAATAGAGACAACGCGACGCTCATGCAGTATGGGTTCAGGCCGGAAGATAAGAGGGGTCAGTTGAACCGCCCGGGTAACCCAGGTCGCATGAATGTTCGAGAAAACGCTCTCAAGCAAAGTGGTCAACTCACCAGTGTGCGCATGGACAAAAGCCGTACTGACGGTCGTGTGAACCCTATGAACGCTGGATGGATGCAACACTACAAGAACGCTGATTACCACAAGCTCAACGCTTACAAGGGTATGGAAAATCCGTACGCCACCACTGATAGCCTCAACACGACGAAAAAACAACTCTCGAATAACCCGTTTGCCCAAAGCATTTGTTAAAAAATTACCACAGGAAGTGCAAAAACACTCATTAAAATTATATACACTAATTTTAATGAAGGTCTATAGTTTGGACATAGATAGTAGTCAGAGAGATGCTAACCTTTACACGTACGCGAACAATTATGTCGTGTCTTTAGAAAATCCAATATATGACGTTTCTAAGATTTCTTTGGTGTCCGCACGCATCCCAACACAGCAGCTCACGACGTGTTCTACGAACAAAACCTTCAGCGTGGATGGGGTGGACATTACATTGACTGAAAAGAATGTGTCCAATAAATCAACGTTTGCATCTGAATTACAAAGTGCCCTAGAACCACCCACGACGAACGTGAACTCTGTGTCCTATGTCAGTAGTTTGGATACCCTTTTGTTTTCAAACACAACTCAAGATGGACCTTTCACGTTGGAATTCTACACCGGAACCAACGGATACATGAGTAATATTCAAGGCATCACCACACCCCACCAGGTGATGGGTTTCGATTCAAATGACTTTAGTTCAAATGTAAACTATCAGGTGATGGGTGGTCCCGTGAATTTTCAAGGCCCAAATGCGCTCATTCTCAGATTGACCGCGGGCTCCGATGATTTCACAAAACAAGTGTACACGGGAACGCCATTTTATACGGGGCAGATTCTCCTAGATGGGGGGGACTACGTCAACTTTAAAGGGGTTGATGACCCCATGGTGCATGAGTTTCATTCTGGTCCACAAAAAATTATAGATTCACTGAAAATTGAATTTTTTTACATGAGTCATGGTAAATTGATTCCATATGATTTCAGAAATCAAGAACATACGTTGAAATTTGAAATCACGTGTTCCACCGACCGCCTGGAAAATCTCACCAGAGATGTCGTGCCACAAGAATTGACGTTACCACCACCTATACGTGTCCATGAGAATCAGGATGTGAAAGAAGACATGTATAAGTGGATTCCTATTATACTTATTGCTATTGGGGGTATTCTCCTGATGGCATTTATCGGCCGCCCACAATCGCGTACACCGGCGCAGCCGGCTTCGTCACGCGCGGGCTGATGGCGGAGATGATCATGAACACCAAGATGGACAACACGGTCGTCGCGAGCGCCGTCAAGGTGAGCGGGAAGACACCGTTGCGGTTACCCTTGATGAACTTGCCGATGACGGAGCGGGAGACATCCATCCACGAGAGCGCGGCGGCAAAGAAGAAACCTTGCGTCAAAGCATTCAAGGATTGACCTTCAAGCTGGCTGGAGAGGTTTTCGATGCGGTCCGTGATGCTCTTGGTGTACATCGCAGTCATGGACGGCGCGGGGGCCGCGTTGGCAGCGGCGGCGGCGTTGGCGTTAACAACCGGTTCTTGAATGATAGCAGCGGCAGACATTTGTAAGTGATTATACTATAATTTTAGAAAAAAAAATCATTCTGGTAAAAGTTCTTCTTCCTCGACAATTTTTTTATATTTACTCGTGGTTGGTTCAATTCCCCTGGGTACTGGGATTGTTCCATATTCACCATCTTCATCTTCTTCCTCGTCTGAAGAAGAAGATGACGATGACGACGAATCATCATCTAATATTGGCATAAACTTGCATTCATCATTGTCCCAAGCCTGCAATTCCTCCTCCTCCGCCATTTATAGCATTTTTTAACATTATTTCTATGGGATTTGTCGGCTCCCAAGTGTCCCATTTTTCATACGCATCATTGACAGCTAGTAATGTCGGGTTCTCCCCCTGGTATATCGTAAACTCTGGACAGTCCCCCTCTTCCACGACTTCGAGTTCATCCTCATCACTGCTTCCCTCTTCCTCTTCCTCCTCTTCGTCCATGACGGACATTCCAACATCCTGACCCACGGTGTGCATGGCACAGTATTTTGCGGCGTATTCCACATCCTGGGCAAGGACAATATCTCTGCCACACCCCTTGGAATATTGACACGCCAATAACATACTTTTTTCCATCACTGGTATGAGAATGTCTGCGAGTGCACCGAGTTGTCTTTCTTCGTAAGCGCCTGATGATTCACCGAAACCTGTTTTCATCATATTATTATTGACTGCCAAAAAGAAGTGCTGCTTTTCCCCCGGCAACTCGCAAAACGTTATACGCCCGTGCGTACACACGAACTTCCCTATCGTTCAATGTGTTTGTGTGAAGGTTCAACTGTAACAATTGGTCTTTAATCACACTAAAGTTCACCTGACCAGTTGGGTAATGTTTTTCGGGTTGAAGAGCAAAACTATAACTATAGAATCTTCTGATGAGTTGTGTCTTCGAGTGATGAATGCCCGCTTGCACAGCTTTGAGGAAGATGGCTTTTCCTGTTTTCTCCGTGAGCACTTCGTCACCGTCCAAGGTCAGTTTCAGGTAGTTGAGATGTTCAAAGAGGACGTGTTTGTTATCTTGACTCGTCTCCCTGTAATTGTCGTAATCAAAGACTCGTGCACCTTTTGATTGAATCACAAAGTACAATTCTTTCACTGGATTTGTAAAACTTAAGTTGAATTTCGCGGTATTTTGACCCACTGGAACCACAAAATTTTGTTGTTGATTTTGTGTGATGAGATAGTCGACTGGAGTTTTTTTGAATTTTATTTTTTCAACATCATCTAAAAACACCATTTCACACTGGAGGTTTATACTCTTAAATACAATAGGTTGTGTCAGTGTGGGTAAATTACCATCATATGTGTCCACGACCAAATCTTCATACTTTCTGAATGTAATCTCAATCTCCACCTCTTGTAAATCACAAATGGCACACAATGGTAAAGCGAGCTCTGGTTCTCTGTAATTATAAAATGGAATGTCCACGTAAAAATCTACATCATCGGTTGATGTCCCCAAATGACCTATGATTGTTTTATCAGACGCCTTTGTTCCAGCTGTGCGATATGGATATTTCCCGGTGAGTTGATACAATGCATTTTGTTTTGTTTGTGTGAAATAATGTTCACTGTACACTTGTAACCAATCCGATGTCACTCTTTGTATTATCTGGTCACCGATGATGAGGTCGATGTGTTCAATCACGGCATGTCCCACAGAATCTATGTATCCCACGTTAGATGATAATTGATTGATACCTGGAAGTGTAAACTGGAGACTCACTGTTTTTAATAAATCCCCAGCATTCGCGGGAATACTGTATCGCACCGTCTTCCCAAAATCAACGACACCATCAGGTTCAATGTTTACAAATTCGACACTGTAATTTGAATGTTTTCTAAAATTCTCCTTGAAGAGGGTGTACTCTGGATTCAAAGTGAAAAACTGGTCCTGAGGCCCTGTGGTGGCCAATTGAATACGTCCAGCCATTCCTATAATACTGGTAGATTAATATCTTAAACCAGCTAACCCATATTCAAATCGGAGGACGTTATAATTTTCTACGTACACGCGAACGTTATTATCATATCCTGAATACAATGGTATTATTTCAATGTCGAGTATTTTATGAATGATGCGTGACATGTTCACCTGACCTGTGGGGTAATATCTCTCTGGATGTAGGGACCATGAATACATGGCAAAGTCTGATTTGATTGTATACGGTAATAATTGATTGGTATCTCTGTTCAAATATAAAGCCGCTTTGGAAATTATTGGAGAGTTCACGTGATGTTTTAAAGATTGTTCAAATGTCAAAAATTTATTATTTTGATTGAAGACTTCTTTTTCATTAAATCGAAGTCGAAGATTTTTTATTGTATTGAAATCTGTGGGAATGTTTTGAGTTTTTGAATATTCATTTTGTGACACCACATACATTTGTTTCACGGGATGTTTAAATTGTAACATGACAGATTTTGTATTAAATCCATCCTTCATCACAAACTGTGACAACTGCAACTGTGTGATGACGTATTCCACTGGACGAGTTCGTAAAAAATTCACCTCATCTTGGGTGATAAAGACAAAATCAGTGTCCAATGAAATGTTACGAATAGATGCCGACACCCCCACCGGGGCACCGAGGAAAATCATCTCAGATAGGGGACGAAGCTTTAACCGAACTTCCACCATCTGTTTCGTCAAACAACACACCGGAATGGCCAACTCTGGGTGTCTGTAGTTGTAAAAGGGGAGGTCTACGAAATATGTATTGTTCCCACTGTATCGTAGAAAGTCCCCATGCCCGGAAAGGAAATATGCCGTCTGTGCGACGTCGTCGTCGTTGTTTGATAGCTGCTGACGCATATATATGTATTCACCCGTGATACGCTGAACAGTTTGACCACCGATGATGAGGTCGGCCCACTCTATCAGGTGCGAACACACGGACGGTGGCCAGTATACATCGTTGATGCTTTCACTTTCATCTGGTTGTGGGTCCGACAATGTAATCTTCAACGTTAACGTTCGAATGAGGTCCCCTTTATTATGTGGAATTCTACAGGACACCTCTTGCCCGAAATCAAATGTGCCATCGAAAGGGGTTTCCACCCGTTCTTGAGCAAATTTTGTATGCCTTTTGAAATTCATCAGGAAATGACTGAAGGTGGGCTGTCCTGTGCACCAGGTATCGGCCACCCCCGTCGCCGCTAATTTCAACGACATCTCTGATATAAGTGAGTAAAATTTTAATAAACAAAAAATGTGCGTTCTAGTAGATATGAATCTTCAGTTGAAGAAGTTCAAACCCGAGACGATGGGTGATGATAAGGTCTGTGTATTCATCGGAAAAAGAGGTACGGGTAAATCAACATTAGTTGCAGATATTCTGTATTATAAAAAACATATCCCAGCAGGACTCGTTCTTTCTGGCACAGAAGAAGGGAATCATTATTACAGTAAACATGTCCCAGACTTGTTTATTTATGGTGACTACGATAAAGAAGCCATAGAAAGGGCTATAGAGCGTCAAAGGAAGCTCGTCAGTGCTGGAAAACAGAATTGTGGATGTTTCCTCTTGTTGGATGATTGTATGTATGACAATAAATTTTTGAAAGATACATGTATTCGTCAATGTTTCATGAATGGTCGACACTGGAAAATCTTTTTTATGCTTACTATGCAGTATTGTATGGACCTACCACCCGCATTGCGCGCAAATGTAGACTATATTTTTATTTTACGCGAGAACATCATACAAAACCGAGAAAAGCTCTATAAGTCGTTTTTTGGTATATTCCCATCTTTTGATATGTTTAACAAGGTGATGGACGCATGTACAGAAAACTATGAGTGTTTAGTTCTAGATAACACAGTTAAATCAAATAGAATTCAGGATTGTGTTTTTTGGTATAAGGCGAATATCAGGAAGAATTTTAGAGTTGGTGCCCCTGAACTATGGGCCGTGCATAAGAAAATGTACAACCCAAAACACATGGAACAACGCCAGGGGGACCCGAAAAAAATGAATAAGAAAACTGCGCTTACTGTGGTCAAAAAGAAATGAGACACTATTTTAGAATATGTCCAGTGACCCAGTGATTACGACATACAATCTCGCAGATTCTGGAGAAGGCATGGTGAGTTTGAAACAAGAACAACCGTCGGTAGCGTTTGTCGCACCTGAAAAAAATGTAAGTAATAAACAACAACAAACACCAGAGATGGACTCGACTTCTATCGCTGACCTCATGGAACCCGAAGCGCAACAACAACAGATGATGCCCCCTGCTGCCGACCCCAGGGTGCAAGGTGTCATGCCGCAAATGGTCGCCCCGCAAGCCGGTGGGCCCACGGGCTTCGCGCAACCGGTGGTGCAAGAACAACAGCAAAAGGCGGAATCGAAGAACCCGCTCAACTTGACGGATGAACAAATGACTGCCCTGTTCGTCGCCACCTGCGCTGCCCTGGCGGTGAGCAAGCCTGTTCAAGATAAACTCGTAACCTCTGTTCCTAGGTTCCTTAACGAACAAGGGAGCAGAAGTGCTGTGGGTTTGGCGGCTACTGGTGCCGTCGCTGCCGTTATCTTTTATTTCGGCAAAGACTATGTGATTAATCCGTAGCTTCCCACAGATTACTATAGATGGAGCGGTCAAGACCAACGTAGTAGGTCAAGAGCGCACCCGCGGCGAAAGTCGTCGCCACTAAAATACTCACTCTCAGTGTTTTATTGGCGTCCTTTCCATACTCATCCATTTCCTCCTTGGATTCTTTGAAATATTGATGCAACACGTAGGTGAGAATAGCCCCAATCGCCGTTGCTGAGAAGAAGAAGCTTCTGTCCACGGCGAGACGAGGAACGCGGTTGACAATCATACGAAGCGCATTCGGCACGACAAGGGTCAGAAGCAGCAGGCGGTACTCATACTTTTCAATGAAGACGGGGGCAACGGTGAGGAGGTGCACAGCCGTCCAATAGCCAATGGCTAACATGACATCATTCACGGGCGTCTTTGACATATATTACTAGACACATAAAATATTTTACCTGTCCTGAACATCTTTACCACAAAACTTTGTCTTTTCAGGAATCTTTTCATAAATACCAATCTGAATAGCAATGTCTCTGAGTTTCATGTAATTCTCCCAGTATTCATCACTGTGGTCGTACTCTGGAACAGTGCAATGGGCGAGCTCGTGTAACAGAATGTGGAAAATTTCATTTACTTCACCATCTAAACACACACCCAGCTCAAAACCCTTATTCACGTTGAAACCAAGGGAACCATCCCACATCCTGTGATACGCGGTGATGGGGATGGGGTCGTGGAGCATCGGGTAGTCTCCAGTTTCTTTCAGGTGTTCTCGAAGCCTATTGTATTTTTCACGCACGGCAAGGAGTTCGGGGGGTTCGTGGGTTGTCCTGAAAAGATATATGTTCACAAGAATTACTACAATCCAAAGTATCATCTTTTATTTATTATAATAGGTGAATATAAATTTAGAATACATTTGTGTCACTTCATGACCTTTCAATGGTTCCCAATGCACGAGATGGAACCCATAGTTTTCTAACACTGTCACCAACCTGTCCTTGTACGCCACTGGTTCTGACTTGGCACCATCTTCATAGTATGGGGTGTCGGCGAGGTTGACAAATAACTTTTCACCATACCCACCTTGTGGCGTCGCTTTCATGATGAAAAAGTTTCCAAGAGCGTCTTGATAGGGGGTGCGCATAATCACCGTCTCTGAGTCTGGGATGATACCGGCCAACGTTCCACCATGTTTCATTCTTTTTTTTATTTCCTTGACACTTTCATGAAATAGTTTTTCAGATGCAAAAATATAATGTAAACTGAAATTGTAACATATAATGTCATAGGTTCTGTTTTTAGGACACCCCCTAATGTCACCTTCATAAAAGTTCACACCCATCTTCAACCCCTCGGCACGACGCTTCGCCTCTTGTAAAGCCGTTGAACATGGGTCACACATGCTCAAGTTGCGCACACCCGCATGTTTCCATTTTTGGAGGTCTCCACCAAAACCACACCCCACGTCAAGAACCGTCGGGTTTTCTTTTCCTATTGTAATTGCCTCTATTATTTCTCGCTTAAAGAGGTTATGCGTTTTTCTTATGTCCTCCATTGGTGGGCACCCAAGTATTCATCTAATAAATGAGTACTAGTTTTAAGCTCTTGTAGTGTAGTGGTCATCACTATGGACTTTGAATCCATCAACCCTGGTTCAAATCCAGGCAGGAGCTCCACGCTTCAGTAGCTCAGTTGGTAGAGCGCGGCACTTGTAATGCCGAGGTCAGGGGTTCAAACCCTCTCTGAAGTACGTTGCCCAATTAGCTCAGTCGGTAGAGCGCACGCCTTTTAAGCGTGTGGTCGTGGGTTCGAACCCCACATTGGGTATTTCTATATTTATTGGAGGTGCGTTCTGTATCTCGACCTCATAGACACCATCTTTCTCGGTCGGTCGCGCTATGACGATGCGACACTCCCGGGCGGTGACATGTCTATGCGGTGGAGGAGCCAGCGTCGGTTTACATAAAAAGAGCATCATACAATTTACTCAAGAAAAAAAGGATACTTATGTACCCACAAGTTGCACACCCACTTTTCCCCACGTGTCACAGGTTTCCCACCGTGATAGGCTTTGCTCGTCATGAATTCATAGTTGTCCAGGTTTTCAAATAAAAGACCATCACCAGTGCGTAACTTGTATTCACTTTTCAAACGAGGGAATGCCGTCTCCCCTCCCTCATATTCGTCATTCAATGCTAAGATGAAAGTATACATCCTAGGATTGGACTCTGGGTTGTCACTGAACGCATCAAAGTGCGGCTTATAGAACCCCCCAGGTCGGTAACGCAACACCTGCAACTTTTCACAATTTTGAAGGGGGCGGTCGACGTGTTCCAAACACCGCTCCATGATGCGACGCACCACGGGGTCTTCCATCCCGAGCCACGCCGTCTCACTTTGCCTGATGTTCTTGTTCACTTGGTAATTACCACCGACGGTGGATGGCCTGAAACGTGGAAGAGCTTGTTTTTTGATGTGGTCACACTCTTCACGGGAAAGCATCTGTGGCAACAACACCGGTCGTTGATAGGTGGGCATGAGAAAGAATACGAAAAGTATGAGAGCCAATACAAGTATCATTACAATAAAACTATATTTTTTCTATGAAATATGGAGTTACACATACATACCTTTTGTGTATTGACTTGATTATTTCGTTTGTGTACTGTATCAAAGGTTCTATGATGGCTCGCACGTCTTCAAATGTTTTACCCAACATGTACTGTCGCAATTCATCTGAACACGTATCAAAAAACATTTGAAATATGTGCGCCACCTCTTGTGATTTTGCGTTTTGTTTATCCCTTCTTTGTAATTCACACCGAAATTCAGCTTCAGATATTTCATTCATCATGTACCGAATGCGAAGGTATCGAGTGTCAGTCATCTCCCGCCAACGCCAGTTCAGTTCACTTTCTATGCGAACTAGTGTCATGCGAAGTTGGAGCGCCTCGTAACAT
>CEVZ01242768.1_pt1 | contig 25041 bp, 32 predicted proteins | sample 361371 | NCBI WGS metagenome assembly CEVZ01 (sample SAMEA2620217, study PRJEB7988) | marine metagenome | isolation source: saline water (ENVO:00002010), including
CTGGGGGCTTCGGAGCCGCTGATTTTGATACAGTTTCTATACCTACCATGATAGATTTTAATGGTAGATCTATAGCAACTGGAAAATATGCCATTGTTAGGACTGATACTAGTGAAGTGTTAGGTCATCATGGATCTCGCCATCAAAAAGTATGTCAGAAAGAAGCAATTACTACTACTGAGAAAATGTTTTTTGAGAGTGATCTAAAAACTAATACTATGACTAGAGAAATTAGCTGTTCGCATAACGGTTCTAATACTTTTGCTAGGTATACTTTTCCAGATCATCAGTTTAGATCACCCGATGGTGACGTTAGTACATTAACAGCGTTGCTAACTACTAGTTTTAATTCTACATTTCCTTTTATGATTGCTTTCGGTGAAAACCTTAGAGCATGTAATAATAATAATATCTGGTTAACTGGTGTGATAACCATGTTTAAAGCCAGGCATACCAAAGGTTTGAATATATCCGATGGTGCTAAAGCAGTTGGTAATGTTTATGCAGAAGCACAGAAAAATCATGAGTTGTTTTGGGATATGTATTATACTCCTGTTAATTCGGATGTAGCTTTCGATACGTATGCAGCAGCATCAGGTGTTACCAATCAAGTCAATGAAGTAAAAAGAGAAATTGGTTCTACCGATTGGAGAAGTATAATAAATAAACTTCCCCGGCAGAATCAAAATCTAAATTATATGGTTCAAAAATCTAAAGATTATGAGAATCGTATGGGTAAGAATCAATGGGCTGTATACAATACTCTTACTGATTGGAGTACTCATGCTAATGCAACAACTGAAAAGTCAAAGCAAAACATTGCAGCAATAAAAGTACAACGTGCAGCTAAAGTTCGTGATGCTGTTAACAACGTGCTATTAGCCGCATGATCAACTTAAAAACTGTGATAGCCCTGCTTCTTATTGAAGTAGGGTTACACATCCTGGAAATTATTATTGATGTTAGTCAGATAATTTAGGAGATAAATAATGGACACTCCAATCGCAACTTTAAAAGAAGCAGTTAAAGAATTAGAGGAAGAAATAAATTCTTTATTAGCTATATGGGAAAAGAGAGATCGCTCCAATAAAGATTGTTGGCGCAGAAAATATCTCCCTAAAGTTAAACATTTAGAATCTATACGAATTGCTATTTTAAATAGAATAAATAATGTTGAAGCTTGGATTAGAGGAGATAAGTAATGACTAGAAAAAAAGTAACAGAAACTGATAGCTTTAAGTACAGAGTTAACTTAGGGCATGAAGGTCTTACTCTTTTAAAGAAAGAGTACCAACTTTTAGATTGGGTTAATACACTTCTTGGTGTAGAGCGTGGTTGTTGGTGGGATAAAGATTACGATGCATTAGATTCTCTTCTTAATTTTTTAAGAAAAGAATATAATATGGTTCCATCAACCTGTTCTGATGGTAGTATCAATCGCTATACTTTAACTTTTCCGGGAGATCCAGATGAATATTGTGACGCAGAAGACGATGAATGAAGTTATAGAAGATATGGTAGCATACAATATTGACTATCAACCTGATCCAGATTATACTGGACTACATGCTGATCTTAGTCGTTTAGGTTTAGATTCTTTTGAAGTTGAATCTATTATGCGGAGAGTTGCTGATGCTGAGATTTAGTTTTGTTTTATTTCTAGTGGGGTGCAGCAATGCCCCATTAGAAATTCAAACAGATATTCAAGGTACTTTGTGGTGTGAAACCAGAGGTGGTATCAGGGAATGTCATTATATAAATGATAACCAGGTACAAGAATCTATTGAACAAATAATAAGAGGATATTAGTATGAAACATACAGCTAAAAGTATGGTTATGAAACCAGAGTTTCGATCAAGAGTTGTTAAAGATAAAACCAAGTATGATCGAAAGAAGTCTTTTAATGATGCTGATATACCTTTAACTGGAGACGATGAGCCAGTTGATCGTGACCTTATATCAGATAAATATCAGAACGGATATTGGGAGTAGCCTATGAAATTCCATAATAAACTTGCATTGGGAATTATAATTGTAGCTGGTTGCGTATGGTATATTTCTTTACTAGATTATAGTAGTAAAGTTTTATGAGTATTGATAATGCTAAACCAGAAGAATGGGATAATTTAAAAGCTAAAGGGCCAGATAAACCAGAGGAATGTTTAATGAATAAACCAGTTACGAAAGCAGAAGATATAACAAACAGTACATTTAAAACTATAACAGGTAGTTTATATCATCCAGCTGATAGTATGATGGACAAACTAATGTTCCCGGAAGAAGATCCTGTTAATCATCCCCCTCATTATAACAAAGGTGGGCTAGAAGCTATTGATTACATTGAACAACAACTTGAAGATGGATTTGCAGATTACCTTGAGGGAAACGTACTAAAGTATATGCATCGTTGGAGGTATAAAAATGGTATTGAAGATCTTAAAAAAGCTAAATGGTATTTGGATAAACTTGTGGAAACAAACTCATTTAATTACGGTTAGTTTTTTATTATTTTGTCCGACTATATTATTGGCACAAGATACTGAAGAATATTGTTTAGCTGAAACAGTTTATTTTGAAGCACGAAACCAGGAATTATTAGGACAAATTGCTGTCGGTCTAGTAGCAATGAATCGTGTTAAAAGTAATTCGTTTCCTGATACTTTATGTGATGTAACAAGACAAGCAAAACGTGACAGTTCTGGCCGCATTATAAAATATAAATGCCAGTTCAGTTATTATTGTGATGGACTATTAGAACATGTGAATGAAGAAGAAGCCTGGACAACAGCTAAAATAGTTTCTAAAGTAGTGATAGAACAAAGCCATAAAGATATTACAGGCGGTGCTTTATATTATCATTCCACAAAAGTAAGTCCTTATTGGATGTCAGCTTTTCAAGAAACCGTACAAATTGGAGATCATATATTTTATAAATGAAAAAATTATTAAACAAACTTATAAATGAAAAGCCAATACTTCAATCACCTTTACATGGGTTGAATCATTATCATAATGTATATGAAGCTGGCTTAGATATTGGCGCACATTATAAAGCGGATCTCAAAGTTATTAAATATTTTGCTTACTTACATGATTGTTGTAGGCTTAATGAAGATACAGATCCTCAACATGGTAAACGTGCGGCTCAATGGATAAGACATAACCTGGAATTTATAAAATTAAATTCTTCTCAAATTGAATTGCTTTTAAGAGCATGTGAAATGCATACATATGCTAAACCATACTATGAAGACACATATGATATTACAATTCAATGTTGTTTCGATGCAGATCGTAGTGATATAGGTAGAGTAGGTATGAATGTAGATCCAAAGTATTTATTTACAGATTATGCAAAGGAAAATTATGTCTATTAAAATAATAAAATCTCCCAAAGGAAAAAGTTATACAACAGAGGAGATTAAAAATAGTAATCGTATCACTAAAAGTGCAACACCAAAAGGTACATTAGATTGGTATTTAAAATGGATAGGTAGTGTAATATTTATTCTAGCTGTAACAGTACGAAGTACTGAGATACCAGAATTAAGAATAGTAGATTTAATTTTAAGTTTTATAGCTACTATACTATGGGCAGTTGTAGGTTTTCTCTGGAAAGATCGTGCTGTTATGTTGATTAATGGTGTAGCATGTGTTATACTATTGACAGGTATTTTAAAATATTTATTTATAGAATAAGGATATAATTTATGTCAATTATTTATGGTGATTTTGGCAATAAGAAAAATACTTTAAAAGAAAAAGTAAATACAGCTTTAAAACAAGTACCAGGTTCGGATGTTGAAGATAGTAAGCAAACTTTTCTTTTGATTGTAGATACAGGATCAGAATTTAAAATATTATCTGATGTAGAACTACCTGAGTTTAATGTTATGTTAGACATATGTAAATTTACAGTCTTGCAAGGTGCATATAATTTTTTAGGTGAGTATAAAGAATGAACATGTTACATCCAGAATTTTCTAGTAATGAAGAAATGGTAGAAGATTATGTTTGCCAGGCATTTGTTATGGGAATGGGAACAACAACACCAAACAAAAATGTGTTGACAAATTTCATTAGTTGGGTTATTATCCAACATAAGAAAGACGGTGAACAAATCACCGAACAATACGTTAGGGACATGATCCCACAATATATTAACTTTTTATTTGCGAAAGCATAGGAGAAATAATTATGGCAGTAGTTGAAGGATTTGCTTATTGGCCTTTTGTAACAACACCTAACACTAAGTATACACCAGAGTATAGTGTTAACTTAGTGGTAACACCAGAGGTTGCAGATAGTTTTAGGAATCGTGGCTTCTCTATTAAAGAGATGGATGAAGGCCCAGCTTTAATGATAAAGCGTAAGGTAAATGGCCCTGAAGGTATGATAAGACAAGCACCTAAACTGTTAGACCGTTCTAAAAATCCTATTGATGTATCTGTAGGTAACGGATCTAAAGTTAAAGTTCAATATAAAGAATGGGAAAGCACATGGAATGGTCAGCTATATAAAGGGCTTGATTTCCAGGCGATGCAAGTTATTGATTTAGTTGAGTACGGTTCGCCTGATGGTGCTGAGTTCGATATTGAAGATGATGATGGAGATGAATTGTAATGAGTATGACTTATACTTATGAAGATTCTAAGTATGATGTTAATAAGTTAAGTGTAGAGGGACAGCAGGTATTTAAAATACTTGCTGTTGCTCAACGAAAAGCAGATGAACTTAACATTGATACTACTCTAGCACAAGCAGCAGTAGTCGCAATGCATACAAAGATGCAAGAATATTTAAGTGATAAGGCTCTAATAAAAGAGGATGAGTAATGTCATTTGTAAAACAAAACCAACCCTGCCCTTCTTGTGGGGGCAGCGATCCTGTTGCAATCAACGACAATGGATCAGCAAAATGTTTTAGTTGTGGTACATTTTTTAAAAGTTATTCTGAAGCTTCTGGTGGAAACGTGTCTGATTTCTCTACCTACCAGAGAAATATAAATAATAATAATTCTACCGAAGCTTCCTTTAATGCACTAACGGATCGTGGAATATCGATAGAGACAGCAAAAAAATATGGAGTAAAATCAGTGTTGTCTTCAGATGGTTCTATTTATGAACACCATTATCCGATGTATATAAATAACGAAGTTGTTGCTACCAAGATAAGAAGACCTAATAAAGAATTCTATTGGCGTGGATCAAGTAAAGGAACTAGCTTATTCGGTCAACAACTTTGTCAAGATGGCGGTAAATACATTACAATAACAGAAGGAGAGTGCGATGCTATGGCTGCCTATCAACTGATGGGTAGCCAATGGCCTGTAGTCTCAGTTAAGAACGGTGCTGAAGGTGCAGTTCGTGATGTAAAAGATAACTTAGAATTCCTGGAATCATATGATACTATCGTTATTAATTTTGATAATGATAAAGTTGGAAGGGAAGCAGCTAAGAAAATTGCACGTTTATTAAAACCTGCGAAGGCTAAGATCTTACAATTGCCGGAGCAGTTTAAAGATGCCAATGAGATGTTAAAGCTTGGACAACATAAAGCATATGTGTCGGCATGGTGGGCATCAAAAATTTATACGCCTTCTGGGGTATTAAATGTAACAGATCAACGTGACAACTATAAGAAACGTGAGCGTAAAGAATCTGTACCTTATCCTTGGGAGGGTTTAAATTCTAAATTAGAAGGTTTACGTCAAGGTGAGCTAGTAACCTTAACAGGTGGCACTGGCCTTGGTAAGTCTAGTGTTACACGAGAGTTAGAACATTGGCTTGTTCGTAATACAAGAGACAATATAGGTATCATAGCTTTAGAAGAAGATTGGCGTAGAACAATAGATGGCATACTTTCTATTGAAGCCAATGCTAAATTACATATTGATAGTATACGTGCTGAATATGATGCTGAACAATTAGATGAGATGTTTAATATTCTATATGACGGTGAAAATAAAAATCGTGTATGGGTTCATGCTCATTTTGGAATGAATGATTTAGATAGTATCTTTAGTAAGTTACGTTTTATGATTGTAGGTTGTGGTTGTAAATGGATAGTTGTAGATCATTTACATATGTTAGTGTCTTGTTCAGTTGAAGGTGATGAGCGTAGAACTATAGATAATATTATGCACAGACTTAGAACATTAGTTGAAGAGACAGGTGCAGGATTAATCTTAGTATCACATCTACGTAGAATAGATGGTAATCGTGGGCATGAGAATGGTATAGCTACTGGTCTTTCTCATTTGCGTGGTAGTCAATCCATAGCCCAACTGTCTGATTGCGTAATAAGTTTAGAACGTAATCAACAATCTGATGACCCTATTGAATCTAGCACTACAAAAGTTCGTGTATTGAAATCAAGATATACAGGTGATGTTGGATTAGCAACAAGCTTATATTATGATAATAATACAGGACGTTTAGAAGAAGTTGACTTAGGTGATGTTAATGAAATCCAGGTGGAACTATGAAAACATTAGTATTTGATATAGAAACAGATGGTATTGATCCTAATAATATATGGTGTATTTCAACTGTAAATGCTGATACTGATGAAGCCATATCTTATGGCCCTGATAGATTAGTTGATGGTGTACAGTATTTAAAATCAGCAGATAAATTAGTTGGTCATAATATAATTGGATATGATATTCCAGTTATAAAAAAATTAATGGATGTAGATCTATCTAAACATGCTAAGATTGTAGATACGTTAGTTCTTTCTAGATTATTTAATCCAGTACGTGAAGGTGGACATAGCTTAGAAAGCTGGGGTTATCGTGTCGGCCATAGAAAAATAGAGTTTGAGGAGTTTGCTACATTTACTCCAGAAATGTTAAAGTATTGTGAGAATGATACATTATTAAATCAGAAAGTATTTAATACATTAAAGATTGAATCCTCTGGTTTTAGTTCTCGTGCTGTTGGTTTAGAACATACTGCGTCTAAGATTATGACTGATCAAAGATCACATGGTTTCTTATTAGATGTTGAGAAAGCTACAATGTTAGTTGCTGAATTATCTGAACGACTATATGAAGTTGAAACTTTAGTACATGAAACTTTTTTACCTAGAAAAGTTAAGACAGTTTTAAAGGCTACGTTTACTAAGTCTGGTGCATTATCTAAGATGGCAGCTATACAAGGTAGTATAAAGAAAAGTCGTTTAACTCAAGAAGAGTATGATGATATAGCAGTTAAGCGTGTTATTACACGTATAAATGAGGAGCCTTTTAATTTAGGTTCACGTAAACAAATAGGTGAATACCTAATTGATTTTGGATGGGAACCAAAGAAGTTTACTCCAACTGGTCAACCAATAGTTGACGAAGGTACGTTAAGTAAAATAAAAGATATACCAGAAGCAAAACTTATTGCAGAGTATTTATTATTACAAAAGCGTATTGCTCAACTAACTTCCTGGATTAAGGAAGTACATGATGATAATAGAGTACGTGGTTTTGTTAATCCAAACGGCACTATTACTGGACGCATGACACACAATAGTCCTAACATGGCTCAATGTCCTAGTGTAAGATCACCTTACGGTAAGGAGTGTCGAGAATGTTGGACAGTTCCCGAAGGTTATAAACTAGTGGGTATAGATGCTAGTGGTTTAGAACTACGAATGCTTGCACACTATATGGATGATGAGGCATACACAAATGAAATATTGCATGGAGACATACACACAACTAATCAAAAACTTGCAGGGCTTGAATCAAGAGATCAGAGTAAAACATTCATCTATGCACTCATCTACGGAGCCGGGAATGCGAAACTTGGTCAAGTGGTTGGAGGAAACAAAGAAGATGGCGAAAGACTTAGAAGACGTTTCCTTGATAATCTCCCATCATTTAAAAATCTTAGAGACAGAGTTGCAAGAGCTTCAACAAAAGGATATGTCAAAGGATTAGATGGTCGTAAGTTATACATACGTTCTGAACATGCAGCACTTAATACTTTACTTCAAGGTGCTGGTGCTATAGTAATGAAAGAAGCCATGAGTATCCTTTATAATAAAATAACGGAAAATAAATTAGATGCACATTTTGTTTGCAACGTACATGATGAGTGGCAAATCGAAGTTCGTGAATGTGATGCAGATGCAGTTGGTATTGCAGGTATTGAATCAATTAAAGAAGCTGGGCTTACATTAGAATTACGATGCCCACTTACAGGAGAATATAATGTCGGGTCAAATTGGGCTGAAACTCACTAAAGAAATGTCAGATAGTAGGAAAGGAGATTTTGCAGAATATTATGCAGTTACTTGGTTATGGGATCAAGGCTATGATGTCTTTAAAAATTGTGGTTGTGATGGTATAATTGATTTAATTGCTTGGGATAGGCCAAACGATAATTTTGTTCTTATAGATGTTAAGACTATGAGTATGGATAAGAGATGGCCTGGTAGAACTTATTCAAAAGGAACAACTAGAACTCCCGAACAAAAAGAAAAAGGAATTGTTCATTTACAATTTAATCCACAAACTAGAGATTTAAAATTTACGGAGCATAGAAACAAATGACTTGTCTTAATACACTAGTAGATGATATTAATAAAAGTTTAGAAGATTTATCAGATGGTAAACCTTTAAACATAACTGAAAAAGATTTAGATCTTACTTTATCACGTATAAAAACAAGTATACTTGAATGGTCAAATCCTTCTGAACGTGATACAAATTTTAGTTTACGTATGTCTAACATTGGTAAACCTGCACGACAATTATGGTTTGAAAAAAATAAACCAATGAAAAATGCTAGACATAGTGCAGCAACCCAGGTTAAATTTCTTTATGGACATATACTTGAAGAGATTGTGTTAATGCTTGTACGTGCAGCAGGTCATACAGTAACTGATGAACAAAAGGAAGTAGAGTTAAATGGAATCAAAGGACACATGGATTGCAAAATTGATGGGGAAGTTGTTGATATTAAGACTGCATCTAAGTATGCATTTAGTAAATTTAAAAATGGAAACCTACATGATGATGATCCATTTGGGTATATACCGCAGTTGGCTGCGTATGAAAAAGCCGAAGACACACGTAAAGGTGGATTCTTAGTTATAAATAAAGAAGGCGGTGATATTTGTTTACATAAGCCTGATGATTTATCTAAGCCTAATATAAATAATTTACTATCTACTGTAACAGAAGCACTAGATTCAACTGAGATACCTAATCTTTGTTATCGTCCAGTAGCTGAAGGTAAGAAAGGTAATATGAAAATACATAGAAACTGTACTTATTGTCCTTATAAGTATGAATGTTTTCAAAACTATAATAATGGTAGAGGTTTACGAACATTTAAATACGCAAACCGTTTAGAATATTTAACTAAAGTTGTAGTTGAACCTAGAGTTGAAGAGATAGTATAATGAATCAAAAAAGAAGTAAAGAAATTACAGAAAGATCAAATGAATTATTTATAGAGTGGTTAAAAAGTTTGCTTAATGAAACAGAAGCTGCTAAAATAACTATGGATAATTACCGTAATTATCTTCCAAAACAAACACATCTTTACGCTAATAAACAATTATGGTTAACAGCGTACACACCACGTTGGATTAAAAATAAACTTAAAAGATTACTTAAACGTGATCCTAATAGAGATATTAATAGTCTTTCATTAAACGAGTTAAAACAGGAAGATCAACAATGGAAACAAAAGGAGAGGAACTTCCAGAATTAGAAGTTCTTATTTTAATTTGTGCAGGGTACATAACAGCTGGTAAACCTTTTAGTGAACAATTATATATGGATATAAAGGAAAAATTAGATGAATATTTTATGGAACATAAAGGTACTCTTCATTGAAAGCTAAAATAAAAAGTGGCTTGAGAAAGAAAAGAGTCAAACGTCCCATAGAAAAGAATTTAATTTCAGGTTATGATTCTAATTGGGAGTATGAATTACATACTGGAATCTTTAATCAATGGACTTTTCATACTGAGAAAGTTCCTTATGTTGTTGAGCATAATTATCAACCAGATTTTGTAAAACAAATAGGTGATAAAACTATTTTCTTAGAAGCAAAAGGAAGATTTTGGGATCATAATGAATACAATAAATATGTATGGATTGCTAAAGCATTGCCGGAAGATACTGAACTTGTATTTTTATTTGCTAATCCAGAAGCTCCGATGCCTCAAGCAACAAGAAGAAAAGATGGAACTAAAAGATCCCATTGTGAATGGGCATCATCTAAAGGATTTAGATGGTTCAGTGAAGATAGTATACCAGACGATTGGATAGATGTAACAAAACGAGGAAGTTTTGATGACGAGTGATAGAAAACAAGAGCGTATTGATAAATTTAATCGACATAAAAAAAGAAGAACGCACGATAAATTTGCAGAAGGTAAATTTAAAGCACCAAAAAAACGCAGCAAGTATAAATTAAACATTAACGATATTAATAATATTGAGGAGAATTAATGGAGATTAAACCGTACCAACAATACATTCATAAGAGTAGATATGCTCGATATATGGAAGATCTAAATAGAAGAGAAACCTGGGCAGAAACTGTTCAGCGTTATATAGATTTCTGGAAAGAAAAATTTAATCATAAGTTTAATGATATACCATATGATGAATTATATGATGCAATTTATAATATGGATGTAATGCCTAGCATGAGGGCTTTAATGACGGCTGGTGAAGCTTTAGATCGTGACAACGTAGCAGGGTTTAACTGTAGTTATATTGTCATAGATAGCCCTAGAGCTTTCGATGAAATGATGTACATTCTTATGTGTGGCACAGGCGTTGGCTTTAGTGTTGAACGTCAATATATCTCTAATCTTCCAACAGTAGCAGAGGATTTCCATGAAACAGACACCGTTATTCACATCGCAGATTCAAAAATTGGATGGGCGAAATCGTATAGGGAATTGGTATCGTTGTTGTATTCAGGCCAGTTACCCAAATGGGATGCAAGTAGAGTTAGACCTTCGGGTTCCCCACTTAAAACTTTCGGTGGTCGTGCCAGTGGTCCAGAACCTCTTATCGACCTTTTCAATTTCACAGTGGGAATTTTTAAAGCAGCAGCTGGAAGAAAGCTTACAAGCCTTGAATGCCACGATCTTTGCTGCAAAATTGCACAAATAGTTGTAGTAGGTGGTGTACGTAGATCCGCTTTAATATCTTTAAGTAATCTTACAGACGATAGAATACGTAGAGCCAAGCATGGTCAATGGTGGGTTGATGAACCTCAACGTGCTTTGTCTAACAACTCAGCTTGTTATACTGAGAAGCCAGACTTTGAAGCTTTCTTAAATGAATGGAGTAGTTTATATGAAAGTAGATCTGGTGAGCGTGGTATCTTTAATAGAGTAGCAAGTCAAAAACAAGCGGCCAGGAATGGGCGTAGAGATCCCGAACAAGAGTTCGGCTGTAATCCATGTTCGGAAATAATTTTGAAACCAAATCAATTTTGTAACCTAACAGAAGTTGTAGTAAGACCTAATGATACATTAGAAACTTTAAAACAAAAAGTTAAATGTGCTACTATACTTGGTACATTTCAAGCAACACTTACAGATTTTAGATACCTTCGTAAAAGTTGGGCAGATAATACAGCCGAAGAAGCATTGCTTGGTGTATCACTTACTGGTATATTAGATAATCCTTTAATGACTTTAAATAATAAAAACTTACCTACAGTATTACAATGGTTACGTGATGAAGCAATTACAACAAATAAAATATGGGCTGAAACACTTGGTATTAATCAGTCTGCTGCTATTACTTGTGTTAAACCATCGGGAACAGTTTCCCAATTAGTTGATAGTGCCAGTGGAATACATGGAAGATACGCACCATATTATATACGAAGAGTTAGGGCTGATTCCAGGGACCCATTATGTGTAGTCTTAGAAGAAGCAGGTGTTCCTTCAGAAATTGATAACAATTCACCGACTACTAAAATTTTTAGCTTTCCGCAAAAGGCTCCTACTAAAGCAGTCTTTGCTTCAGATCAAACTGGAATGGAACAATTACAATTATGGGCAGCATATCAGGAGCATTGGTGTGAACACAAACCAAGTATTACAGTTTATTATCGGGATAATGAGTTCCTTGCTATTGGCGATTGGATTTATAATAACTTTGATTCTGTATCTGGCATTTCATTTCTTCCCTATAGTGATCATACATATGAACAAGCTCCGTATGAACAGATTACAAAAGAAGAATATAATAAATTAATCAAAGATTTTCCAAAAGAATTTAATTGGGATATTAAAGAAGAAACAGATGCTACGGAAGGATCACAGACACTAGCCTGTGTAGGGAACTCATGTGAAATATAATGAGGGAACCATTATAGGTTTTAGATTATTAATTGATGGTGAAGGTAACTTAGTTTCTGAAAAGACTGAGTTACCTTTTAAAGATATTTCAAAAGTCTTTAGGGATAAAGGCGATCAATACATAATAAAAACAGCAATACGAAAAACAAAACAGCGTATTGATAAAATACATAATGAAATTGAATCAGAGATTGCCGCAACAAACACGCCCAATATTTTAAAATATTAAGGCTCCGGCTACAAAAGCTACGCAACTAGCAAGCATTGTAATTTTGTAATCGTCCCAAAAGAAAATGATTTCTCTTTTAATTTTAGCTTTATCTATTTCCATTTAAAATTCTCCTATGCATTTCATTTCTGTTATCCAGGATCTAGGTATTACTAATTCGGCATCGCCTTCAGTAATATTTTTATTATCATCTATAATTATGTGAGGACAGACTATTATGAATTCTTCAGTATCTTCTAATATTATACCGCACGAAATAACGGTAGCAGTTCTAAGTTCTTTAAGATCTTTTAGATCTCGCCAACCTAGATTAGAACCACCAGCGGCATCTTGCCATTTAATTAAATATATATCATTCATAAAGGAGTTACTATGATTAAATCTATTTTTGATTGGGGTGTATATACCCTAGAAGTTATCGGAGACATTACTGGTTGGGGGTACATGCTTGCCAATGTAATCATCTTTATCATACTTCAACCTTCTCTCATCGCATTGTTTTTTATATTGTGGTTATATGAGCGTGATAAAACTAACCGATATTTAAAACATCGCCTATTTTAATACGGTTGGCATTTTCAATATCATTTACAGCCATTAAATTTTTAACGGTCGTATTATACTTTTTAGCAATACTTCCCATTGTATCGCCTCTACCTACAACTATACTGCGACCACCACCGCTTCTTAAATTTTCTGTTGGCCCTAAATTAAGGCGTGTTTTAAATCTATTAACTGGTAGATGTTTATTTGCTTTTCCTAAACCCCATCTAACCCAATCATAAAGTACACCACCGTCTGTTATATTAAAAGATTCTGGCATTGGTTTTGGGTTATAATCATATATATCTGTTAAATATGTATTACCATCTTTTTCATGGATTAAACTACCTCCACCTATAGATGTACCAGCTTGTTGTGAACCAGTTAATGAACCTTTCCCACCTAAAAGTTTTGATATAAAACCTTTATCTCTTCCAACTTTAGATTGATAAGTAACCAGCCCTCTTAAATTATCACCATCTTGGTAATCTTCATACGTAATTGTATCTATAAGACTTTGAGGTCTATTCTTATTATTCATTACTTTCATAGCAGCTAATCTTACACCTTCAATAGTTTCATCATTATAATCTTCATTAGTTAACAATTTTTTATTACCAAATAAATAATTAGCTAAGTTAGATCTTGTTTGATTTACAGGTTTATTTTGTATTTCTGCACTATGTATTGCTTGTATATCTTCTACTAATTTCTTTTCATCTTTTTCTTTTTTACCACTATTAAAGAATGATTGAACAGCACCTTTAAGTGCTGAAGTATCTGTTAATGGCACAGGTTCTCTTACAATTATATTACTTTTCTTTTGTTGTTGTCTTCGTTGTTCTATTTGCTTTAAAACTTGTTTCTCTCGTTCTTTTGCCGCAGCAATATTTTTCCTGGCTTGCTCTTCAATATTAGTTAGAATATTTTGTGTTGTTCTTCGTTGTGTTGGCGGCTTACGAATAGACTGCACTGGTCTATCTACTCTTGTAATTTTTTCTTGCTGCGGTTGTACTTTTTGTCGTGGTATATATATTTTATCACCTGCACGAATCTTATTAATATCTTTTATCCTATTTAATTCTGCAATTTCTTCTACACTTCTACCAAACTCTTGAGCAATTTGACTAAGTGTGTCTCCACGTTTAATTTCACGTAACCACATTGCAGGTTCTTTTTGTGGACGTAATAAATTAAACCATCCTTTTGCTGCCATAACTCTTCCCCCTTGATTCATACCAAACCTAGCATCTTCTACATCATATTTAAGTGCATTCTCTGCTTTAAACTGTTGAGGTCTAAAAACAATATAAGACCAATGCCTATCTTTACCTTCAATAGATGTTTCAATATAAGCTTCTTCTTCTGGAAAAGGTTTAAATTGTTTTTTAACTTCTTCAAAATTATATAAATGATCTGTATCTACATCAAAGCTAGGCTCAACATCATTAATATATTTTATACCATCAAAACCAAATGAACTTAACCATCTTTGAAAATCAAGATTTAATTGCCATTCAGCCATGTCTACTAATAATCTATCTTTAAATTTTCCTTCGGGAGATACACCATCAATAGCCATAGCTTGACCAGCATCTAATCTGCTTATTATTGCTTCATCTTTTTCTGATAAACCAGCCCTCCACATTGCCAGTTCATTAGCAATAGTATCTTCATCTACATCTCGTGACGGATCTAATATTTTCTGTTGTTTCTTAAAAGTTTTTGGTAGTAGTTCTGGTTTAAATTTTGGTGAAACTTTGTCAGGTTTCGGAGGTAATGGTAGCCCCATTTGTTTTGCCATATCAACAGCCATTTCATATTCTGAATCTTTTGGAGCTTTCGGCATCCCAAATTTCTCATAAGATAACTGTTTATATTCGTTAATTTTATTAGCTCTTGCTTGTAATTCTTTAAGTCTTTCCATTTGTTCTGGACTATAAGGTAAAGGACTAGAATCTGATACGTTTTTATGCCCTAAAGATCTTGCAATATTTTTATGAAAATTATGCATCCCATCACCATAAGACAAAATAGGTAAAGCTTCCCATGTTCCATTTTCTTTATAAGGAAAAATTAAAGGTTTTCTAATACGAATATAACCCTTAACAATTTGATGAGGTTTTTCAGGAGTTTCAGGATTTCTAAGTCTAGCATATCCTTCGGCATGTGTATTTGCTTCATCAATAGTTGCAGTTTGATATTCCCTACCAGAAAGAAGTAATCTCTCATCATCTAAAATATTTGGATCACCCCACATATCTGTTTGTTGATAATCAAAAGGTGCATCATCTATTTGAGAATCGCCATGATAATAATTTTCTCTTTCCCAGGCTTTCCTACTTTTAATTTTTCTAGTAACAAAAGTTCCCTCATCTTTTAATTCTTGTACTTGTTTTTTTGCTATTAATGCCCAAGCTTGTCCAGCTGTTCCTAGATGCAATCCAATTTCATTTGGTGAATTTAATCTAGGGTCCCATCCAAGATACCAACCACTAGAAGAACTTCTATAAACAGGAACAAGTACGGTGCTTGAACCTAGAAAATCTTCTCGTGCTGCTAATCTCATGTCTTCGGGTAAAGCCTTATCAGGATCTACAGCCCACTGTTGTTCTAAAGCTGCGTACCAATCTTCAGTTTCATCATCAATATATTTTGGAATCTGTTGCCGCACTCCTGTAACATCAGGCTGCGGATATTCCTGTCGAAAGCCTTTAGTCAACGGATGATTTTTTAATAAATGATATGCTGACTTTCTAAAATAATTTTGAGCTTCTTCAGTTAACATATCAAAACCGTCCAGACGATTTAATTGTGCATTTATAAATGGAAGAAACATATCATCTTCTATTTCAACACCAAGATCTTCTTCAATATATTTAAAATTATTTAAAATTTTTGAATGCTTTCCTTTACTTCTTAATAAGCTTTTTATTTCTGTAAAAATTTCTCCATCTTCATCTATTTCATCGCTTATATTTTTTAATTGTTTTTGTTCGGTAGCTTCTGCTATTAGTTGAGCTAGTTGTTCATCCTTCATATCTTTATTTGGAATAGCACGATCAAGTAAATGTGGTTTAAATTCACGCCTATGAATTCTTTCCATATAGTCTATCTGTTTGTCTGTTACGTCTTCTTGTATACCTCTATTTTTATTTACCGTTTTAACAACATCAATCATTTCAGAAGCCGTATCATCTGCAATAGATGACGGAAAAATTTCTTGCGTATTCTGATGTAGTTTAGATGACAAAGCTTCTACAACTTCTGTACCTCCGGCAACTAACGCTTTAGTTATTGGTGCAACTATTGACATTCATAATCTCCTATTATGGTGCAAATCTTCGATGTTCGTTTGATGGATATTCATCTACAATAGCTCCAAAAATTTCTGAATCTATTTTTCTAGCAGCCCTTCTGTAATTACGCATTGCTTCTGCTCCAAAAATAGTTTTACCTAAACTATATAATGGAACTTTTTGTGAAGCAATGGTAGCAACTTTTCCATCAGCAAGTTGTAACATATCTGTACCAATCGGGCCAGCTATACTAGCAGGTAAAGCCATTGGATTATTTAAATACATGGCAGAGTTCATTCCTCTTATCGCAACATCACCGATAACTGATTGTCCACCCCATCTTGCAGCAGCTTGTATAGCCATATCTATAGGCTCTTTATCTTCCCAACCTTCACCACGATCCCTGACATAATTAGCAAAACCAGCTACCGTTGTTAGTAATAATGCAGTTGGTATAAGTCTTGCCGCTGCTTCACCTCTGTCTCGCATCATTTGTTTTGCAGCACCTTTTAAAATTGTATTTGTAAATGCTGTTGGATAACCCATTAACTGACCAAATACAGGTCGGGTAGTCTGTTTAAATATACCACCAATACCACTAGTCATTGCTCTAGGTTTAACACCTGCTGATCTTGAAACATCAAGAATAATATTTCTAGAATAACGAGCAGCCCCATTTAAAATATTTGAAACATACCAATTGCTTTTTGTATTTTTTCCTTCTTGTAACCAACGTACTGCTTCAGTAGAATCAATACCTAAATCAGCAAGCCTATCTTTTGCAATTTGCACATGCTTACTAATAGGTGCATCACCATGTTGAGCTACTGTTGTTACATAGTCTAGGATCATATTCTTGCCACTTATAAATGCTGTCGCTTGATTAAACCTAGTCCATTGATCTAACATATTTGCTCTAAAAAATTGATTACTAACTTTTTGTAGTTCAGGATTTCCTATAGCTTCCCCTGCTAATCTATCTGTCATTGTTGAAAGAGCAACTTCCATATCAAGACCAAATCGTTGTAATTCAAGCCAGGCTTCCTTCGGTGTCAAACCCCAATTATCTACAAGATCTTTATGTTGATCATCTGTCATTTTTTTAAAGTTAGTATTAAAGGCATCACGAAAACCTTTTACCGCTTTGTCGGATTTCATTTGTCCAAGATTTAAAAAAATCTCAGTTATACTAGAAGGAGTTGCAAAGCCTAATAAAGCTAAACGATTTGTTAAACCATAACCATCACTACCTAATCCTGAAGGCGATAATCCTGTACCAGTTAATCCATTATATAGATCCATTAATCTAGCTTTTTCACGATCACTTAACTTTCTACCTTGCTTTCTCATGTCTCCTTCTATTTTTGAAATCCAAACATCATTAAATGATTTTGCATCTGTTACACCTAAAATTCTTTTCTGCGCTAAAATATTTGATGCTCCTTCTATGTAACGCATAAATCCTAACTTAACATCTGAATTTAAAAACTCTTGATAATCTGCATCACTTTCTAATTCATTAAAAGATCTTTTATTTAAAAAGAAAGAACCTTGATTACCTGCCGGAGTTGCATGATTTTGAATATCTAACATCTCCTCAACCAGTTTATAAGCTGACTTCATATCAGGTGCTTGTTCATCCCGAACTAGTAATTTAGCAAGACCCTCTCTATTATTTTCAATTGCCGATCTACTCCATTCTCTAGGAATATAATCAGGAATTTTTTTAAAGTCTGGTTTAGCTTCTTCTAGTAGATCACCGATATTACTATATAATAATTTCATTCGGGCTGCGGCTACATTTACTTCTTTAGAAAAACTTTTACCTTTAGAGGGTTGACCACGCATTGCTAAAATTAATTCATTATTTATTTGATCTGGTAGTCCCATTACATCTTCATGTGTATATTTTAATGATGGAATCCATTCTCGTTTTTGAACCTCTAATAGATCTTCATTAATGCGTAAAAATTCATATGCAAGATTACCATAAATTTTATGTTGTGCTTCACTTAAATCTTCAGTAACAATTTCTTGTCCTTTAGTCCAACCGATTTGATATTCTTTTGTAATTCGATTTGCAAGAACAGTTGCGTGAGGCGACACATCCATGTACGGACTTAAAAATGCTGTAGCTTTTCCAAAAGCAAATTTAGAAATAAAGGTTGTAAACGGTCTTGCCAATGCAAAACGTATAGCATTTAATCTATTACCTTCTGTTTTCTTTCCAGCGGCAGCTAAAAGATCTGATAGTATTTTATCTTGTTGCTCCTGAGAACCACCAATTATTTCTATATAATCTTGAAACGCTTGCGAATCTTGAAGGACTGCTTCAGAAACATTAGGATCGTTAATTAGTTCCTGTAGTTCATCAAATGCTTTTTGCGTTGCTTCATTTATTTCTGGCCCCATTTGTGCAGGAAGACGTATACGAGGCTTTCCAAGATCTAAAGCTTCTTGAGTTCCACCTACATCTTCTAAAGGTAAACCTATTTGAGAATCTGCATCCCAAGCAACAGCTAAACTTTCTGCCGCAATATTTTCATTAGGCTCATCTAAATCTAAAGTAAACTGTTCAACTTCTGCTTGTTGTTCTAAATCAGATTTATTCCACCAGGCATTTATTTTACCGCCAGCCCAACCTGCACCTTTTGTTAAACCATAACCAATAGTTCCTCCTGCTATTGTATCTAAAGCAATACGATTATAATTATAATCAGTTCGAGCATCAGCAGCAATTTCAACTTTTTGTTGTAATGTTTGAGCAGCCCCACCTTCGATTGAACCATAAACTGCACCAAAAGTTGCAGGTTTTTTAGCAACGTCTACAGCTTTTGCTAATCCTCTTTTAGCAATTTCAGATCCTGGCAAACGCCCTGCTAATCCTTTTGTAGCTGCTTGTTGTGCAGCGGCTCTTGCAGCGGCATATGTTGCCGTTAAAGCACCACCTGTTGTACCACCAGTAAACAATGAACCAACTGCTGCTAAAGCTGTTGCTGCCATTTCAGGACTAGCTAGTAAATCGGTTACATAATCTTTAACCATTTCTGCATGTTCGCCAACACCTGTTATATTAGCCCGATCAAAATCTTCTTTTAAATCCATGTAAGCAGATTTAATATTTGAAGGTGCATCCTCTAAAATCTTAGCATCTGAATAAAGAGTAGATAATCTTATAACTCTGTCTCGCATGAATTCAGATATATCATCATTACCACCCCACGCACCAAAATCCCACAAATGTTTTTTATCTTTAAAATATTCTGAAAGTAAATCCATTCGTTCTATATTACGAGGATTATTTTCAAAATCTGTTACCGTATAAAGGTCATCAGCTTGAGCAGGATCAGTTGGCGCAACATAATTTTTAGTTCTTTGATCATGTGGAACTCCTGTACCATGATCAAAACCATACTCAGGTATATTTGATTGCCCTGCTCTTTTAATATCTGAAATACGAACAGGTTCCCATTTGTCTGGAACTCTAGTAGTCAATTGTTTCTCCTAAATAAGTATGTTGCTGGCGTTCAGTAGGGGATGCTATACTCCTTAATATTTTAAGATAGTTTGTATGTCCAAATAATTTAGGATTACTTGCTATAAAACTTAATACTCTTTGTTGATACATAGGAGAATTATTTTTAAATTTTGATGCAAAAACATCCAGTTTTCTACTAAGTATTTCTTGTTGTTTAGAATTTAAATCTATACCTAAATCTTCGGTTGCTGCCTTAAACAAAATAGGATTATCATACTGCCCATTAATTAAATTTGCAGTAGTGTGTATTTCTTTTAAATCTTCATCACTAGTCCATGACCATCCAAATATCTTTGACCTTTCCGCTACAGTAAGTTTCTTTGGATCATCCATAAGAAAAGCTAATGTATGTTGTCTAGCAGCAATTTTTTGTGCGTCAGCAGTTTGCATACCATAAGTTTTTCTATTTGCACGATCAAGTAATGCAAGTATACCATAATGATGTGCATCTAAATCATCGCTTTTTTTCTTTTCTAATGTTTGATTATTTTCATAAGGTTTTAATTTTTCTTTTGTATGTTCGTAAAATTTTTGTCTATCATGCTTTGAAATAGATTCACTATGAAACCATCCTCTAGCAGCAGTTCTCTGGTCTTTTAATTTGTCACTACTAGGAGTTAAATCTGTTCCAAAACCAATAGAATTATCATCACCACCAAATACTGCAATATCCACAGTTTGCTTACTAATCGGATCTTTAGTTATTACTATAGGTCTATCAACACCTAAGTCATCTGGTTTCCAAACAATTTCTTCATCTAATGGTAATGTTGGTAAAGCTTCCAAATTATCTCCATATTGTCTTTTCATAAACTTCTGTAATGTAAGAGCAAGTTGTGGACTATTACCTTTTATTAAATGCTCATCATAAAGTTTATTATAATTTGTATATCTTCCTGTCATTGCACTTATTGCTCTATCTGCTTTAATAATATGAGCAGGATCAACTGGTTCACCTCTAAAATTTAACCATCTTCCTACTTCACCAAGCCGTCTAATAGCCATTGCTCTGTTTTCTTTTGTTGCACGTTTCCAGTTAGCATTAAATATTTCACTATTTGCACCTGTACCTGCAATAAGTTTCTGTGCTTCTTCAGTTAATCTAATATCTTTGTTATACAATGCTTCAAAATTTTCATCAGCAAGATCTCTGGCTGCATTTAAAATTTCAGTTGAATCATAACCAGTACCCACTAATCTTGTAATTGCTGGTACAAAATATTCTGTAGTATAATGATCTTTATACCATTCTCTTGCGCCACCTTTATGTGCTTCAGCTAATTTAGCGTTTTCTACTTGTGTTGTAGCTCTAGCTAATGCATTATCTTTTAATTGTGTATTTGCCAGATACGCTTCATTAGCTTGCCATTCGGCTGTACGTTGTTCTAAACCAACATCCGTTCCTGCTCTAAATAAAAAACCTAAAGCTTCCGCAGCGGCTTGTTTGTTTGCTGCTTTCTTTTCACGCCTTCGTGCTGCTGCTTCCTGTTCTCGTTGATAAGAACGAACATTAGATAAAATTTGTGGAGCTTGTTCATGTGCAGGTAGCGACTTATCTATAGCCATTTAAATATCCTCATTTACTCATTAAACTTTTAGGTTCGTCTAAAAGACTTTGTATTTTTTCTTTTGGAATTTCTTTAATATCTTCTAAAACATCTGAAGGAACAGCACCTGCTGGTGGGTTCTTTATTTTCTCTTCGATGTTATCTAGTTTAGATAGTTCTATCCGTTGTTTAAAATCCATACCTTTAGTTTTTTCTTCATAATCTTCTAATATTTCATCGTTCTCATCTTCAAAAACAGGATCAATACCTGCTCTTTCCGCTAAAGCAAGAAGCATATACATTAAAGGTTCTGTTAATAACATCATTAAATTAGGGTCCCATTTGCCTTCATTAAAACCAACAAATAAAATACTTTTAACAATATTCATTAAAGGTACTTCGTTATCAATCATTTTAATAACTTCAGTATAACCATCATCTTCAATTAAATTACCCCACATAAATCGTATTGCCGTATGAACGTCTGTAAATTCAGGCGGCCCTTCAAACGGATATGGATTTTCAGGGGAATTAGTTAAAGAATGACCCGGAACAGGGAACAATCCTTTTTGATTAATTTCTGCTATTTCTGGGTTCATTGTGAAACACCTGCTACATTTTGTTGGTAAGCTGGACTAGCTCTGAAATCTTCTGCCCACTGTTGCCAATCATACCAAATAGAATTAGCACCGTAATTATTTCCTTGTTGTATATTATATAAATAATCTGCTGCACTTGCAGTTGTATTTTGAACCGCACCAAATGATTCAGCTAAAGGAAGTTGTGGTAATACTACACTACTGCTATAGGCATTACCCACTTCAGGATCACCATAAATAGCTTTATTCATAAGACCACTAGCTGCACTTCCTACTGCCATACTTACAAATTCATCACCTTTACCAACTAAATATGAACCAAACTTTGAAGGATCTTTAATCGTATCTGTTACTTCTCCTATCGCAGTACCTGCATAATCCGTAACACTTTTAAAGAAACCGGGTTGCTTTTCTCCCATTAAACTACTTGCTGTAGCTGATGGGGCTGCGTCCAAATTAAGAGTATCCATAGCTCTTTCGCCTATGGTATTTACATCTGTTACATCTCTTGTTGCATCTAATAAAGAGTCATAGCTTTTTACGTCAGGCATCTCTACAGTTTTAGGAAGCAGGTTATCCATATCAGCCATATCATATGTCTTATCAAAGAAACCATCTGCTTCCATTTTATTTAAAGTAAAGTCTTTCATTAACCCTTGTGTACCTCCAGATTGAGCAGCCATATTATCTATAAATGATTGTCCTGCGTCAAACTGTTCGGCTGAAATATTTAAATCTTTTAAACCTATATCAGCAAACTTTCCTTCAAGATTTTTTACCGTTAAGTCAGGGCCGCCTGGTATTTTCATTGCTTCTGATATATCAGGAGTTTTAAATTGTGTCACTCCTTTATCTACTACACCTTCTAATCCTTGAGTAATCGCTTTTTGCATTGCAGCTTCTTGTGCTTTTCGTTCACCATATGTAGCTGTAAAAGTATCACTAGTAAATAAACCTTTATCTCCTATTAAACCTGTTTTACCCACAAAATCATGTTTTATACCTGCGAACATTTTGTGAATGTCTCCAGTTAATTTACCTTTACCAAATGCATATTTTTCAAAATTAAAAGCTTTAGGATGTGCTGCACCAGTTAGCGGATCAGGCATTCTACCTGTAAGTTTATTTAAAGCTCCATCAATATTTAAAGCTTCTGCAACTCCACCTAGTGTATTTTTTAATACATCCGTAACACCTTTAGTTAAAGTTTTAAAAGGCTTCATCATTTTTGAGCCAATATTAGTAGCTACTTGTAAAAATTTACCTGCGCCTTGAACAATAGATGAAGCAAAACCACTATAGTTTACCATAGCGTTAGATAACATGCCCATTAATTCCCCGACCCCTGGTAACATTAATGCCATAGCAGCTTGACCAACTATTCCAATTTTATCCATAAACTTTCCAAATCTTTTAACAACACTACCTACAGCTTTACCTATAAAACTGGTTCTGATTCCTTTCCATACTTTACTAAAAAATCCCATTTGTTTCTCCTACTAATTTAAATTCCTAAACTACCCCATCCACCTGGAGGTACTGATACACTAGAACCCGGAGCAGCATTAGATATACCAAGAACTGTATTTACAGATGTCATCATGCTACTCACCATATTTTTACCTTTATCACCTGCCGCTGATTCATTACCTATTGCAGCAATATATAACTGTGATAATCTTGTTGCATCATTTTCATATGATTGTCTTATATAAGCTGCTTCATCACGTAACTGTTGATACATATTAGCTTGTTCTGCGGCTGTCATTGCAAATGAATTTTGTACATTAATTCTATTTGCTTCATTTTGTGCCGCAGTATTAGCCATTGATGCATTACGTAAATACGTAAGATATGCTTGTTCAATTTGTATTTGATTTTGTGTATTAAACTGATAGCGTTGATCATCTCGTTGTTGATTAAAAATAGCTATTTGTTTTTCCATTTCTGCATCAGCAAGTGCAACTTGTATATTGTTTCCAGATAATCTAGCATCTCGTTGCTCAACTAACTGTTCATTAAATTGACGCATTTGATTACGTGATTGAGCATTAGTCACATTAATTTGTTGTGCAAGTTGTGTCATATATTGATTAACTTGATTTTCACTTGCAGCATTAAATTGTAATGAAGCATTTGCAGCTGCTTGGTTTGAAAGCAATAATTGTTGATCGTTTTGACTACGTAACATACTAGCTTGTTGTTCATTATTTAAACCAGCCATGTCCATTTGTAAAAATGCTTGGGCATTCTGTGCTTGTAATTTAGTATTAGCATCTAATGTAGCCATATCCATACTTGCAAGAGAAGTTGCATTTTGCATAGCCATTTGTTGTTCTGCATTAAAATCTGCTAATGTAGCCGTCTGCATAAATTTACTATTTGCTAATTCAACTTGTTGTTTCATATTAAATTTATTTAAATCCATATTTGCAACAGTGGCAGCATTTTGAACAGCACGTTGTTGATCTACATTAAGCTGCGCTAGATTCATTTGTTGTGCAATTTGTGCAGAAGTATTATTTACTTGCATTGTTTTATTTAAATTTGCAAGTTCTACCTGTTGTTCTGCATTTAAATTTTCTGAACTAGCTTGATTTAATGCTGTTAAGTTTGCTAATCTCATTTGTTGTTCATTAGAAAGATTAGCAACTTCCATTTGTTGTTTAAAACCAGCATTCTTAGCAATAAAATCCGCAGCTACTTGCATTTCTGTTAAACGTTCTTGGTTTTGTGCTGAGATATTTTCACGCTCTGTTGCACTTTCTAACTGAAGATTGGCTAGTTCAACTTGTTGTTCGTTCCCTAATTCTTGAGCATTAATTGCTTGTTGGTTTTGAGATTGAATAACAGCGGCTTGTTGACGATTCTGAAGATTACTAAGTGCAGTTTGTTGTTGTTGTTCAGCAGAAGTCAATGTAGCTTGTTGAGTAAACTGGCTTTGCA
>CEVZ01032401.1_pt1 | contig 25006 bp, 5 predicted proteins | sample 361371 | NCBI WGS metagenome assembly CEVZ01 (sample SAMEA2620217, study PRJEB7988) | marine metagenome | isolation source: saline water (ENVO:00002010), including
TGCCTCTTATTGTAAGATGCCATATATTTATCATATTCATCTTGGTTATCTTTTACGATAGCATTAGAGGATACATCTCTGTAAAGACCATCCTTTCCCTCCACGGGAATCAACTCTGGCAAATCATCTTTAATCGAAGTCATGGATATTCTCCGATCCTCCTACAGAAAATGGATTGTATTTTGATCTTGCCATCCTATACATCTTTTCATGTATAGTCACAATCTCTTCAGCATCCTTCTCAAACTCAGGAGTTGATTCATGTCGTGAAGCATAAGTATCGGTTTCAAACCAATCATCTGCTATCTCTTCTTCTGGTCTTGGATTTTCTTCTAATTCAATCATTTTTTCAGGGGGTGCGTATCTATTACTGCCATTAGCAATTGGCATAGAATCGTGTGGATGTGGTTTATTATCATCTATCATTATGTTGCAAGTGCGATAGCACGTAAATCAGCAATTAAAGGAACTCTTGCTTGGTTAGAAGATCTTAGAACTATCTTAAGTTGGAATGCATTAAAGTTTAAACCACTTACTTCATAATAATAATCCTTCCAAAGAATTTCTTCACTAGGAGAATCATCATACTGAAGAGGTTTATCCATTTGTGTCCAACCGATAGAATCGATATCATCACCAGTTCCAGTGCTAAATGCTCTGTAGTAAATTCTAACATCTGCCTCTGGTGGACGAGACATTTGGAAATCAACTCTAATTGATCTAGACTCTCTAATTAAACGAGCAAGTCTTGTAATATATACACAATCATTTTGATCGCCTAATGGTAGAACAGAAACATCTTGTGATGTATCAATTGCACTTTGCTGACCGTATGGAGAAGTACCACCTGGCCAAGCATTGATTCTATTAGATGTTGTAATTAACGAACATCTATCTAAGTCAACAACAGGAGAAAGTGTTGATTTTGTGGTAGACAAATCAATTAGCATAGTCAATGATTTTTGACCATCTAATTTAGCATTCTCATTAACTTCAGAACAAATCATCTTAGGATCTGGGAAGAAGTTTAAATCGTTCAATGTTATTGGTGTATAAGTACCATCATTAACAAAGGATGATTGATCAACAACAGCACTTCCATTACCAATAGATGTTGCTGTAGTTGTATTGATTCTAGCAGTAATATCTGTTTCAGGCAAATTCATTACAGAAACAGTAGGAGTTAGAGTCTCAAACTGTGTATTCTGAGAAGCATAAATCATATTTCCACCAGCACGAATACCATTGTTTGCTACACCATTAATATGAAGCATATAAGTATCCAACCAAGGACAAGATATACTTGTATGAGTCTTATTAATATCGATTAAAGGAATACCATCAAGACTATAACATTCAACAATTGCTCCAGATGCATGTGTTGTATCAGTAGTTCCGTTAGTACCCCTACCAGAGGTAGCAACAGTAATGGTTTTACCATCACTAGAAATAGCATTGTATGTTATAATTTCATCATTAATCTTAACATATCCTGGATTTGCATTACTAATCGCAGCACCATTTACAACTTGATGGAATAAACTTGCGTTCTCCACAGTAATTGATGTTGCTGCTGTTGCTAATGCACTTGTTAAAGATGTGTTAGCAACTTCAGAAATAGCACCTTCAACTTTAACATTATTTGTACGTTGATGCATACCATGATTTCTATGATATATAAGAATTTCTTTCTCATCACTTGCATAGGTAGGTGCAGTAGAAAGATATGCACCGTAAGAATCACCACTTTCAGTAGAAGAAGTTACAGTTGCAGACCAACCACCAGCCTCATTTATAGTCTCACTATTAGTAAATGCACCAGTAATATAATGAAGTACCAATGCATTAGATCCATTCCAAGTCTTAACAATACCAACAGATCCAGATGTCGCACCAGTAACAACATCACCAACAGCAAGAGTTCCAGATGCACTACCAACAACCTGAGTTGCAATTGCTTCAGAAGATCTTAGAAGGAAAGTAGTAGACGTTCCTTGCAACCAATTACCAGATGCATCAGTTACTGTAATAGTATCTGCAGCAGAGTTGGATGTTGTAGAAGAAACTACAGTTGCTGCAGCATTTGAAGTAAGTTGTAATATACGAGCACCAATACTAAATGTGTATTGAGAGTTGGTAGGACCAGCAGTAAGGACAAGTTTTGGTTTGATAGTCTGAATTGGATTATCAATTAACTTGTGTATACCACCATTACCTTTACCTTGTGGTGTGTTGTTAAGAGCAACAGTTCCAGATGTTTCAGTAAAGTTTGCACGATATACAGTGAACTTCAAATCTTCATATTGATCAGCAGTCCACGTAGATGCGTTCTGTGATTTGAATAAAACACCAGCATAAGGTTGTTCAGAAATTGTTCTATTACCACTTACATCAACATCACCCATTCTAGAAATCCAGACCTTATATTCATTAGAGTCTGACAGAAGAACAAAACAATATTCAACAGAGGACTTAATGTATACAGGTGCTTGGAATGTAAACTTAGTGGCAACAGCAGCACTTTCTGAAATTTCTACCTGATCAGGTGTTATCGTAACATCAGAGAAAGGAAGGATTGTCTTTGTTGGATAACCATTTTCCATCGTTCTGATCTGCATCGAGATAGGAATATTATCATCTTTTGTATTGAAGAAGATTTCAACACCTGAAAGGAATACACCACCTTCTTCTTCAACAATAAATGATTGAGCAAGAGGGTCATACCAACCAATCTGACGTGTTTCAGTTCTAGTTGTTTCTACAACTCTATCTTCAGAAACAGTATCTCTAACAATTTCAGCATTACGAATTGCCAAAACATTTTCCTGAACAGTTTGTAAAGTTCCTGTTGCTGAGTAAGTTGTATCAGCAGAAGAATCTACTGCACCAATTGCCTTACTATTTGAATCGGATGTTGTAAATCTAAATGCACGAGTACCTGTTGCCCAACGTGGGTTAGCATCGTTTTTAGGAGAAGGAACAAAGAATGTACCTTGTAGGTTACCAACATTATCAGTTAGAAGACGACGATCTTGAACAACTGCTCTAGCACCAGAAGTCTGACCAACTAAAATTTCTCCAACTTGCATATTACCAAAATAATCTGGTGATACAGTTTCAGATATAGCAGTTATATCATGATTTAAATATGTTGTTTGAGAAGCATATGATGTAGGAAGAGTTTCAGTGCCTTTACCATAAGGGTTAGTTTTATATCCATCATCAGGAGCAATAACTTTCAACTGACAACCTGAAGTTTCTCCAAGTACAGTTTCACCAACAACAAATGGAGTCTCATTAGTACGAGCATCAGTTGCAGAGTTCTTAATAAGTTCAATTACTTTAGGAGTAAGGTAATTAGTTACATCAACACCATCAAAGAATGCATACATTCTTGTGCGTGGTTTCAATCTATCAACATTAAAACCAATATTACGAGATCTAATCCAAGGAATAGAACTTCTAGAAAGAACACTATCTCCTAAAGATCTACGCTCAATCTTAGGAACAACCCTAGAACGAATACCCTGACGTGCTTGATTGTTTACAACACGGAATGTGCGACGTTCATGTAGATAGAATAGACCTTGACGACGTTGCCCGTGACCAAGACGACCCAATTGACGACCAACACCAAAAGTACCTGATTGTGATCTATTTTGAGAAGTTGATTGTAATGTTTCACCAGTCCAGTTAGTCTGCCAAGAACCCCATTGAACAGGTGCAAAACCATTTTGATCAACACCCATATCTTGAGAAACACTTGAGAAGTCTCCTTCAATATTTTCAACACGAGCAGGAACACGTTCGATATCAATCCAATCGTCAGATGCAGGTGTTAAGTCAATACGACCAATGAAAGTAAACACGTTAAATGGGTTTACATTTTCTGTCCTAGATGCATATGGTTGAGTAATAAGTGCAACATCTTCATAAGGTAACATCAATACATTACCAGCAGTCTTCACAATATTTGTGGAATCTGCTGCATTATACTGAAGTCCTATGTTTGTTGTGTAATGCTGTGGACGTAATTGACCCTCTCTAAAGTCAAGAGAACATTTGTAATCTGGATGTAGAATATCACCAGTTGTATGATCTGTAAAATCATCTACAACATAACCATTCTTCAAACGATCAAATCCATTCTCGTCATAAGTCTTGGTGTTTTCTGCTTGAGATTCAAGCATTGAAAGTGAAGTATAATATTCAACATGAGTAAGTCTTTGCTCAAGATCACCAATATCTTTCATCGTATATCTTCTAATGACTTCTGTAGTAATCAGAATGTCTCTTTCTGGATCAAATACATATGGTTTGTACTCAATAGTTGCCAAAAGCATGGCATTTTCAACCCTTGGTGGTGGGATGAGATAATAACCAGATACACCTTTGCTTATAATTAATCGACCATCATGTGAGAGATATAATTTATCAATTCTTGGAAGATACCATGCATAGTCTGCTCTAAACGAAGAGTTAACCTTCATAATATCAAAGATGGTTGAACCATTAGTACCACCAGTAGTATCAAATACTCTAGAAACAAAGTCGAAAGTACTACAATTGACATAGTAAGGATCACTTATAGTTCCAGAACCATTTCTCAATTCTTTAACAGCAGGACGGAAATCGATCTGATCTCTAATATACTTAATAGAACCATCCATCTTAAAGTTAGGAATCTCCTTATAAAGAATACCACTATAAGATTGTGCTGAGAAATAATCACCAGATGCTTCATGGGCGAAGAAGTCAAAAATTACAAGTAACCTTCTTGTAGGTGCTACAGTAGAAGGAAGACGAATTAGTTTTGATACATCATAGAAGTTTGTTTTCTGTCCCGATTCAAGAGAAAACTGATCAGTAATAACTTTACTTCCTGCAAAGATAGAACCCTCAGTATCATCAATAATACCACTGATAGCATCTCCAGCAGTATTTTCACCAGTAATAGATTCTCCTGTAATGAATGGAATATCATTTAAACTGACATAATATAGTTTTAAATCTGCGTTAGAGAATGAAATAACTCGACCTCTAGCACCAGAAGTTTTACCAATTATTAATGTGCTTGCAGCAAAGAATACTGATTCAGTAAGAACAACATATGGTGCAGATGCATCATTATCATCATATGATTCGTATATTGCATGAATATTATAAACATCGTTAACACCAAACGAAATATCTAAATCTTCAACTCTAGTTCCATAAAGAGTACTGTAAGTAAGACCTGTTGGTTGTGTATCTACATCTTGGTCAGTTTTAATGACTTTCAATGTCCTCATCTTAGCAGCAGTCTTAATCTTTTTAGAAACAGTATTCTTAGAAACTAATGCTGTAAGAGTTACTGTAGCAATACCAGTAAGACCACTAATTGAGAAAGACTGATTGTCAGAACCAAAAGATGTTGATAGTACACCAGCATCTACTTGTGCATCAATATCTACATTCTCTCCATCAGTAAATACTCCAGAAGTTCCCTTATCAATAATTGTAAGAATATAATTATCACCAGATAATGCACCAAATGCTTCAGTCTCAGGAAGAGTAAATGTAATAGAACCTGAAGTTACAGTCTTGGATGCAAAGTTTCTAAAGACAAAGAATGATTCATCATCCAAAGACTTCATCGTATCTTCTGGAAGGTCAAAAGAAAGTTCTCCGTTCTGATAATCTTTCTGGAAGATGAACGGACGTAATCTAACTAATTCGCTATATTGACCAGCAGCAACTGTACCAACCTTTAGGGTATTATCAATTCTAGTAGTTTGATCACTATAATCGAAGATTGCATCTCCTGCCAATACTGTAGACTTTCTATTTCCAGAAGTTGTTGCAATAGCAGTAGGATCAACTCTCTTAACACGAAGAGTATTTGTACCTTCCAAATCAGAAAGTGTTGGGGTGACTACATCACCTGGTCTCAAATCCTTTTCAAATCTTGTACGGAAACCAGTAATATCTTCACGACCAACACTAGCAACATCAAAAGTTGCATTACCACCACCACCACTAATCGTAATGGTTTCGTTAATATCGTAACCAGATCCAGGATTGTTAACCGTCACCCCTGTAACTGCACCTGCTGAGACAGTAATATCAACTGTTAGGTTGCTACCATTACCACCAGTAGTGGCAACACCTGTAGCATTTGAATATCCACTACCACCAACGATAGTATCTACAAGGAGAACATCACCAGTTGTTTCATCGATATTTACTGTAGAAGATTCAATAGGACGAGAATCGTTAAGAATCCAGTTTGCACCAAATCTAACAGCACTAGAACCATCAAGACCGAATGAAGATCTAACATCACTTAATTGATAAGTATGTGCTGCCTCTAAGGTTCCAGAATCTCTATTATTGACAGACAAAATTTCACCATTAGTGAATTCACCACTTACATGCTCAATATAGATGTAATGTGTATTATTTCCAGTATCTGCAATATAACCTGTTGCACCAGAAGTTTTACCAATAATTTTGGTACCTGCAGTATAAGTTACTGGATTTGTAATATTCAGAACAGTAAACATCTGAACATCAAAGAACCAAAGATCATAAACACCACCATTAATAGATGGTTCGATTCCAAATGGTGATGTTGCAGCTAAAGCACTGGTAGATTTTTGTAACTGAATTACTCTACATCTACCAATTCTATTAGCACCTGACTTTACAGAAGACGTTGCATTTGGTGCCCAATCATCATAAAGATTCAGAGTTTGATATGCATCACTAACACCATCTCCAGATATTTCTGGCCAACCATGGACATCATAGACTTTTACAAAATTACCAAGATTAAAATTGATAATACCATTTTCACGAGTTTCAAAATCTCTTGGTTTATCCACATCAACATATCGTGGACTGATAAAGTTAGTTCTATATCCTCTAATATATGCTTTACCAGGAGAAACCTCAATTGCTAATTTATTGTCATCAGCAGGATTTCCTTGGTCTGAGTCTTGTCCTTTAACATAAACACCATTATTAAATCCATCATTAAGATGCTCTCGCATCGTAACGTTAAATGTATCAATTACATAATCACCAGACTCTTCATAAGTTCTACGAGCCAGTGATTTTTCTAACTCACTATATTCAGTTCTCTCTACAAAATTTTCTACTCTACTATTATTAATTCTTAAGAGTTCAATGAAGTCTTTATCCGCTTCATCAGTAATTAATCGTTTTACAAACTGTGTTTGAATCTTAAATCTATGAGCACCAGGTGCAGAATAATTTGAAGTTCCTGCGGCATTATCATTTAGAGATTCATCATCTTCAGGAGTAACAATAGATTCTAAAATCTCAAGACCTACTCTGTAAGAAGGATTACTACCATATTGATCAAGAATCAAATACTTGTCTGCGACATTTACAAAATGACCTCTAATATAATAAACACCTTCACTGATATATGCAGTAGAACCTACAGCAGTAGCGTTAACAGGAAGAAGTTGTGCAAAAGGAGTTCCAATTTCAATCAGAGTAGATCCAAATGTAATTTCTTTATCTGTAATTAATTGCTCATTAATTTGGAATGTTTTTAAACCAGTATCAGATGTAGTATCACCAGAATCGATGTACTTAACATATAATGTAATGTACCCTCTTTCTGATTCTGAGGCAGAAATACTATATAAGACCTTTGCTTTAACACCTGTAGTTAGACCCTCAATAATGGTTCCATTTATTTGAGTTCTATAAGTTTCAACATCACTACCCAAGAAAGATTCTTGAACAAGAACTGCCTGTACATCCAAGTCATAACCTACTTGACCTGGAATAACCATTGCACCATCTTTAAATAGATGAGTACCAACAGACTCTACCTGATTCTGCAGAACACTCTGCATTGTACTGAGTTCTCTTGCCTGAATAGGAAATCCAGGGCGGAACAGCACCCGATAAAAATTCTTTTCTTTATCGAAGTCGTCGTAATACGGTGTTACGTTTAGATTAGTATTTTGTGCCATTAGAGTTAGAACTCGATTACGATTTTAATGTCTTCTACTTGGTCGTTTGCACGACTAATTGCTCTCCTATTATCTATATAAACAACCTGACCGCTATTTGGTTCAATTTCTGCTTTTGCATATCCACTAGTAAATCTCATACCCAAATCATACTCTGTGTTGTTAATAGTTCTTGAAGAAGAATTAGGAACAGCAGGAAAGTTTACGTCTGGTTGACCAGATGCACCCGAAGTTGCTCCACTTATAACGTTAGATCCATCAAACTCATTCTGTGTACCAGTAACTTCAGGGAAGATACCATCAACTGAGTTCTGATAGTATTTCAAAACTTTAGTTGTTGCATTCCAAGAAATAACTCTTGCTCTTGCAGTAATATTAGTACCTCCTACAACTCTAGTTTGAGTTATAATTTCATCAGGAACATAGTTTCCTTGGAAAGTTGGAGAGAAAATAACTGCTTTTGTAGCAGAAACTGTCAAATCTGCAAGAAGTTCTGATGTACCAAACTTGAGTGGATTTGTTACCAATCCAATACGACGATAATCGTTATCAATAGGGAAGTCACCTGCACCCTCATCATATGAGAGTTTAGCATTAATCATTACACGGAAACCACCTAGTTCAATACTGGAATCAAATCCATGTCCATCTGGAGGTGGAATAACAACATCAACTTCTCCACTAGTACCTGTACCAATACCAGTAATAGAAGTAATACTGATTTGACCAAATGTATATCCTGTACCACCAGATGTTACAGTAGCAGAAGTAATTTTACCACCGTCAACAACGATAGACACACGACCTCCAGTACCGTCACCATTAATAGCAACGTTATCATAAGTTCCGTTATTATATCCAGAACCAGCAGCGTTTATAACAACAGTATCAATCTCTCCAGAAACAGCATTAGTCTTTACCGCAGTATTGGTAAAGACTGGCATGTAGTCATTAGAGAAGAATTTAAGGACTGAAGCGACAGGAATGGTGTACATATACTTCCAGCGATATCCATCGCCAGTAGTAATAATAGAGGTACTAGTGCCAGTAGGCTCAACTGTAGAAGGTTTACCATTAGGATCAGAGGGTGAGGTACCATTATAAATGCACTTATATACTTGATATTGTGAATTCACAACAAAAAAGTCTGCATCATATAATTTGGTAGCACCAGAGGAAGCAGTTTTAGTTGGAGAATAATTATGACGATACATGTCATAAGTAAAACCCAAACCACCCGTAGTTTCTTCGGGAGAAACCCAATCAATTCTACGAACAACCTGAACCGTATCTGCAGCAAGAACTCTCTTAAGAGAGATCATGTCATCATATGAGTTAGAAAACTCTGAAAATGAATCCACTGCTTGTGGGGGTGCGTTCTCATTATCCCAAGGTTGGGATCTTCCAATAAAAACATAAAGTCTATCTCGATTGGCACCAGCTGCAGAATCGCTCTGAGTTGCATCTGGTCCTTCAAGTGCTTTAATGAATTTCCTCGCTGAAAAAATTCTAAATTGATCAGTTAATAGGGCTGCCATGTCCTAGGTACTATTGTCCTCTTGTTTATTTATGCCTATTTGGAACGAACGGTTGATAAATACTCAATGCTCTTAATTCTATACTGTGCTCCGTTATTTCCAGAGACCTTTTCACCACCCATAATTGCATATCCAACAGCACCAGAACCTGTGGTATCTCCAGCAGCATTAGTAAATGTAATTGTTGGGTGTAAATTATATGAGTTGTCTACACTCTGCACATAACCATATCCACCATTTGTAATGGTAATTCCTGCAACTTGGTCGCCAGCAACTGTCATAGTAACTGTTCCTGTTGCTCTAATATCGCCAATATCTTCAAATGCCACTGTTGGTATTGCGGAATAGTTTGTTCCTGCATTTTGAATTACAACATCAACAATCGTGCTATTCTCAGCAAATTTATATAGATATCCAGCTTCTCCAACATTGACATCACCAGTGTTGAATGCAGTGACATCCTTTAACTGAAGAACTTTATTTGATGAATCCCAAGAAACTACTGTTCCTCTAACACCAGATGTATCTCCAGTAACAACTTCATTAACACTAAAGTTTTGACCATTACCATCCAAAGCATCCAAAGTTATATTAATAAGAGCATTGTGCTCTCTTCCTTCACTAAGTCCACCTGCTATGGCAATATTTGCATATCTAAATGGTACATTAGCATCTTTGACGCTATCACCAACTTGTAATAATGTAGTATTTGTTCCACCTTGCGTTTCTTCAATACCATAAAGAGAATTGTAAATACCACCATCCAAACTAATTTGGTTCTCATAATCAGTTGATGTATTAACTAGATCAGGTATACCATCACCAGCACCATCATTTTCTAGAATATCTTGGAATTCTTTATCCTGAAGAGTTGAAATTGGGTTTGTAAGAGTTATAATTGTAGATCCTGATACAGTAAGAACAACATGTGGAGAATCAAGAGCACCAGCACTACCAGCAACACCAGCATCAAATTGAACTGTAGCTTCTTCACTAGATGGAATACCACCATCAATAAATGCTAATTCGTCAATTTCAAATGTTAATAGTAGTTCTCTAGTGCTGGCATTCCAATCATAAACTTTAGCAACTTTATTACTAGCACTTTCAACTCTACGAATTACTCGATCACCAATATTGAATTTATATGTAGAAATACCATTATCATCATTTTGACCATCATCAAGAATAACCCTCTGGTCATAATTAAAGTTTACACCTCTAGTAATACCAGAAAATTTTTCATCTGTTTTACTAGTATATGAAATAGTTTCATAGTCTAAGATAAATTCACCAGATCCAGGAAAAGCACCAGTATCTTTTACATAAATTTCACTAGCAGATGTAGTTACATTTTTAGTAAGACCAGTCAAGTAAATATTTTTAGCATTATATGCCTGACGAGCTCTAGTCTTACGTTTAAGATTTACCAATCTCGTAAATATTACATTTGGTGGAGTAGTATACCCACTACCTTGATCAGTTACAGTAATGCCTGTAATCTGACCCTGATCGATTGTAGCAACTGCTTTTGCTCCAATACCACTTCCACCAGTCAAAAGAACATATGGAGGTTCCTGATAGAATTCTCCAGGATCTGCAATAGTAATTGAAGTAACCTTTCCAGTAGTATTGATTTTTGCAGATCCTTGAGCGTCCTGACCTCCTCCTCCTTCAAAAACCATGGTGGGAGCACTACTATAACTTCTACCAGAATTTAATAATGTTAAACCTGTAACTGTCTGCACTGTAGATGTTCCAGTAGCACCAGATCCTTCACCACCTAATATTCTTGCCTTTGTAGTATTATAATAATTATCACCATTCTTAGTCATCTTAATATAAGATATTTGTCCACTATCATTAAGTACAACTTCTCCAGCAGCACCATCAGGAAAATCTGATAGAACTTCTGGAACAGAATCTCCCTCAAATAGTGGAGTACCGTAAAATTTACGTCCAATAACATATGGATAAACAGGATTTCCACTGCTATCCTCTGTCATAAAATATGCATATGTACCATTTGGATAGTCTGGAGTTACTGCAAACTTTCCATTAAATTCATCAAGAGTTCCAACACTAGAATCGTAAATATAATCTTGTACCAAATCACCTAAAATATAACCACTCTGAACAGTTCTCAATCCCAGACCACTAGTTTGATATCCAAAAATGTATAACGCATCAGGTGCTGTTGCTGGAACAACAATTTGAATTCTTCTTTGAGTTGCTGCGTTAAATCCTGCAATATATGCAGAATAAGTTACTGTAGAACCATCTAATGTATATGTAACACCTAATTCATACAAATATGAAGTGGTTCCAATACTACTAGAAGGATGCCATCCACCATCAGTTTCTGAAAATAGTAAAAACTCACCATTATTAGAAGCATCATCCTGATTGAAAATAAAAGTTTTTCCTCTACCTAAAGATAAGAAATTAGGTCTAGAACCACCAAATAAAAATTCTCCATTAGAAACTGTTACATTATAAGTTGTTGTACTAGTCGTATTTACAGCAGGTCTTGCACCAGGAAGTTCTGCAGTAGTTCTTAATCGATGTGAAGATACTTGCCTTCCAATACCATCACCAACAGTAGTAATTTCTTGAATAGCCTGCCAACCATCATCAATAACATCTTGCACATTCAAGACAAGATCTGCACCACCACCTACTAATGAATTAGGAATTGTAATTGTTTCCCCATCAGCAAAATCCCTTCCTCTAGCAGTCCAATCCTCATTAGTATAAGGGAATGTAACAGTTGTATTGCCACCAACAGCAACCACAACTTGTGCTCTTGCAGAATTACCATTTCCACTAGTCATAGCAGTGGTAATATCTACATTATATGTGCCAGCAGTTCTTGACGCATCATTCTGACCACTCGTATATCCATAACTCAAAATTCCATTAGGATTTTCATGAACAACATAAACTCTGTCACCAACAGCATATCCTGAACCTGGTTCAACAATTTCAAATGTTTGTCCTGTTCCATTACTACCTGTTGAAGTACATTTAAATTTAAGACCTGATCCAGATCCTACTATATTGGTAGTAGATAATGGAGAATCATTTTCACCATATCCAATTCCAGTACTTCCTCCATACTGACTTGAAGCAATAACACTAGTACCACCTAAAAGATATCCATAAGGACCATAAATGGGATATCCATCATAGGACATACCAAGAATTTTAGAGTGTCCATCAGCGTGACGACTATAATCTAAAGTTCCACCAGATCCATAATGATTTTCAACATAATAATTATTGGTTAGTGTCTCAGCAGAAGTATCTGTGCTGAGAATCATATATCCTTGATCACCAGAAGAACCAGCCATATTTGGATGATTCTTACAATAGTAGTAAATTCTATTCGTTTCATCCGCATTCATTATGAATATAGGAGCATATTCATTTTCATAATCTGCTGCTGGATCCGATGAAGCTCCAGTACTTGTATAATAAAGAGTTCCTGGAGTATCGTTATGTGTACCGTCAGCAGTTGTACTGAATCTAATTGGGTGATTATTATTACTAGAATCTGATTGATTAAATTTAATCAAATAATTTCTTTTTACTGTAATATTTTCTGGAGAAAAGTAAAATGTTCCTGGTGTAAAGGTACCAAACTTTGCTGCATCTGCACCAAAGTCGATATAATATCCATTAAAAGTATATGGATCCTCTGAAATTTTAAATGAAAATCCTGTAGAACCTAAACATAAATCATTCTTAGCGAAAGAAGATCCAGTAAGTTGTCTCAAATAAATTCTAGTTACAACATTACTACCATCTCTTACTACCTTAGAAATTTCTCCAGAGGCATTACCACCAATTTCATCAATAGTTCTACCTACAGCAACTGTTCCGAGTGTTTCATCAACATTTGTAACATCTAGAGAAACATTGCCAGTTTCAACCTTTACGTTCCATGTAAATTGTTTAATTTTTCCCCATTCAAAAACACCATTTCCAAGTTTAAATTCATCAAGAGTTTTATTTGAATGATAATATCTTACATTTCCTTCAGTTACAGTATCATAAACACTATTACTTTTAACATAATCATATTTTACTGAATCGATGGCAAAGTTAGTTGGTGCATTTCCTGTAGATCCCCATTCTGGTGTATGTAAAAGACCACCATTAGCAAAAATACCGAGTACTTTATTATCTTGTTCTGTTCTAACAGTAGGATGAGGTACATCTTTACCTCCTCTATAGATAAATGTTTGATCAAAACTTCTATCAATTAATGGTCCACCACCAGGTGCTGCTTCTTCTTGAATATAAGTGGGTTTAGGGTGATTATCAGATTGTATACGAAGTCTATCTGTATCTGCACTAAAAGTTCCTGAAATTAAAGAGTTTGGATGATCTTGCCAAATTCTATTAACATCAAAAGAATTTATAACATTTGGTGTTTCTTGTTCTGGGAAAAACTGTAATCTTAGAGGATCATAACCTCGACCTCTTTCAAGAACTCTTACATGAATAATTTTTCCAGAATCAGAATCAATAATAGGATACAATAATGCTTCCTGATCTGGAGTGCCACAACCAGATATAGTTAAACGTGGTGGATTTGCTGAGTCATATCCAGATCCACCGTCTAATACTCGTATTGCACGTACACCAAAATTCTCATCAAAAATTGGTTTGATGGAGGCACCTGTACCTGGAACAGTTCTAGTCATTTATATCAGTTTAATATATTGATAGTGCCGTTCATAAGAGAATGAACAGTGCATTGATAATAAAGAACGTTTGGAGCATTCATAGGAACAGTCCAATAAAGGATACTTGTTCCACTACCAGATTGCCCATCTGTATACGGAGTACCACTCAATCCTTGAGTACTTTGAATTCTAAACGGGTGGTTAGTACCGTTTGCACCATTATCAAATGCATATGTCATGCCTCGCATAACATACAATGTTGGATCTTCTGTAGCTCCAGCAAATCCAGGACCGTCAAATGTGAAGTGATTAGCACCACTAGCAGATAATTCCCACCAAGTCATAGGACTGCGAGTTACAACCCAGTCAGTTCCATTCCAATATAAAGAATCTCCCTGAGTAATAGAAGGTACATCAGTATCAGTTAATTCAGCAAAAGTTGAAGTTAAAGTTCCATTAAACGCAACTGTAACTGTATCACCAGAAATAGAAGTTACAATATCATTTCCACCAGCTATAGTAAGTGTGTCTGTGACGGAATTGGCAGTTGTAGATCCAGTATCACCAGCAACCGAGGCAAATAAATTTTGTAAACTCGCACCAGCAGCATCATCACCAGGAATAAACTTACTTCCACTAGAACTCCACTTTAAAACTTGTCCATCTGCAATTGGAGTGGATGTAATATCAATATCATTTAAAAGATCAACACTAGAATACTCAGTAATAAGTTTTGCTCTTACATCGCCAGCACCACCAGCAGTGATGTTAATATTCACATAAGGATTATCATCACCATCAACCGTAAAGAAATAACCAGTATTAGTAGCTGCAGGTGCATTACCAAGAGCAGTATACTCGTTTTTATAGGAAATAGTTGATCCTACACTAACACCTCCAGTGGCACCGTCAAAGGTAGCAGTTTGACTTCCAGCGGTGATAAGAACATCTCCATTTCCATTAGGAGCAATAGTAATATTTCCATTTGAAGAAGAAATAATACTATTTCCAGCAACATCCAATGCAGAAGTTAACGCATTATAATTAGCAGCAACAAAATTAGTACCATTATATTTCAATACTTGGCCAGTAGCTGGATTGGAAAGATCTATGCTTAATGAAGCATTGTTTCCAAGGGCGGTATATATTTCATCAAAATTATCATTAATTTTATCACCGCCACTTCTTAGCGTATCACCTGTATTATCATTAGCTGTAGTACCAATGTTTAGGGATTGTTTAGCCATTACTCACTACTTTTTTTAGTTATTTATAGGATCTCTGGATCTACTAGTTCTTCACCATATAGTGAAAGATCTGGTGGAGTCCAATCTGAAGGAACTGTTGTTTCAACATCGACTACAGGATTTTGATATCCAGAACCAACATTAGTAATCGTAACTCCTGCAATACCAACAAGTGCCTTCACCTGACCTTCAAATCCAGAGATAGAATCTAATCTTACAACGGGTCTAGATGTATATCCAGATCCACCAGATGTTACACTAACCTTATCAATATATCCACTAGTTAAGACTGCTGTTGCATTTGCATTTTGTCCAAAGACAGATCCAAGATAATCAAATGTAATCAATGAGTTTGAAGATTCAATAACAGCAACTTCACGGTCACTTACCTCACCTTCAATATCAATAAAGTCTCCTGCTTCAACTGGTGGTACGACTACATCAGCATCAACGTCTGCCTCAGAACCCACATAAGAGAATCCTACAAATGTTGATCCAAAACGAGGAACTTCAGAGAATATAATTCTAGAACCAACAAGTTCAAAACCAACACCAGGTTCCTGAAGAACACCATTAACAGAAATAATAATATTATTTTCTGGTCGAATAGTAGACGATTGAACACCATCAGTAAGTGTAAGCGAGTAGAAAATATCATCACGCTTAAGGTTGAATGATTGACGTAAAGAATCAAATTCAAATCCAATATCATCCAATTGTCTCAATTTACCAAGATAGAATCCTGTAAACGATGCACCAAGTTCAGGTGCTTCACTAAACTGAATTTTATCAGAGAATGCTGTATATGCATTTCCTGCTCCAGGAGGTTGTAAAATACCATTCACAAAGATCATCATGTGACCTTCAGGATCAGGAAGGTATTGCAAACCATTGTTAGTAGTTAGATTAAATGTGGTTTGAATTCCATCAAATCCCTTAAAGAATCTCTTAGTCCTTGCTTTAAGAACTTTTTTACCAATAGATGCAGATCTATAATTATCTCCTCCTCGGAGACCATCTCTTGCACTAAAGGTTCCATTAACGTTAGTGAGATATAATCTCTTATTAATAGAAATATCACGAATTTCCTGAATACGACCAGAAGCTGCACCAGCAACACTCAAATCTCCATTAACAGTGGCTTTTCCAACCAAGGTTACATTAGTAGCTGAATAATCACCAACAGTATCACCAGATCCTATTGTTCCCTCAACAGGAACATAATAGATGTAATTATTGACTGAATCATATTCAGTTATAATACCATAATTATCAGTATCCTGACCGCCATTAACGATACGATAAAGTCTATTACCAAGAGTGAAAGTGGTTAAATTAGAATCTACAGTTACAGACAATCTCACATGACCAGTAGAGGCAACTTTGTCTCCTACTTTAACATCAAGACCATTAAATTTCTTAACATCTAAGTATATTTTAGAAGAATTAGGATAAACAACAGATGTTGTTTCAAGAGATCCAAGAAGAGATGCTGTATCAACAGTTAGTCTTCCTCCAGTATTATCAAGAACTGCTGCAGAATTAATAGTATAAGAAACAGGTTCTGCAGTTTTGTTGCTTGTAAATCCTTGGAATGCAACATTTTCAACAAAGTTACCCTTAACATCAATGAGATGCATTCTATTTTCAATCGCACTAATTTGTGCAAGTGTTGTATTTGCTAAACCTTGAATTACATCCGTAACTTGCCATGTTCCTGCGGTTACAGCAACATCGAGATACTTATAATTATCATCTTCATGGAAACCATATACAACACCAGTAATTCCAGAATCACCTTGCTTCTGTACAGATTCATTCATTGTGAATGGACCATCTGTAATATTTCCATCAATTCTAAATCTCTTATAAACTTTAGCAACCTTTGCTTCATTTAAAGTAAGTTGTTGAATTTCTGCAGAAACATCAGATGTAACAGAGTAAGCATAATCAGATTGAACTATTTCACCACTAATTCCAACAGGAACAACAATATCACCATAAAATTTAGTTAATGTAGGTAATGCATTATTTCCAGTAATTGTAGTGTAATGCTCATTATCTTTCAATTGTCCAGAAATTATATCCAAACTAGATCCAATTAATGTCATCGCTGTATCTGTATTATAATATGCAGCACTAGCAGTATCATGGAATTTATAGAAACTTGCAGCTGGTGAAGGACTTACCAAAGTATCACTAAGTGCTTGTTTCATATATTCTCTCAAAAGATCCAATGCAAATGTTTTGATATTATACTCTGCATTTGTATAGAATTCAGTTCCAAGAACAGAAACATATGTTCCCAGTGGTTTTGTAGTAAGTTTAGCACCCCAAACATATAAACCAGTTCCACCAGCACCAGTCCAATCTAATAAACCAGTATTGCTAAGAACACTAATTCTATTTTTCACAGTACTAAATCCATATCCAACATCTACCGTCATGTATAATCTATACCATCCATCACCAAGAGGAATAGATCCATGTGCAGAAACATTCATACCACTAGTAGCAAAGAGACTACCAACTTCACCTGTGTTGAGATTTACACTAAACTGTGCATTTTCAGTTCCAGAATCTAAGAATACTGTAAATCTAATTCGATTATTTTCTCCTTGTTTCGCAAAGAATGAAGATGTGAATGTTTGTGTTGCATTATTAGCACCAGTATCAAATGTTTCTGTATCAGAATCCCATTTAATTGAATCAGTATCAAAGGTGTCGAATGATGTTAAATTGTAAGTTCTTTCAATCTTATGCTCACCAGCACTTGCAGCAACTACAAGTTTTTCAGATGTTAGTGTAGAATCTGGACTAATTTCTGCATTACCAGTAACTGTTACAAGAGATGTTGCCCAATTTTGATCGAACTGTTCAGGATTGACCCAAAGATTCGTATTATTAACAGAACCTTGAATTAAAGAAGATACGCTATCTTTAGCATTTTCAATAGTCTTTACATTACTGTAATTGTTATACCATTCATGTGCTGCAGTAATACCACCAGTAGCAATTGTAGCAGTAGCACCAGAACCAGGTGCAGTTAAATTAGCTCCTGCTGTATATAATGTTCCAATAACACTTCCAATAATCATTCTAGATCCAGAAGTATATAAAACAATAGCAGTTGTGGAATTGTTGGTAATGGTTTCTCCAACAACAAAACTACCAGATACTGCACTAAATTCAAGAGTATACGCTGTCTGTGTGTCAACTGTATTAGAAGTAATATAATCATATGAAATGTTGTTAACAACATCGTCAATAAATGAGTCATATAACCAAGTATTAGAACCAAATTGACTGGTAACTAAAGATGTGATTTCTGCTTTATAGTAATTCTTATTATAAAGAATATTTTTAACTACGCTACGTGCTTCAATATCTCCTGGGAATAGAGTATCTAAACCAAAGTCAATAAGATCTCTCATTCTATACCAAACTTCATCAATATTGGTAGGAGTTTCTGTATCTCTATATGCAGCAATAGTTGTATGTTCTGCTGCATATTGATCACCAGATACATTAGTACCATTAGTGTAAAGTAAATTCTTAATTGCTTTTTCAGATAATGTTTTTATTAATTCATGAGCAAGGAAGAATGCATAGAGTTCATCACCAACAGGAGTAATTTTCTTAGTCGGATCCAAGAATTTTTCCATTTGAGTGATAACACTATTATTACCACCTGTTTGAAGATCTGAAATTGCAGCAATTATAAACTCTTCGATATAAGTTCTATAATCTGAAATGTCATAAGTTGATGCAGAGAAAGATCCGCTATCGATTGTGTATTCAAGTTCTGCTCCAAGTAATCCAAGGGCAGATTGCTTACCAGCAATTTCCTGAGTGATGTAATCTCTATTAAAGTAAAGTCTATTACCACCAATATCATAATCACTTCCAGTAGGAGCAATGATGTCATTAACAGTTGTGATTAGAGTATCAATTGCATCCTTAACATTAGCACAATCACCAGGAACTGTTACACAGTTAGCAGTTGCTGAAACAAATGTGTGTGGAGAATCAATAGAAGTTGGTTTGCCATCAGTTACATTTACTGTAATAGTATCTGCTGTAGATGATAATATCTTAAGATCTCTCTGATATGCATAATCTGCACCAGTTGCACGAGGATATGTCTTAGTCTGACCACCAGATGCAGCACCAACATTAACTGTAATTGAAGTCGCTGTAACGCCAGTAATAGCAATCGCAGTATTGTATGAAGGATCTGTTGTTCTTGGATAAGTGTGTACTGTTTGATGATTATCAGCATCACAAGTAAATGCCAATACATCAGGAGCAATAGTTACCGTATTACTGGTTGTTAATGCATGGTTTCCAATAGTCATTTCCATGTCACCAGTAGTAGGATTATAATCAACATCACTGATTACAAATCCTGAAGACTGACCAACATTAACTGTAATTCCTGTTGCTGTAACTGCACTAACTGCGATTGCTGTATTGTATACAGGGTCAGTTGTTCTTGGATAGGTCTTAGTAGCAGTATTGCCATCCATTCCACATGTGAATGATAACTTATCTTGACCAATAGTTACAGTAGTTGCTGCTCTCTTAATAGCACCTGCTGCTCCACTTACAAATGTATGTGTATCTGTATTTGTGGAAGGTATAACATCTAATACTTGAATATCGAAGGTATCAGTAGTAACACCAGAAATTGCGATCCACTTATTACTAATAGGATCATTAGCACGAGGATAAGCAGTTCCTGGAGAGCTAGCACCAACATTAACTGTAATAGTATCAGCACCAACAGCAGTAATAGCAATTTCAGTATTATATGAAGGATCAGTTGTTCTTGGATATGAATGAGTTGATCCATAATTATCCAAATCACACTGGAAGTCTAAAGAACCAGCAGTAATTATTACTACATCAGAAGTTGTTAAACTATGAGCACCAATGGTTAATACCATTACACCTGTTGTTGGGTTGTAATCAGCATCAGTAACGTTAAATACGTTACCACCACCACTTACAGCACCAACTGCAGGTCCACCAACATAGTTGTGATTACCAGCACCATATGTGCAACTAAAGGTTACAGCACCATCATCGAGATAAACCAAATCACCATTAGCGAAGTTATGACCACTAACCTTCAAGGTCATAACACCTGTAGTTGGATTATATGCACTACCAGCTTCTGCAGTATGTGTAGTAGGAGCTGCTAAACTATGAGATCCAATAGTCATGTCTAACTGACCACTAAGAGGATCGTAAACTGCATCAGTAACATCAAACTGAGATCCACCAGTTACAGTAATAGCATTGGATGAAGTACCACCATTATAAGTGTGAACGGTGTCTGCTCCAGTCACCATAAGTGCATTAGCAATACCAACATTAACTGTAATTGAAGTCGCTGTAACTGCAGTGATAACAAGAGCTTTGCCAGATGCAGGATCAGTTGCTCTTGGATATGCATGGTTAGATGCATTACCATCCTTAGTACAAGTAAATGTTATACCGTTATCAGCAATCTGAATTACACCAGAAGTGGTAAGACTGTGAGTACCAATAAAGATCTCCATCTTACCTGTGGTTGGATCATAATTGGTTCCAGACTGTGCTGTAAAGTTTAATCCACTAGATGAGATAGCATTTTCAACACCAGATACAAATGTATGATCTCCAGTATTAGCATACTTAACTATTCCACCAACATAAGTATGATTTCCACTACCGTATGTGCAACTGAATGATAATGAATTGGTTGCTAATTGGATCATTCTTCCAGCAGGAAGTTGATGTGTTCCAATATTCATGGTCAAATCACCAGATGCAACATCGTAAGTTGCAGCAGAAACACTAAACTGTGCTCCTGGAGTATCATTAGTAATTCCCCAGTCACCAGTAATAATATTATCAGTATTAGTATAATCGAGATCACCACTAACTGCTTGCTTCATGTAATGTGCAAGTCTCTCATGAGCATAAATTGACTGTGGAAGTTGTAATCTAATATGTTGAATTTCGTTCTTATTGTCAACATAGAACTTAGCAGCTCTTAAAGTATTTTTATTACCACCATATTCAATATCTTTAGCAATACCTTCAACAACAAGTCCCAAATCAGTCTTACATCTTAAAGTACCATTACCACTTCCATCTTGGTTTCTAGGCATATCATTTGATAGATCAGGATATCTAGCGATCATATCAAATGCTGCTTTATCAACAATAACAGAGTTATTTTCACGTAGTAAGTTCGCAGCATCACGGAACCTATCTTGTGAAGGTGGATCGATGCGAGGTGTATAAAGAACATTAGTTGCACTATCGTGATATGAAATATCAAGCTCTACTTTATTCAATCCGTCAATTATTCCACCTTGGAATTCTGCTACAGGTTGAAGTTTGCTAATTGTTGCAAGATGATCTACAGGTGTTGCTGCAGATGCGTTAGTGATTGTATCTGTAAGAATGTCTATCAAGTTACCGATAGTAGAGTATACATCAGCACAATCACCTGTAGTAAAGTTTAGAACCTTAACAGCACCATAGGTAGCACTAGCAAATGAATGAACATATTGATCTTTAGCAGGAGAAGCACCAACATTAACTGTAATTGTTGTTGCGTCAGCAGCAGTAATTGGAAGAACAGCATTGGCAGCAGGATCAGTTGCTCTAGGATATGATTTCTCTGCAGTATTTCCATCCATCTGACAAGTGAATTTAATACCACCAGTTTTAATACCAATTCTATCTGAAGTTGTTAGTGAATGAGATCCAATAGTAAGAACCATATCACCTGTTGCAGCATTATAATTTGCACTAGTAGGAGTAAATGTTGGAACTGCTTTACCAACATTGACTGTAATTGTGGTAGCAGTTTCTGCAGTAATAGCAAGAGCTATTCCAGATGCAGGGTCAGAAGCACGAGGATAAGCAGTTTCTAATGTATTATCATCAGCATCACAAGTGAAGGTCACACCACCATTAGCGATAGTAACTGTATTGTCAGTTGTTAAACTGTGTGATCCAATCTCAAGAACCATATCACCTGTTGCAGGATTATATGTTGTTCCTGTTGCTGCAGTAAAGGTTCCAGATGCTCCACCGCCAGCAGTGATTGCATTAGTAACACCACTTACAAAGGTATGAACACCTGCAGGATAAGTTGAATCAGTAATTGTAGTATCAGTCTTCTGTGTCAATCCATGATCACCCTGAACTGTCCAAAGAGTATTTGTGATGATGTGCTGAAGCATATCATCAACTTTTTCATAAGCAAATAAAGTTTCTTTAACTGCTGGTTCAATTTGTGCAATTTGTACTGGAGTTGAAGTTCTATCAACGTAATAAGATGCAGCATCCCAAATATGACTGTTAGATCCATTACGAAGATCTTGAACGATTGCATTCAATGAGTCACGAATATCATCTTCACAATTAACACCTGCATCAGCAATAACACCACCAGTTACAGCAGAAACAAATTTATGTACATAATCACCACCAGTAACAACTGCATTTGCTGCAGCAGATACGAAGACATGAGTAGAAGTATCTGATGATGTTCCTACGTTAACTGTAACTGTTCCAGTTTGTTTAATTAAGGCACCAGCAGCTGCAGATACAAATGCGTGTGTAGATGTATCAGCAGATTTTCCAATATCGATTGTAAATGTATCACTATCAACAACAGTTACTTCAATCCACTCACCTCTAATAGGATCAGTTTGTCTAGGATAAGTATGCTGAGTAGCATTACTATCATAAGCACATGTGAATGTTAATGAATTATCTGCAATTTGAATTCTATTACCAGTAGATAATCCATGAGCACCATCAGAATCAATTGTTAAAATACCTGTCGCAGGATCATATGATGCAGTGCTAATATTTTGTGTAGTTGTACCTACTGCAGTAACTTCAAGAGCAGTGTTGTATGCAGGGTCAGCAACTCCAGTATTATTACTTGCACCACCAGCAGTTCCATCAGCACCACTTGCTCTTGGGTATGTCTTCTGAGTTGAGTTGCCATCACCATTATAGTTACAAGTAAAGGTAAATGAATTTGCAGTTAATCTAATGTGAGTTCCAACGTTGATTGTATGATTTGGAATCGTCATTACAAACACACCAGTTGTAGGAGTGTAAGTTGCTGTAGATGGTTGGAAATTAACTAAAGGAGAAGGTCCAACATTAACTGTTAAGTTAGTAGAACTAGAAGATATAATTGGAAGAGCAACTTGTTTAGATGCTGGATCTGTTGCACGAGGATACGTCTTAGTAGATGTATTATTATCCATTGTGCAAGTAAATGATAATGCACCATCATTAATCTTAATTCTATCTTTTTCAACAGTAATTGCATCAGTTAAAGCACTTTCAAATTGATGAGTTGTAGTATTTGAAGATATTCCAACATTTACATCAAATGTATGAGCAGTTACATTAGAAATTGGTATCCATTTGCCAGCTACAGGGTCAGTTGAACGAGGATATGGATGATCAGATCCATAACTATCTTCATTACACTGGAATGTAATACCACCAACTTTAATATTGATTCTTTGACCATTATTAAGACCATGATTCAAACTTGTAAGTGTCATAACACCTGTTGATGGATCATAATTAGCACCTGTTGGAGTTATTGTTCCACCATTTTCTAGACTGTTACCATCTACTGTCATTGACAATAAACCAGTAGCAGCATCATATGTTGCATCAGTAGGTGTATAACGAGTTCCTAAGATTACCAACTCAGGATATCTCTGTCTCATTTGATAAACAACTTCTTTCTTAATGAAGTCACTATTTTTAAGGATTAAATCAGCAGCATCTAAGTATCTGTGAGTCTTCTTAGCAAATCCCTTAGAAGCAATACCAACGTTAACAGTTACAGTTGTACCAGTTACAGCACTGATTGCTAAAGCAGTTCCATATGCAGGGTCAGTAGTTCTTGGATAAGTATGTGATGTAGCATTATTATCGAGAGTACAAGTAAAGGATAACTTATTAGCACCAATAGTAAGAGTATCACTTGTTGTAAAACTATGAGACCCAATTGTTAATACTAACTCTCCTGTTTCATAATCATAAGTTGCGTCAGTTACGTCCTTATTAACACTACCAGCAGTAATTGTAATGGCATTAGATGAAGTACCGCCATCATAAGTGTGTCTACCAATAGCACGAGTAGTTTCTAAGATAGAATCGTTATTAAATTCTTCTCCAGTAGTCAGAGATTCTCCACCAGACCAATCTTCAGTATAAGTTTGTCCATCAGTACCATCAAAGTGGATAAGTAATTTTGCATCTGCATCACCTTGTAAAACTCCTACAGGAGCAGTAAACGTTGTAGTATAGCGAGCAGTATTAGAAACTCTAAGATCATCAATATATCCAGTAGTAATTGCAGATCCAGCATAATCACCACCAATTCTAATTGGTTTTGTAGAACCATAGTTACTACTATCAGAATATGTGCTACCCTCTTGAGTACCATTTAAGAACAACTTGGTATCAGTACCACTTCTAGAAAGAGC
>CEVZ01009144.1_pt1 | contig 24966 bp, 22 predicted proteins | sample 361371 | NCBI WGS metagenome assembly CEVZ01 (sample SAMEA2620217, study PRJEB7988) | marine metagenome | isolation source: saline water (ENVO:00002010), including
CAATTATTTCCACCTTGCCTTACGGACTGCTTGCAAAATTATTAGGCCATAAAAATGAGTCGCCACCACAGTTTATTCATTACAGAATGATTCTCTTAGAAATAAATAAAAAAGATATTTTAGATACTTACTATGTACAGGATTTTGATAAAAAAAATTATACCTATAGGAGCAGCAATATGGGTTATTACAGTAACCAAGTATCTGACGCTGGTTCAACTTTTGTGATGTCCGAAATTCCGTATTTTCAAAGTTTACAAAATGTGAATATAAATAAAATTAAAGATGAATTGATAACACATGGATTATTAAAAGAAAAATCAAAAATATTAGATTATACGTTCTATGATAAAAAAAATGTTGTACCAATAAATACAGTTACTCAAAAAATTAATTTACCTAACAATTTTTATTCAATTGACTCTGACGCATTTAGTGCAAAAGACAAGCTTTCAGATATTGATCTAATTTCGGATAATTTGAATAATTTTTTTTAAAAATATGTAAAATGACTGAATAATGAGCTCCCAAAAATTTAAATTAGCTGTATTTGTTCGAGATCAAGCTTACTGTAACCAAATAGAAGAATATTTGGAAAAAAGTATAAAAATGCTTGATAATCTTGAGATAACATTTTTAGCTGAAAATGAAATCATTACTCAACACAAATCGATAAATTTGTCTTTATATATGAATAATATAAAAATTAATTTAACTGAAAAAGAGTTTTATGATAGCTTAGATAAAAAATTTTGGAAAAATAAAAAAGTTTATAAAGCTGACCCTAGGCATGTAGGAAAATCGATAAGTCTTAGTTGGGAGGATCAATATAAATTAATTGAAACTTGCAAAACAATTTACTCTAAAGAAAAGTTTGATTTAATTTTTATGGGTGGAGCAGCTTATTTATTTTGGATAGTACCGCATTTGGTTGCTTTGGAGATGAATTTATTGCCATATAAATTATTTTTTTATGATTATATAAATCCATATTTTAAGGGTGCTAGAGTTTGGTTTTGTACAGATCCGTTTTGGGATATTAGGACCAATGAAAGCTTTGACTTTAATTGGGATATCAGTGAAGCAAAATTACACATTAAAAATCTTAGGAAGTCTTTGGTTGAGGACAATTTTAATTTAGATCAAAATGCCTTAACTCAAAGTGAACAGTACACACCAAAGAAGCTAAAAAATGTTATCAAAAATCTACTTAAATTAATTTTTAAGTTTGATTACTTATCTAAACGAAGACTTGAAGCGTTGTTTGAATCAAAAAAAAATAAAAAACTTTACACTGAATTTAGTGATCTACCACAAAAATTTTTACTTTTCCCCCTAAATATGCCTTATGATGAACAACTACTATTAAGAGCTCCTGGTTTTGAAAATAATTATAAAAATATTGAATACGTTTTAAAAAATTTGCCAGAAGATTGTAACTTAGTAATAAAAGAACACCCAGTAAATCCTGGCATGTTAAATAACAAAATAATTAGCAAGCTTTTAGAACAAAACCTTAATTTATTCATTATTTCACCAAAAACACCATTAAGGGATGTACTGTCTCTCAGTAATGGTCTAATAACAATAAACTCTACAGCGGGATTGGAATCCTTAATTGTAAATAAAAGTGTTCTTGCATTAGGGATGGGCTACTACAAAGACTTAAATTCTGTATACAAAACAGACAATAAATCAATTTCTTCAATTTTAAATGACATGAGTGCTGGACAGAACATCGTAAACAAGACTGAAGTTGATTTATTATTAATAAGATTGTTAAACCAAACCCACCCTGGACCGAATAAATTTCCTGACAAGGTGGAACAAATTTATTCTACAATGAATGAAGCTTTGTATTACAAAATTAAACAAATAAATAAAATTACAAATTAAATTTTTTTTCAAGTGGCTTTTTATATAAAAAGCTATTTATAGCATTACTTAAATCATCCACTTTCTCACTTTGTAATTCAAAATCTCTCAAAATTGTATGTTCATTAAATGGTAGTTCTAAATTTATAGCACCAAAATTATATGCAACATCATTTAGCAATTGGTAATAATAAGATTTAGCCTGTTGTGTATTAATTACCTCAGTTTCAAACTTACTTCCTACAAGAGTCTGCTCCAGCTCTTTAAGGTATTGAAATTTATTTTTAAATGAATCAACAAATCCAATATCTGAATAATGAGTAAGTGCTGCAGCCAAGACTCTCCTTCCTAATATTGCTGACTCTATTCCAATAGTTGAGTTATACACAAGAACAAGTTCTGATTCTTTAATAATTTCATATGAATTGACCTTATTATTTGCCGAAAAGCAAATTGAATTATTATTTAATTTATCTTGATTTAATTCGAACCAATTTTCAAGTCCATACCAAGTTTCTTTTAAATTTCTGTTTTCACCAGGATGTGCACGAAAGATAAAAAGATATTCAGGATGTTTCTGAATTATTGGAATAAGGCTATCTAGCCAATTAAACATAGATTCAAATAGTTTACTAGAAACTATTTGAGTTGTGTCCCATGAGACATTTCCAAAAATTGAAATTATTTTTCTATTATCATCAATTTTAAAGCTTTCAAATTTAGCTTTTTTTACATCCATATAATTTAGCAATGCTTTATTTTCAGACTCTGTTAGTTTTCTGTTTTCGAAATCAAAAAAATGTTGGGGGCTAGGTTTATAGTTTATTTCTAGAGCATACTCGTTTTTTATAGACCAACCACTTTCAAAAGTTGCCACGTTTAAATTATTTATCTTGCACCATTGATACATTATGGCTTCAGGCATGGTTAGTCCATTAAAGACTAATACACCTGAGAAAAATTTTAGATCTTGATTTTCTAAAAAATCAACCAATTTTATTCCGGAAGAAATAGATTTTCTCAAGTAATTTATATGGCCAGAATTAACTTCAGGTGTTCTCAATATCCAAGCTATGCTTGTAATTGATAATTGACCAATATTTATATCTTTATATTTAAACTTTTTAAGTTGGTCGAAACTTAATTTATTTAATTCACTAAATTTTGATATAGACTCAAACTTTATGATATTTAAATCTTTGTAGAGAGATCTATTAACTACACAACAAGACTCACAGGGCATTTTAACTTTATCTGTGAAAGGGCTGCCTCCTAAGTGACATATGTCAAGACCTGAAACACATTGTATTATTTGTGTTTCAATATTGAGTTTTTTTGCTTTTTCAATAAGCAACCTCAACCCTACATTTAAATAACTAGTCTTATCTAGATTCATTGAAGGTGCAAAAATAAGAATTTTATTATTAGGATGTGAAAAATTTTGAAATTTATTATTCCACAAATAATTCACATTGAATATTAAAGAAAGTATTTTTTTAATTTTAAATTTTATAATCTTGTAATAGGTTCTGAGATTTGAAAATTTAATTTTTTCTATGAAAATATTCATAATACAGGTTTTCTTGTTGGTTTATTTATGCCTAAATTTACAATCTCCATTGTATCTTTATAACCAACATTTGAAATACAATCAACAATTCCTAACTGCTCTATAAATGAATTACCTCTTTGTTTGTATTTTGGATGTATATAGTGAAGATATCTTAATTTAATTTTATTTTCATTAAATAAATTTTTAGCTTCCTTACTTTCCAAGTACTTATGAGACCCGATAGGTGAGATATATTCACTACAATCAAAATAATTTATTATATCTATAAGTCTTTGTTCCTTAGGTCCACTGGCTATATCCAAATCTGAGCTTTTGTAAATTGGAGTATTTATTCCAATACAAGATTTTGCATCAGAAATTATATTTGATGTTATTTCTGAAAGAGTGCTGTAATAAATATTTTTTTGAATTAAGTCATAAGCTTCGTGAAAAAATGGTGTTTTAGAATAATTATGCTCAAAAGCTTTGATTATTTTTTTAACAAGTCTTTTATCTTCATTAATTTCAACCTCATTAATCTTTGTAGATAGGGGATGTTTTTTAATTGGTAAAGTAAGCCACGACGGATTACCGGAAGAATTTTTAATACGGTTTCTTACCTGCCAGCTTTGTTTTGATAATTGAACATCGTCAAGCAAAATAAAATAATCTACCTGATGCATAAGTGCAAAATATCCCAACCAAGGTAAAAAAGTTGGTTGCATTATTCCAATAGTTTTCTTTTTATCTGTTGTAATGTCAAGATTAATTTTTATATTTTGAAAATTATTATCGCTATTTATGTATGTTTCAAAATTTTCACTAGAAGCATAAATATCTGTTTTTTCAAATCCTAATTTCATAAACAATTTTTTACTTGATATATTCTGGGTATGTATTTTGGCCAAAATTTTTGAATCTTTTTGTTTTTTAAAAAATTCAAAAAATGCCCCATTTAATAACTTTTCTGATATTTTATAACCTCGATATTCTGGGGCTAAAATAATACTAACTTCAAAAATATCTTCTAACGAGAGTTTCTCAAATCGAACAACCCCTATTTTTTTATCTTTGAGTAAACACAGATATATTATGGACTGTGAATTATCTTGTAATTTAGCTTTAAACCAAGCATTATGGTTTTTAAAATCTATGTAATCTGAATTTATGGAAAAATTTCTTGAAACCGGATCATTTCGAATCCTCCATAAAAAATTTTCAACATTTAACTCTTCGTAGTTTTTTAAATTAACTTTGTGATATTGAATATTTTCGTAATTCATGTATTGCCATATTAATTATATTTTGTTAACAAATAGTTTTTGTTTATATGTTTAAAATATTAAGTATGTTTACATACAGTATCAATAACAATTTTTTTATTTTGAAATTTGTGCAATCAAGGCTGATATTTTGATATATTGTTTTGATATTGATGATACAATTTGTAAAACTAAGGGACAGAACTATTCTGAATCTTTACCAATTCACAATAGAATAAAAATCATAAACAAGCTTTATGATGAAGGTAATACAATTATTTTTTTCACAGCTAGAGGGTATGTAACAAAAATTGATTGGAGAGAGTTAACCCTAAATCAGCTTGAAGAGTGGAACGTAAAGTATCATGAGTTAATACTTGGTAAGCCTAATGCAGACGTCTATGTTGATGACAAAGCAATAAACGATTTAGACTTTTTTAATGACTGAATAGATATATTTATAAATTTCATTGGTTGAAAATCCAACCTTATCTAAAACTTCTTGAGCTTGACCACAAGGTGGTACTTCTTCTAAACCTTTAATGTGTATGTTTCCATTAACATTATTTAATTGAGTGGAAATATATTCTGCCCATCCGCCACTAATCAATCCATTTTCAAAAATAAAAATATTACTTGATTCGACTAGTTTTTCTTTCCACCACTTATCATCAAATGAATTTAGCCAAGAGGCTACAAACAGGTTTAATTCAACCCCCTCCTTTTCAAATTCTTTGACAACATTTAAAACTTGATCAACTAAAAGTGGACTATGAACAATTATTGAAGTTGAAGCATTTTTGGAATCGAATAATACTGAACCCTGTCCTTTCTCTGGTAATTTTAATTCTGAATAAATTGCAGTTGAACTGTGTGGAATTGGATTAATTCTCATGTAAATAGATTGAGTTTCTTTTTCTAAGAAATAATTCAATGTGTCTTCAACCTGTTTTTTTGTCCATGGTTCAATTACGTCGAGATTTGGTACAGATCTCATGAGAGCTATATCTCTAACAGATTGGTGTGAATGTCCAGGAGCGGCTGGAAGCACTCCATTCATTACTCCTGTATACATGACTTTACTTTTCTGCGTTGCGTTATTGTAAATTTGTTCATTTGCTCTTGGAATTAAGAAGCAAGAAAAAGAGTTTACTATTGGCAAAAAACCATTTAATGCCATTGTGCCAGCAGATGAAACCATATCTTGTTCTGCAATGCCAAATTCAATAAACCTCTCAGGGTATTCCTTTTCAAATTCAATCAATCCGCAGTCTTTGGCAAGATCGGCATCAAGAACAATAAGATTTTTATTGCTTCCTATATTTGCTAAATATTCAGAATATGCTTGAACCGTTGAATATTCTATTTTTTCAGAAATGTTTTGTTCAATATTTTCCTCGGTAAAGTTGATTATATTGATTTTGAAAGGTTGTAGTAGCGTCAATAATTTTTTTTCTAATTCAAATATACCTTTACTGTATTCTTCTTCAGATGGTGCACCGCTGTGATACTCATATTCTCTGGGTGGAGAATTTTCATCAATTTCCATAAACGAAACACCTTTACCTTTTTTTGTGTTTGCAATAATAACTTTGGGTAAATGTTTACTTTGGTTTTTAAGTTTCTGGTAAGCGTCCTCTAGGCTTGAAATATCATTACCATTACATTCTTCACCTATCCAACCTGTAGATTTAAATCTTTCAAGTAAATTTCCAAGATCTGATACATTTTTTACTAATGTGTCAGATTGTAATTTGTTATTATCAACAATGACTACAAGATTTCCCAATTTGTCATTGACCGCACCTCTTAAAGCTTCCCAATTCTGACCTTCCTGCATTTCGCCATCTCCGCATAATACAAATACTTTGCGTTCAACATTTTTTAATCTATCAGAATAAATAAAACCTTTTGCTTTTGAAATACCCATACCTAATGAACCAGTATTTGTAGAGATAAAACTAGATTCCACATCTGGATGACCCGGGAGTCCACCCAATCTTCTTAATTCCCTCAGCTTTTTATCTGGTATAAGCTTATTAGAGTGTAATGATGCATAGTATCCAGGCGCATCATGGCCTTTGGATGCGATAAGTATATTTTCAAATTCATTTTTGAACACATTTCCCAATTGATAATTTAATAACCACTGAAAAATTTCCATACTAGACAATGATGTACCGATATGTCCTGATCTTGCATACATAATCATAGATAAAGTATTAATTCTTGAAATGTATGACAATATGTTTACTAAGGCAGTTTTGTCATTTATATTTTGAACAATTTCTTCAATTGATTTATAGTCGATAAATTTTAAGCTTATTCTCTCTAAATCTTCACTAATTTGTTCACCCATAGTTTTTATAAAGTATTCTTGAGTCTTAATTTTTGAAGAGGAGTTTGTTCAGAACTATATACTTTCTTAATTCCGTCACCTAGAGAAGATTCTATGGTCCTTATATCTTTAACAAGTTTTGTCATCCCAGCCATTTCAATAGAAGCACTTTGATCAGTTCCCCACATTGCTCTTGAGAGCGTTATATGTCTCTCAATTACTTTTGCCCCAAGTGTAACAGCAGCCAAAGTTGTGGCTAAACCGACTTCATGACCTGAATATCCAATTATTAATTCTGGAAATTGCTTTCTTAAAGTATTAATCATATTTAAATTTAATTCTTCGGGAGCACAAGGATAAGAGCTTGTAGTATGAAGTAAAATTAATTCACTTTCATCAAGTAATGCAACTGCTTTTTTTATTTCATCCATTGTCGACATTCCTGTGGATAGGATTATTGGTTTTTTAGTATTTTTAATTTTATGAATCAAATCTTTATCGGTTAAGCTTGCAGATGCAATTTTTATAAAAGGGACATTAAAATCTGCTATAAAGTCTACAGAAGGAATATCCCAACAAGACGCTGTCCAGTCTATACCAATTTTTTTAGAATGTTGGTCGATTGCTGAGTAAGCTTCACGATCAAGCTCTATTCTTTTTTTATATTCAAGATATGTCATTTCTCCCCAAGGAGTTTCACGCATGACATTTTTTTGAGAATCTGGAGTAGATAGTTCAGGAGTCCTTTTTTGAAATTTTACACAATCAAATCCTGCATCTTTTGAATTATTCATGAGCTTAATTACATTATCTAAATCTCCATTATGATTTATACCGATTTCAGCTATTAGGTAGCAACTATTTTCATTAGAGATTAATTTATTTCCAATATTGATTTGTTTCATTTATACTCGTTTTAACATCAATATTATAACTATTTTAATTTGCAAAAGAGACAATGAAAGATATATCTGTAATTATTGGAGCTAGAGCAGGATCCAAAAGAGTAAAAAATAAAAATACCAGGTTGTTAAATGATAAACCACTAATTGTATATACGATTGAGCAGGCAATAGCACTTAACAACATATCTAATATTTTTGTTTCTTCAAACGATTCAAAGGTAAAAGATATATGTTCAGATTTTGATGAAGTAACTTTTATTCAGCGCCCTGATGAGATTTCAACACATGTATCTAAGGACATTGAATACATTAACCATATTCTAGAAAGTTTCAGTTTTGATATATTCGTAAAACTCAATCCTACTAGTCCGTTTAGACAAGCTAGCTTTATTCAAAGAAATATTGAAGAGTTTTTAGATAATGACAAATATGATTCCGCGAGGGCTGTACAACTTTGCAAGGAGCATCCCGGAAAGATGTGGACAGTGGAGGAAGATAATTTATTGAAACCACTTGATTTAAATTTGAAGTTTGAGTACGAAATGCACGAAGCACAATACCAAGATTTACCTGAAGTGTATATACAAACTAGTAGTTTAGAAATAGCTGATGTTAAAAAAATTAATAAATATGGAAACAGATCGGGAAAGACGATTATGCCAATTTTTTGTGAAGGTATAAACTCTTTTTCAATTGATTATGAATTTGAATTTAGTATCGCAGAAAAATATCTTAATGGAGAAGTAACCATTATCTAACTATCGGTAAAAATTGAAATTACTTTTTTTTCTGAGTAAACATCCAAGGAGTCAATTCCAGGTTCCCTTGTTCCATTTCCTGAAAACCTAAAACCTCCAAATGGGTAGTGTGGCTCACTTCCAAATGTTCCAAGGTTGATATTTATAGTTCCAATTTTTGCTCTTTTTATAAATTTTTCTGACAAATTAAGATTATTGGTATGTAGTGAACAAGTTAATCCAAAATCAGAACTGTTAATATCATCAAGTACCTCATCAATTTCTCTATATTTGTTGACAGTCGCTACAGGTCCAAAAAGTTCTTCTGAATTTATTTCGTGATCTAATTTTAAATTAATTAATAAAGTGGGCTCTATATAGTATGATTCTACATTAACCGAAGAAGGTCTTTCAAAAGTAACTTTGTTTTCTTTGTTTATTTTATTTAATTTTGACAAGATTCGTTCTTCTGAGTCTTTGGTTATAAGCGGGCAAGTGAATGTTGTATCATTATTTTTTATACCATTTTTGATACTTGATATTAATTTTTGCAAAAAAGTTTCATATATTTCTTCATGTATAAAAATTTTACTTGCTGCCGAACATCTTTGACCTGATAATGAAAATGATGATTGAATGACATAATCTAATGCATTGTCTAAATTTAAATCTTTGTCCAGTATAATTGCATTCTTTCCGCCTAATTCAAGTGAATATCTTTTAAATAATGTTGAACATTTACCTGCAATTTCTTGTCCTACCTCAAACGAACCAGTAAAGCTTACAATATCTATATTTTTATCATCAACTATCCACTCTCCTAAAGAATTCTTACCACCTCCATTTAGTACGGCTATGTTTTTCGGATTTAACCCAGCAGATATCAAAATTTTACCGAGTGCAATAGCAATTTTTGGAACATATTCCGATGGTTTAAGAACAACTGAATTACCGCAGAATATTGCTGGGAAAACTTTCCAGACTATATTTGGCAAGGGAGCGTTGAACGCAGTAATCAATCCGGCTATACCTAGGGGGTGTCTTACAATTTTTGTATTTTTTCCCTTCAGGGAGCTCTCTAAGATTTCACCTTGACTTCTCATCCATTCTGTACCGAAATAATTAGCAATTTTAATAGCTCCGTAAATCTCACCTCTACTTTCTTCAATTGTTTTCCCTGAATCAGAAGCGCTAATTTTTGATAAAATATCTATATTTTCTTCAATTAATTTTGATGCTCTTAAAATTATTTCACTCCTCTCAAAAAAACTGCTTTTTTCAATGATGGAAGAGCTATTTTTTAATGAGGAGATTACTTTTTCGTATTCTTTTTTTGAAATATGGCATACTTTGTATTCAATTTTTCCACTAATAGGGTTAAATTTATCAAGCGATTTATCGCTAAAAACAAAATTTCCATCAACTAAGCTCGGAACAGATTTTAAATCTGATATTTCTAGAAGATCTTCAATTAAAATAGAACCTACCAAGAACTCCAACCCCCATCAATAACAAAATTAGCTCCAGTAACATATTTTGAATTATCAGAAAGTAAATAAATTATTATTCCAGAATAATCATCTGTATTAGCCATCTTTCCCATCGGAACATTTTTCGAATATTTTTTTATAAATTCTTTATCTTGATTATTCTCGACTCCTCCAAACGTAACAGTATTTACTCTGATATTATTTTTAGCCCATAAAGTCCCTAAGTGTCTTGTTAAGTTAAACAGAGCTGATTTTGATACTGAATATGATAAAGGTTTTTTGTAAACCTCTTCATCATTAACAATATGATTATAGATTTCCTGTTTAGGAGAAAGAAGTCCATATATTGAAGATATATTAATTATTGAACCACCTCCATTTTCAATAAGCAGTTTTGAAATAATGTCTGTTACGATAATCTGACATGTAACATTTAAATCTAGTGTTTTTCTGAATTCTTCTAAATTAAACAATTCCTCACGTGTTGCATTCTTATCAGATTTTGAGGGTATGAAATCTTTTGCAGCACAGTTTACCAAGCCTGCTAAAGTCTTTTTTTGATTATTTGATAAATTTTCTATTCTTTTTGTTAATTCAATTTCATCAGAAATATCAGCATTTATAAAATATAAATTATCATTGTTTAGGAAATTTTTATCTTCAAGGTTGTTTGAAGCAATATCTATTGCAATAACTTGTCCACCAAATTCAATTATAGATTCAGTAAATTCAATACCAAGCAAACCATTAGCCCCAGTAACAACAATTGTTTTACCATCTAAGTTGAAGGAGTTTTTTGATATCATATTTAATTTAATATTAGCTAGATATACTAATTTATTATTTAAGTTTTTTCATTTGTTGAGTTAAAGTTTTTTCAACACACTCTAAAATTCTTTTTGAGGCTTTACCATCACTTTTATAGAAGAAATCATACTTCCACTTCTCGAAATTACTCCTATCCATATCAGGCAATTTATTTTTTGAAAAACTTTCTAACATTTCCTCAAATATTTCTTTACTACTTGCGTAATGAACGCCTGAGTTTTCAAAATCAAATAGAGTGTCTTTAATTGACTCATAAAGATCTCCCCACCCAACATAAATTATCGGAGTGTCTTCAAACATTGCTTCTACGACGCCTGTTGTTTGAAATGAGATAGTTAAATCAACAAAAGGTAGTAACTCAGGAGTAAGTATTTTTCCTCTTACTTGAATCAATGAATCTTCAGCACCATTAGACACTAATTTTTCATAAAAATTATCAAAACCATGCCAGTAATCTCTTGCTGGTTTGCTACCAATTTTGTAAAGAACATTAACTGTTTCTTTATTTTTTATAATAAAATTTGCAAGTTTATTGTGAACATCTTTACAAAATTCATCCCATGTTCTTGATTCGTTTTTATAGTAAAAATTTAAATATGTTCTAACCCCAAATCCTAAATATAGGATATTTTTCTTTGTTATGTCGATTTTTGATAGTAAACCGTTAACTTGCGCAGATTCTCTATTTGTATTCCATATGTCACTTTGTGGACTTCCAGTTAAAACTAGCTTATTTTGATCAATACCAGATTTAATGAAAAATTCTTTGTGCATGTCATTATTCACACATATATAGTCTGCTGTATTTAAATCATTTTTAAATTCAATTAGTTGTTTTGGATAAATCTCCATTCTTTTTGGAGATATCGAGCTTTCTCTATCATTAACAACTATTGGTAAATTATTATTTTTTGCTGCTAGTTGAAAATCTACTATCCAGTCATCATTTAACTTTGGTAAAATTAAACATTGTACATTAAAGAATTTAATTGAATCACTGATTAACTTTGAATATTTTTTTCTCAGTACCTGTCTTTTGTTTTGGTCTAAATAATCAGGATTATAATAGTCACTTAAGCTCCATTCACCCAAGCCAACTTCTTTTTCAATAACTATATACTTCTTAAAAAGCCAATCAACAACTCTTCTTGGAAACCAAATAAATTGATAATCAAAATTTTCTTCAGCTTCTATTTTTAAAAATTTCATCCTGTCATCAGGGTCACCAACACACAAGATTCTATTCATTGAGTTTTTAGTTAAACTATTGATTTTATAAATTGTTATTAAATTAACTAAACGATACATAGGAGGCAATACAAGAATCTTCTTCAATATGTTGTTGAATTTATTTTTGAAATTGCTATCAATTGTTTCTCTTGCAATAATTTTATTCAATTAATTCTCCAGATTTTAACTGGTTGTAATAGGAACCTTTTTTTGCAAGCAATTCATCATGTGTTCCCATTTCTAAAATTCTCCCACTATCAATAAAAATAATTAGATCAGAATTTTTAATAGTTGAATACCTATGTGCAATTACTATTAGACCTTTTGTGTCGAGCATAGGCTCAATGTTTTTGTACACATCTAGCTCTGAGGCATAGTCAAGATTACTAGTAGATTCATCAAGAATTATAAAGTCTGAATTATTTAAAAAAGCTCTTGTTATTGCAAGTCTCTGCTTTTGTCCTCCTGAAAGCTCACTACCTCCTGCTCCTAGTTTTGTTTCAAATCCTTTTTCAAAATTTTCAATAAATTCAATTGCACTTGAAAGTTTTGATGCCTCAATTAAATCATCCTTGTTAATTGTTCTGTTTTGCCAATTTAAATTCTCACTAATTGTGCGATTGAAAAAAAATGTATCTTGTTCTACATATGAAATCTTTTTTCTATATTGATTTATATCTAAATCTTTTATATCTTTTCCATCAATTAAAATCTCGCCTGAATTGTGAGACATCAATCCAAGCAATAAATTAACCAAGGTAGTTTTACCGCTTCCGGAGGGTCCAACGATTGAAGTCATTTTATGTTTTCTAAAAATAATATTTATATCTTTTAAAGAGAATGAATCTGAATTATTAAAGTTAAATGATAGATTTTTTATTTCAATGCTATCTTTAATCTCAGAAATAGATTGATTTCCAGAAAATTCTTCGTTGTCAGCACTTATTAGTTCAAAATTATGAAACCTATCTAAATAGGGCGCAACGCCTTTTAGCTTTATTCGAAGTGAGTTCAGACTATTAACAGTTGGCAAGAGTTTGAAAATAAACAAAAAGAATGGAATCATTAAGCCAAGCCAATCATTTTTATTATCAGGAAATAAAATAGTTCCAATAAACAGTAATGATGCAATAGATAAAGAATTTAACAAATTTAAAATAGGTTGTGGAAGTATACTTATTTTTAATACTTCCCATTCATTTTTTCTCCATTTTTCAAACTGGTTCAGTATTCTCTTAAAATGATCATCTTCGTAACCAGAAGCTTTAATAGATTTAAAACTTTTAAGTGTTTCATCGAGTTCAGAGAAAATAAGCTCAGTTGATTCTAAATATGATTTCTCTCTTTTTTTTAGCATATTACCTAATCTTCCATTTACTAGGTTTGTTAAGACTCCCAACAAAAAAAGTCCTGATATTGCCATCACAGGAGATACTAAAATTAGAACAACAGAAAAAGTAATTAACAACCATAAATCTCTAATCCCATTAATAATTCTCGCCAAGACTCTTGAAAGAACTTTAGATTCATTTACAGTCATTGAAAATAGCCTTCCTTGCTCAAAGCTTGAAAAAGTTAAAAGATTTATTTTTTTAGTTTTACTTATTAGATAGGTCTGAATTGTTTTTAAAGTTCTTATTTGAATTATTGATGAAATTAAATATGTTGCGTACATTGTTATAAATTCTAAAACTGCAAAAACTACAATGATTAGACAAATGATTCTAATCTTTGTATCTCCAGAAAAACTATTTAAGAATGATAAAAAATCATCTAAATTTCCTAAAAATCCTAAATTTATATCTGAAAATATTCCCTCTGTGTTAGGTTCAATTAATGGAATAATTATTCCAATAGTTAATCCACCAAAAATAGCAGATAAAACAGACAGTATGTTTGAAGACACAAATAAGGTTTTGTTTTTTAAAATATAATTTGTAAAAAATTTGTATTTCTTCATTACGATAAGTTATTTATGATTTCTTTAATTCGATCTGCACCTTTAAAGTCGACTAGGTCAAATAACAAGCTTCTTTGTATGTTAAGCTTGTCTTGGTCATTGTATATATCAATTAATTGATTGACAATAGTTTTAATATCAAGATCTTCAAATTTTCCAAGATAATTTATGTAATTAAGATATTGACTGATGTGCTGGGCTTCTCTTTCATTTTGGGCTATAGATACGACAGGAATACCCAAAGAAGCTGCTTCAAAAACAGTCCTTCCCATTGATGAGACTACTACTTTTGCTTTCGACATAACTTTTGCCATTTCCACTGGTTTTCTCAATATAAAATCACTTTCTATTTTCAATGACCTGAAAGGAGGTTCAATTATATAAAATGGAATATTAGTTTTTAAAATTTCATAGTAAATTGATTCAGATATTTTATTTGGATCAACACCACCAAAAGATATGAGGATGGATTCATTTTTTTCATATTGAATATTTTCTGATGCATTTTTAAATTCGTTTCTTAAGATTGTATAAGAGGGTCCTACATATTGATTTTTCAAACCTTCAATTTCAGCGTATAACGCATTTATTACTGCGTCGGCGTGATACACACCACCTCCTAGATCTTCAATATTTACAACTTTGTATCCAGATTTTTTTTGTAATTGAATTGTCTCTACGGTAGTGTCAAGAACGTCATTTATTAATATATTTCTATAATCATTTTTAAATAGTGAATTTATTTGTTCATCTAAATTATCTTCATATAAGTAATTTAATTTATTTAATCTCAACTGTTCCTCAACAAAGTTGTCACATTCATACAATAAAAAAGTCGAGGTATCATTTTTATCTTGTAAAATTTTGTTAAGCGTCATTGAATGGAAAAGATGACCAGAACCTATTCTCGAGTTTCCTGAGACTCTAAATACAAAATTTCTGGGGATTATTTTCACTTTTCAGTAAAGTTTAATTGTCATTTAACTATTAGAGTATTAATGGTATGAATTTTTTAGAGCGAATTGACATATGGAAAAAAGATACATCTTTTTATAATCAATCGTTTAGGTATAACCCTTACTTTATTGCAGAAATAGGTGTAAATCACGAAGGTTCTTTGACAAAAGCCAAAGAGTTGATAATTTCAGCTAAAAATGGAGGAGCTAATGCTGTTAAGTTTCAGTCATATAAAGCTGAAAAACTTACTATTCAAAACTCTCCTGCTTATTGGGATCAAAGTGAAGAGTCTACAAACTCTCAATATGAACTCTTTAAAAAGTACGATTCGTTTGAAGCAGAGGACTATTTTAAACTTAAGAAATTTTGTGAAGAAAATGAAGTAGAGTTTCTTACGACACCTTTTGATACAGATTTTGTTGATGAGTTAGATGAAATGTTAAATTTTTATAAAGTAGCATCAGCAGACTTAACAAATTATCAATTATTAAAGAAAATTGCAAAAAAAAACAAGCCGATAATTTTATCAACTGGCGCATCCACTATAAGTGAAATCAAATCTACACTTAATTTTTTAAGTCAGTACAAAGTTGATGTAATACTAAATCACTGCGTTTTGTCATACCCTACACCTACAAGCAGTGCAAATCTTGGCATGTTATTAAATATGTCTGAAGAATTTCCACATATTATTGGTTACAGTGATCATACTGTTCCAGATGATGATCACTTAGTTTTAATTTGTGCTGTTAGCTTTGGAGCAACTGTATTGGAAAAGCACTTTACATTGGATAAAAGTATGCCTGGCAATGATCATTATCACTCTTATGATGAAAGTGACTTAACGGAATTTAATAAAAAACTACAAACACTCAGGACCATTACTGGTAAAGAGTTAAAAGAAGTTCTTGAAGTAGAACTTCCTGCCAGAGAAAATGCAAGAAGATCATTAGTTTATTTTGATAATTACTCCAAAGGACTCATAGTAAAGGAAGAAATGATTGTCGCAAAAAGACCTGGAACAGGCATCTCTCCTTCAAAATTTGAAGACTTTATAGGTAAAACTTTAAATGTTGATGTCAACAAAGATGAACAAATAAATCCTGGTCACTTTTTATAATTGTAATGGATGCAAACTTAAATTTAGGAATTATTGACTATGGTTTCTGTAATATAAATTCAGTTTATTCTGCATGCAATGATATAACTTCAAATGTAAACGTAATAAATTCTGCTGATGAAATTAAGAATTACGAAAAAATAATTCTTCCAGGAGTTGGAAATTTTGAAGCAGCAGTCAATAAATTAAATCAGACTGGATTTTTTGACTCAATTATTGAGCATGTAAATAAAAAACGAGATTTATTAGGAATATGCTTAGGCATGCAGTTACTTTTTAATCAATCTGAAGAGTCTACAAAAAACATTAACGGTTTAGGTCTATTAAGTGGAGATGTACTTGACTTAGGCAATTTTGTTGAAACAGGTACACCAGTTCCACATATGGGGTGGTCTGAATTATCTATCAAAGATATCAACAGTAAAATTGTAAATGAGATTACTGAGGGAAGCTCTTTTTATTTTGCTAACAGTTACTTTTGTAACGTAGAGCAAAAATTTATTGTTGCTACTTTTGAGCATGGAGATAAAGAGTTTCCAGCTATCGTATCAAATAATTTGAACGTTTTCGGTGTCCAATTTCATCCTGAAAAAAGTCAAGCCAAAGGCATCCAAATAATTCAAAACTTTTTAAATGTTAAAAAATAGAATAATATCCTCTGTCATAGTTGATACTGATAAAGTAGTTCAAACGGAAGGATTCGAATTTAAGCACTACATACATTCTGATGCAATGTTTGCTATTGAAAGTTTTCTTAATTGGTCCGTAGATGAGTTAGTCATAATAAATGTTTCAAGAGAAGATAACAATTTTGAAAAATTTATTCAAATCATCAAAGACACTTCTGAAAAAGCAAGACTTCCAATTACAGTTGGTGGCTGGATTAATTCTATTTCTCGAGGAGAAGAAATCATTAGATTGGGTGCGGAAAAATTAATTATTAATACTGCTTTTTCAGAAAATCCAAAAATTCCTAGAAATTTAAGTAAAAAGTTTGGTAAACAGTGTATAGTCGCATCAATTGATTACAAAACGAAAAGTGGGGAATCCAAAGTTTTTTTTGATAGGGGAAGAAGAGAAAGCAATTACTCTTTGGAGGAGTGGGCAGAAAACTGTATTGACAATGGTGCTGGTGAGTTGTACGTAACAAATATTGATTTTGATGGTAAAAGAGGAGGATACGACCTTGAGGCAATTTCTAGATTAAAAAAAACTGTAAGAGTGCCTATTGTATTATTTGGCGGCGCTATGAGTTGGGAGCACTTTGCTGAAGGTTTAGACACTGGAGCATCCGCAGTTGCTGCAGCAAATATTTTTCATTACAAAGAACTAGCATCCCTAAAATTACGAAAGTATCTTCTGGAACATAATTACAATGTAAGAGAGTTGAAATGAAGTACTGTAAAAATTGTTTATATCCCGAAACAGCTAAGCCAACAATCTTTTTTGATGAGAAGGGATTTTGTAGTGGCTGTAACTATAACGAATCACGTAAAGATGAAGATGTGAATTGGGATGAAAGAAGAGAACTATTTGAAGACTTAGTTAAAAAAACTAAGCAGGAGAGGATATCTAGAAACAATCGATACGATTGTATAATTCCTGTTAGCGGAGGAAAAGATTCCCATTTTCAAGTTTATGTATGTAAAGAAGTCTACGGATTAAATCCTCTTCTTGTGACATATAACCATGGTTTTAACAATCCTTCTGGGAATTTAAATTTGCAAAATTTAGTTGAAAAATCAGGATGTGACGCAATAAGACTAACGGTTGGTAAAGATTCATCAAGAAAGATAGCAAAGCACATGTTAGAAAGAGTAGGAGATCTTGAGTGGCATTATCATGCTGGAATTATGACGTTACCTTTTAAAGTCGCTGTAGAAAAAAACATCCCAGTAATTATTTGGGGAGAACATGGCTTTGCAGAATTAACTGGAATAGTTTCACTTAAAGAATTTGTTGAATTTACAAATTGGAAAAGAATTGAACATGATATGAGAGGTGTAAATCCAGAGGACTTAATTGGGCATAATGAGATTACAGAAAAAGATATAGATCCTTATATTTTTCCAACAGATGAAGAGATTCTCAACACCGAAGTGAGAGGTATTTATATGAGCAACTACTTTGATTGGGATGCTTTAAAACAAGTTAAAAAAGTCATAGATGTTTGGGGATTCAATACGGTTTCTTATAAAAGAGATAGGACATTTAATCTTTATGCAAAGCTCGACGATCACGCAGATGAAATACATGATTATCTTAAATATTTAAAATTTGGTTACGGAAGAGCAACTGATGATGCTACAACTGAAATTAGAAAAGGAAGACTAGATAGACAGTCTGGAATTGGTTTAGTAAAACAATACGACACAACTACTCCGAGGACTCTTGAAGGTTATTTAGATTTTATGCAAATTTCAAAAAACGATTTCTATAGCATTATGGAACCACAAAGAGACAAAATAGCTTGGTCAAAAAATTCAAAAGGCGTTTGGGAATTAAATAATCCAATTTGGGAGCAGGAAGAACATGAAATTAGTTATGATTGTGAAATATTTTCTGAAGAGAATAAGAATCTTTATTATAACGAAAAAAACCCTCCAGCTAAAAATAAAATTTCAATATTAAACAACTTTCCTATAAATTTTGAGTGGAGTTAGGTATATAATAAATTTATAATTTTATGACATTAGATGATAAAAACATATTAGTAACAGGAGGTACCGGCTCCTTCGGTAAAAAATTTATTACCAAACTGCTTGATGATACAAAAGTAAAAAGAATTGTTTGCTACTCACGAGATGAGCTTAAGCAATATCAGTTACTTGAACAACTGAAAACTTCTAACAAAAAAGATATTGATAACAACAGAATTCGTTTATTTATTGGTGATGTTAGAGATTCTGACAGGTTGAAAATGGCCATGAAAAATATTGATTATGTTGTTCACGCAGCGGCTTTAAAGCAAGTGCCTGCAGCTGAATATAACCCTATGGAATGTATAAAAACTAATATTTTGGGTGCTCAAAACGTTATTGACGCTTGCATCGAAAACCAAGTTGAGAAAGTCGTTGCACTTTCAACAGATAAGGCAGCTAATCCTATAAATCTTTATGGAGCAACTAAACTTGCATCAGATAAATTATTTACCGCAGCAAATAATATTTCTGGGAGTAATGATTTAAAATTTTCTGTAGTTAGATATGGAAATGTTTTCGGTTCAAGAGGTTCAGTAGTCCCTTTGTTTTTAGATTACAAAGATAAAGGTAAAAAAGTTTATCCAGTAACTGATCAAAGAATGACACGATTCTGGATTACTTTAGACCAAGCAGTTAATTTTGTATCCAAAACATTTGATAGAATGCAAGGTGGAGAAACATTTGTTCCAAAAATTCCATCTGTCAAAATTTTGGATGTTCTTAAAGCAATAGACAGCGATTACAAATTTGAAGAAATAGGTATAAGGCCAGGAGAAAAAATGCACGAAGTTATGTGTCCATCAGATGAATCTCACAGGGTGATTGAATTCGAAGATTATTTTGCAATCTCACCATCTATTCAATTTTTTTCTGACAGTATAGATTACACTACTTCTAAAAGTGGAGAAGTTGGAAACAAGGTTGAAGATAATTTTGAATATGACTCATTCAATAACTCCTGGTATTTGTCAGTAAATGAAATTAAAGACTATATAGAGAAATATTTATAAATTTTTAATTGCTTCATTTATGCGATTACTATTATCGTCGTCAATCAATTCGTTCATCTTTTTATGACATTCAAAAAGCTGTTCTTCCAAATTTTTCGAATTTAAATTTTTCATTTCATTTTCTAAATTGATTGATAGATTATCTTTTTCAAATTCACTAATCAATATACGTTCTAATTCATTTCTTCCAATAAAAAAAGAGGGAAGACAAAATGCTGATGCTATATATTTGGATGTTCCGCCTGCAAATATACCAAACTTAAATTCCTCATTATTCATTATTGATGAAAGACTTTTGTTTTGAATAACTTTAATTTTTGAAGATTCATAATCTTTAAGCTTTGATAAAGGGTCCATTAAGAATATTTTTCCAAATTTTGATACTTGCTTTAAAAGATTATCAATGTTTATCAACTTATCATCTGAAACTCCACCAATAGAAATCAATATATTATTTGAATTTATATTAAAATTTTTTCTTTCAATATATTCAGGGTAAGTCCGTATTCCAATTGGAAAATATTTTGCTCCTAAGAATAAATTTTTATTTATGTATTTTTTTTTATTAGTTCCATAGTTATAGTCAAAAATGTTTTTAATAAATTCATATTGGCCATGGTAAGCAAAATCATCGATGAGTAATATATTATTTTTTATAAGTTTTAGTTTTTCCCTATCTAAATAACTATCGTAAATAATTAAGTCATAATTACTATTGTCTTTTTCAAAAAAATCTTTTGCTGCTATCTTTGTGTGTTCAACGTCTAAAAACCATTGGGGAGTTTGTTCGTATTCACAATAAAAGTCAACATTTATGTCAGTAGTATCTAGACAAGATATAAGTTGTGACATTCTAACCAAATGTCCGTTTCCTATTTCTAAGCTTGAACGAGTGAAAGAAGCAATTTTTTTCAATTATTTGAAAAATTATTTAGCTGTTCAATTACAAAATCAATTTCCTCATCTTTCATTTGGGGAAACATAGGTATAGAAATGATTCTTGAACCAATATCTTCTGCAATTAATGAATTGGAATAATAATTTTTAAACCCTGTCATTTTGCTTATCGGGGGATAATGAATTTGGGCAAAAATATTTAGATCTTTTAAATACTGAAGGCAACGGTCTCTATCAGCACTTTTTGGGACAACAATAGGATACAAGTGATATACATGAGTACTGTTTTGTGGAATAACTTGTCTTGAATAAAAATTCCAATTTAGATTATTATCATAAATTTTTGCTATTTTTGATCTAGACTCTATCAGTTCTTCAAGTCTTTGTATATGTGAATAAGCTAGAGCTGCACTCATTTCACTAGGACGATAATTGAATGCCATTTCATCAATGTCGTATCCAAAACCTGTTCTTTTACTCCAATGAGGAAGACCGTGGCTTCTTAATGTATTTAATTTTTCTTGTTCTTCAATTGAGTTTGTACAAACCACACCACCTTCGCCAGAACCGATATGTTTAGTAGCATGAAAAGAAAAAGTCGAAACATCTCCAATTGAACCAGAAATTACATTATTTCTTGAAGCGGTGGGAGCATGACAAGCATCTTCAACTAAATAAATATTTTTATCTTTGCAAATTTCAGCAATTTTCTCAATATCACACATTAATCCACCAAAATGTGGAGCTACTACAGCAACTGTGTTTTCATCTACAGTTGACTCAACAGATTCTGGACTTATTGTCCAAGTATTGTTATCAATATCAGCAAATTTTACATCTGCGTTTATATATCTTCCGAAGTTTGCATCTGCTACAAAAGTTAAAGATGTTGTAACAATATTTTTATTATTTTTTTTAATATTTTGATTTAACATCTCGGCAACTAAATGTAAAGCAGCTGTTCCATTAGCACACATTACAGAAAAATTTTTTGAAGTAAGCTTTGCCATTTCTTTTTCAACTAACTCAACAAATGGGCCTTGTGTAATAAAATCACTTTCCAATGCTTTGACAACATATTCTTTATCTTCCTCTGTTATTAAATGTTTCATATATGGAATTGGATAATCAAATTTTTTCATAATAACATTCTAGTATGTGCATTAAGACTACTGATAAATTCATGACTTGAGAGAAAGTAATTGAGAAAATTATTATTAAAGTTTCCAAAAATTACAGGACCGCTAAGGGCTTATTATAATCTTTATTTTGGAGAAAAAGAATTAGCATTCATTAAAAAATATTTACAAGACTCAAATAGGCAATATATATTCTTTGATATAGGATCTAATTATGGAATTTATGCATTTTTGTTTGGAAGAAATGCTTATCACACTTTTATATTGGAGCCTATAAGTGAATGCATAGAATATATCAAATCAGGCTATAGATTTAATAATGCAACTTTTATAAATAAAGCAGCTTCAAATAAAAATAAAGAAATTAACTTAAATATACCCAAAATAAATTCAAAACAGGTGTTTGGAAAGTCATCTGCAGAAAATAAATTTAAACACTTTGAGACTCGAATTGTTAAAGGCATAACGATTGATTCATTTTCGTCCAGAGTTAATTCGTATAATTCCAAAAAATTATTTATAAAAGTAGATGTCGAAGGCTATGAAAACAAAGTTATAGATGGAGCTTTGAATATTCTTTCAAGTTTTGATGCAATTTTACTTATTGAAATTGAAAAACGTCATAACGCAGATTATTTATATGTGTTTTCCTGTTTGAAGGATATTAAATATAAGGTATTTTGTTTAGAAAATAAAAATTTAAAGGAACTTTTCAGTGAAAGTGATATTGAAAATGCAATGCAAGAAACAAATAATTTTATTTTTAAGAATTATTAACAATCTTTACTTATCGAATCAATTTATAATATGAAAATGTTGCCCATTAGTTTTACTCAAACTAAATTTATAAATCCTATCAATTTATTAAAAGCTTTTTTGTGGTTTTTGTTAAGAGGTTTTCAGCTTAGAAATAATAAAAAATATAAAAAAATTTATTTACATGAATTTAGTGAAACTAAAGTGTCTAACCTTTTAATTCCAGAAGACGTTAAATTTACCGAAAAGATTGAAAACGATACATTAATTCTGATAAGAAAATTTAAATTTATTACTGTTCTTAGATATTTATTTTCGTTATCCAGAATAAGGTTGATAGATAAAAACTTTTTTTTGAGCTCTGAAGCATCTACACGACTAAGATTCCAATACTATGATTTTTCAAACTTAGTTGAAAGAGATAACTATATAAATTTATCAATTGAAAATTTTAAAACATTAAAGAATCTGACAAGTAATAAAATCATTGGAATTTTAGGTACAGGGCCATCTTATGATATTGCAAGAGATTATTACAAAGAAAATAATTTAGAAATAGTTGCATGTAATTCTTCAATTTATGATGATGAACTATGGAATAGTGAATGTAAAATATTTTGTTTCGCTGATCCAGTTTTTCATTTTGGAACAAGTTCAGAAGCATATCGATTTAAAGATACGGTTATTAAAAGATTTAAAGAAAATAAATTTTATATCATTTGTCCAATTGCTGCATTCCCAATTCTATCTAATGACTGGAAAATAGATTCAAGTTATATTATCGGATTACAACCATCAACAAAAAATTTTAATATTGGAGTTAATACTGATTTATCTTCACCAAATACAAGTAATGTACTTACAGAATTTATGTTTCCAATATCAGCAATGATTTCCAAAAAAATCTACTTAGGTGGGTTTGATGGTAGAGATTTGAATGAAAAAAATTTCTGGAAATATTCAGAAACAACAATTCAAACGCTTGATGAACATAAAGAAAATCATCCTAGCTTTTTTAACGATCGGAATATAAATAAATACTATAAGAGACACGTATCAAATCTTAGTAGACAAATAAATGATTTAGAAAAAGAAGGTTATCAAATATACAATGTTACAAATACAAATATTGGTATATTGAACGAAAGAATGATAAATGGATAAATTTTTAAAGCTTGAAAATGAATTTTTGAAAATAAAAATTGACATACAATTTGGTGGAAAAATAGTTCAAATTTTGGATAAAAAAAATAATATTGATTGGGTTTGGTTTAATGAGAAGGAGTATTCTAATTTTAAACCGGATCAATTTTCTGACTATGACTCACAATGGATTGGCGGTTATGAAGAGCTATTTCCAAACGATAAAATTGAAACTTTAAATAGCAAGCAAGCTCCTGATCATGGAGAGCTTTGGTCTTCCAAGTGGAATATAAACCATGAATCTGAATTTAGTATTGATTTGTCTTGCAAAGGATACTTTTCAAACTCAGAAGTAAGTAAAAAAATTAGTATTCAAAAAAATAAAATTTTTGTAACTTATAAAATTAGTAATATAGATTTAGATTATTTTTTGTTTAAACTCCATTTAGCTCTACCAGTCAACAACCATAGTGTTAGTTTTAAATTTGATCATTTTCAAAAGGTTGAAGAAAATTTTGGGAACATAGTACTAAATGAACAGTTAAACGATTTCTTATCCCGAGTAAATCCCGATCAAAATAAAAATGATTTTGTTTACTTCTATGGTTTAGATGGAAAAGTAACAGTCACAAATGAAAATAACAATCAATGTATTTTTGAGTACGATGCAATAACTCTTCCTTATTTTTGGATTTTTCAATCAAGGGGTGGTTGGAATAATTTAAATGTAAATGTTCTCGAGCCATGTAATTCTGGAATAAAAGATTTAAAAGATGCATCAGATAAAAATATGATCTATCTGCCTGGTTCAAAAGATTATGAAACATGGTATACAATTGAGGTAAGTTGAGCAAAGAAGTTTCAATAGTTATTAGGTGTTTAAATGAAAATGAGAATCTTAGAGTTTTAATACCTCTTCTATTAAATCAAACAATAACTGATTTTGAAATAATTTTTGTTGATTCAGGTAGCGACGACGGTACGCTTGAAACTATTTCATATTATATAAATCAATATGATAATATTTTTTTACATCATATTAATAAGAAAGAATTTACTTTTGGA
>CEVZ01073330.1_pt1 | contig 24777 bp, 20 predicted proteins | sample 361371 | NCBI WGS metagenome assembly CEVZ01 (sample SAMEA2620217, study PRJEB7988) | marine metagenome | isolation source: saline water (ENVO:00002010), including
CGGGTTATGAGCCCGACGAGATAACCTGACTACTCCAACTCGCTACCCCTTCGCTGGGGCACCGATTATTTGAAGCGAGCGGGGCCGAAAAATCCAGTCATCGATGGGAACAGTATTGAGATGCCAGCATTCCGGTAGCATTTGAGCCCACCATGGATGGTCATTTGCTAATTCGGAATGCCTCACTAGTATTGGCTAATCGTATCGTCGAGGGGGACTTGCGGGTTTCTAATGGCTCGATAGAGAAAATTGCTGAAGGAGGTGGTTTGGAGCCTAATATTGGTGAGCTACTGATTGATGCGACAGGTTTGCATTTACTTCCCGGAGCCATAGACCCGCATGTCCATTTCAGAGAGCCTGGACATCCGGAGAAAGAAGATCTTGAGAGCGGAAGTAGGGCTGCAGCCGCCGGCGGAGTAACTGCATTTCTTGATATGCCAAACAATATCCCCAATGCCACTAATAGGAAGGCACTGGAAGAAAAAATCTCTCTAGCAGGGAAAAAGGCAGTATCTCACCATGGTTTCTTCATTGGGGCGACCAAAGACAACATCAGTGATTTACAAAGCGTGCAGGGTATGGATGGTGTTTGTGGAATCAAGATTTTCATGGGGAGCAGTACAGGGGACCTGCTGGTCCACGAACAAAATGATCTTGAGCAGATCTTTGCCAACACAGGAGGAATAATAGCTACCCATGCAGAGGATGAGGATCGTCTCCAGCAAAGGATCTCTGACTTTCGACATCGGACTGATATCGCATCCCATGCGGAGTGCAGAGACGTTGAGTCTGCTTTCTTAGCTACTAAGAGAGCTGCAGCTCTGGCTAAGGATCACGATCATCGCCTCCATATCGTGCATCTAACTAGTGGAAAAGAAGCAGACTGGTTGAAGAAAAACAAGGGCGAACTCATCACTACTGAAGTTTGTACACAGCATCTCACTTTCGATCAGGATGACGTAGAAAAACTAGGTGAGCGTGTTCTAATGAATCCACCTATTCGCTACACAGAAGATAGAGATGCCCTGTGGAAGGGGCTAAAGGACGGAACCATCGATTGCGTAGTGACAGATCATGCGCCCCACACCTTGGAGTCTAAGTCTGTGGGATATCCTAAAGCTCCGGCAGGGATGCCTGGAGTTGAGACCTCTCTTCCTCTAATGCTGACTCACGCAATGGACGGTAAATGCAGTGTCTCTGAGGTAGCAAACTGGATGTGTTCAGGTCCTGCGAGAGTCTACGGCATGAAGAATAAGGGTTCTCTAGAAGAGGGATTTGATGGTGATTTGACCATAGTTGATTTAGACACACGAAGAACAATCACTGATGCAGATACTTGGACAAAGGTTGGGTGGACACCTTATGCAGGAATGGAGCTAACTGGATGGCCCATTTACACAATCATCGATGGGACAGTAGTTCACCAGAGAGAAATCGGTGGATCCCTGAGAGGTAGTTCCGTAGCAGCGGCAGGTTCAGTGGGAAGAGCGTTGCAATTCCGTAGGTAAATCTAGCCTTCACTTTGGGGTTTAGATTCGGTTGAGCTCCCTTCCGATCCCTCTTCCTCTGTGGATTCTCCATCAGCAGTTCCTTCAACTGCGACGGTTTCTCCGTAATCGTACACTTGTGGTTCGTTACCAGGCAGCTCGAGCTCCACCACCAGTTGTAGGTCTTCTGTCCTGTGCACTGTAGCCCCTCCGGATGAGAACGCGTAAACATAGTCCCCCATGAAGATCGACCTTCGGATGCTTGTGGAGCCGGACCACCAGCTAGAGAAGCCATCCTCGTTGTAGAATCCCGAATGCTCCACTTCCCCGTGGGTGCTGAGAGATCCGTTGTCTACGTCTACGTCGATCATCTTTAGCATCGAGACGTACTGGTATCCTGAGTATGAGTATACTCTGCCATCTACCTCAATCTGGTCAAACACATATCTATGAGTCGAAAGTGGGACTGCGAGAAGAGAGTCCGGGGCCCAGAAGGTGAATGCTTTGTGCTCATAGGTTGCCTCGGAGTATGACCATGACCATCCACAGGTCCTGATGTCCATGCAGCTCTCATCGGTGTAGGCGGGAGAAAGAGGAATTGTGTCGGCTAGCCTAGGGCTGCTAGTGTTGCTGACGTCGAAAAGAGACACCTGCGTAGTTGACCAGTCTAGGCCCAATCCGTCCTCTCCTCCGGCGATACCTATGGTTAGGAGGTTGTTCTCATCTACTGGATGGATGTAAGTGGACACTCCTGGCACGTGAAGCTCCCCTAGAATCACAGGATCGTAGGGGTCTGAAAGATCCAGAACCCAAAGAGGGTCTATGTTCATGAAGGTCACGAGATAACCCCTGTCACCCACGAACCTAGCGCTCCAAATCGTCTCCCCCTCGGCAATTCCGCCAATGAATCCGGTCCTGGAAAGTATTCCCTCCCCATCATCCATCAGGATGGTGACTTGATTTGTCGGCCCATTCCAAACTTGTTCCCCATCCTCGTCGGTTTCTGATACTCTCCACCACATCCCCCAGTTGTCAAGCGTGGAGGCTACCCTAATCGCACCATCGTGCTCACTGATTGAAAACTGGTCATTGACGGTTCCCTCGACTCTTCCTGATGCGGAGTAGGTGGTGTGATTGGCATCGCTGATGTCAAATGAGTGGATGTTAGTGGCATCCTCCCACTCCGAGTTCCTCCAGAACCACCACCAATCGTTGGCTGGCTCGGCTAGGACAAGGGTGTCCTTGGAGGAGTAGACGTGCGCCCAGGAGGATGTGATGTGATCGACCTCTAGAGAAACTTCATCGCTGAGCATTTGGATTGTCATTATGGTGGTGAATCCCCTTCCAGCGCTGTCTGAGCTGGCTGAGAACTCAGTGCACTTCTCATAGGTTAGCGGGTGGCGGTAGATTCCATCCTCAGAAGCCTCGTAGATATGCGGTACGAAATCCTCCAGAGTAAGATTTGAGATAACCTGCTCATTTTGGACAATGGTCTTGTTCATGGATTCGTTCCAGATTACCATCCTCTTGTCCATGTCATCCTCAGACCAGTAACCGTCGGGAAGGTCTACCCAGTTCCTGATTCCGTCAAAATAAGTCCACAGGTGAGTCACAGACCTTACTGTTCCGTCTACCAATCTTGCAGTGTGGTAGTTCCCCTCAATATAGAGTTCCTTCTCTACTGTGGGGGACGATCTATCTGATACGTCAACTACAGTATACTTGACCAAGTTCTGTACCCTGGTATATGTGTAGGAGTAATCCTCAGCAGCACCATTTTCGTAGTTCACTGTAACCTCTTCTGACATTAAACTCCTGAGCTCGCTATCTGTAGGAAGTGACCAGTAGTAGATCGAAGAGGCGATGACTAATCTGTCTCCATCAATCATCATCTGAGTTGGATTGCCCTCTATGGTCAGATTTGACTCAAGAGTCAGATTGCCAAACTCAGGAACTCCCATGATCAGAAGAAGTTGTCCGTTTAGCATGTATATGTGGTAACCGTCCGTCTTTAGGAAGTCGGCCTCATCCACTCCGGACTCCTGGTTGTTTGTCCCCGAGAAATCCCCCTCTCTGGATGAGTCGGAGGTTCCCAGAGCTGAGGGATTACCCTGTGTTGATCCTTGGCCATCCGATTCAGCAACAGCTGCATCGTCGATGAATGCCATATCCTCAGCCATAAACATCCATGGATCTGAAATCCAGTGCCAGTAGCTCTGCTGGTCCAAGTTTACGATCATTTCATCGTAAACTGCCTGCTTCAGGTCCTCAAGAAGTGTTTCACAAGCGTCGTAGCTCTGCAGGACTGGGGAAGAGCGAGTCCTCTCCGGTAGTTCCAGTTGAGGATAGTCGCCATCCAAGGCATCAATCGTTTGCTCTATGGCTTCGGAAACGTCTTCCAATGCCCCAAGGCAACCCGAATTTAGAACGAGGAATATCATCATTAACGAGGTAAGATTTACTTTCTCCATTAGCTATATCCTCCATTACAGCTCTTTTGAATCTATAGTTAGCCTTCAGAAAACGACACAAGTTGGCCGGGTCGTGGGAATGTCTGGGTATTCCGGACTCACACTGTTCGGAGCTGGCTCTTCCGATTCCTCCACTTCTTCGCTCGTCGTTTCAACACCACCAGTGTGATCACTGGTGACGAGGCTTCTAGTGCCTGCTAAGAAAATCAAAGCAGCAACCTGTATGTCCAGTGTTTGGTCCATGGAAGATATACATCTCCATCTACGATTTAAAGAAATTGGCGGCATGCTTAGCTATGCTTCAGGGGGATTGAGATGGTTAATTGGTGCGAACACCGGGAGTTGAACCCGGGTTAGCAGGTTGGGAACCTGCTGTCATAACCACTAGACCATGTCCGCTGTGTCGAGCGAACTGGTTTTGGTAATTGAGCAGCTCGGTGGAATTGGTAGAGTCTTTCCCCTAGACAAATCTTCTCAGAGACTCCATGGCCAAATCGGCCTCCTCCAATAGTTCTAGGCATTTTTCGATGTTTCCTCTATCGAGCTCAACCTCAGACTTTGACAGAGACCCATCCGCTGATTTTCTCTGTGGATTTCCAGGGGGGACTCCTGCGGAATCAAGCCTTTTCCGTAGATTCTTCCAATCGTCGCTCAAGAATTCGAGCATCTTCCTTGCCTCTAGTCCCTTTGAGGCGAAGGAATCTAGATCCCTAGTCAGATCATTGATCGATTCTTGTGCTTGCTCCCATTGGCCATTAGAGGCTAGGGACTCAACTTTCTCTAGCCTCTCCATCCATGCCGACCTAGTCTGCCCAGATGGAATTGACTCTTCGATGCTCTTTCTCTGCCTTAGTGCCCTCTGAACGCTGGACTTTGCCTCTTTCTCATTTCGAATGGATCTCGTGACCCCCTCGGCCAGCCCTATGGCTAGAGATGCATTGCCAGAATCAATGGCCTCCCTAGCTTCATCTAATCTCTTCAGATTCTCTTCAGATATGCTAACTTCGGAGGACGAAATAGCACTATTAGCCTCCATTACCGATCTGTTTGCTCTAGACATTAGGTCTTCTACATCGCCCATCTGTGAAGGAATTTCAGAGACTATTGAAATTGCATACTCGGGGTCCTCTTCCTCCATTGCTTTCCTAGCTGATTCTAGAGAAGAGCGAAGTCCTCCAACTAAGTGCCCCTCTTCGCTTCCCAATGCCTCTTCTGCCTCTGATATCGCCTTTGTCGCTGACTCCCAGTGAGTGACAATCTTTTCGGCCATGGTTTTTGCCTCTCTGAATTTATTCTCTGCTGATCTGAGAGAGCCGTTTTCCATCTCTTCCGAAGCATCTTCGAAGATTCTCCTGGCCCCTCCCTTCGATCCAGTAATCCCTTCAGATCTGACTAATGTGGACTCTGAGCTATCTCTAATGTCGACTAAATCCTTCAAGAAAGACATTGTCCTCTGAATCTCATTCTCTGCTTCTGAAATAAGATGGAGTCCTCTTTCCGGGTCCTTCATCCCATCCTCTCTAGCCTTCTTAAGGAGGGAAATTGGCTGCTGCATAGGGCCAATCTCAGAATTGATATCAAGTAATCTCCTCTCTACATTCTTTAGCCTGATCAGGAAATCCCTCCTGTCTCCCTCCAAACCGTCCTTCAATAGAAGAAGTGGTGCTGAGGAGAATATTGCTGGCACAGCAATTACGAGCCATGATGTGGGGTTTGAGTTAGTCAAAATGATAGGAATCGCTAACCCGAATCCTACAATCGTACTGAGTGCCCTCCATCTTTTTGAGTTTACATCGAAAGAGAGTAGGTGAATAGAAAACAACAACAGCACAAGAGATAGCGCTACCAAAGAGAACAGTGCGCTGGAATTTCCCTCACTTTGCCTATAGGTCTCTGCAAATGCTAGCATGGGTGGCCAGGCAATGCACAAAGCAGTGGAAACCCTAGTCCTCTCAGTAGGGCCAAACTCGACAAGATCAGGAGTCAGAAGAGCAGAAGAAAAAATTACCACTACTGGGAAAAGTCCCAACAGTGGATCAGAGCCACTTCCAAGGTAGTGGAAAAGCCACAGAGCACCTAGAATCACTAGAGTCATTTGGCATACTATTGAAATCGTGTGAACCCTGCTTCTATGCGTGGAAATTACTCGATCGGGGTAGTCGGGTAGCATCGCCATGGTCTGCTAAGACTGAGTGGGGGGTCAATAGGTGTGCGGTATTCTGTCTAGTGAACCTAGTCATTGTGACTTCTGAGTCTCTGGGCCATAATTGCAATGATGACAATTCCCAAGACGAATATTGCAAAAAAGGGACTACTATGCGATTTTTCCGATTGTTCCTCAGAGTTGAGTTGTATAGGGATCGTCCCATTGGCCTCATCAGATACGCTATCCCACTCAAGAACGATGTTTTCCAAGGTTGTATTCGAAGCCTCGAACTCCATCTCAATCAGAATCTCGGCTGGTCCCGATTCGAATGTGGCACCAAATGGCTGCTCGGACCATCTCCCACAAATCTCAGTAATGCATAGTCGTGCATGGACTAATCCGGATCCAGCATTCTGAACCACTACAGAAACCTTAGTCATCGACCCATCATCAGAATCATCAGAGAGATTGGCCTGAATAATGTCGATTTGGGGTGCTCTATTGGGATTTACCATCAATTGAATCTCTATTTCACCTGAGTTTCCCTTCGAGTCAGTTGCTTTGATTCGTATTTCATGAAAACCCTGTGACAATTCAGGGAGTGTCATTTTCTCTGTCGAAGACCATCCAGATTCAGAGGATAGTTCGTCATCATCGACCCAGACCCACCAAATGACCTCGGAAATATTGTCTAGATCATCGAAAGAATGGGATAGATCCAGAGTCAACTCGTCACCCTCATGGGCATCGCCATCAATTTCGATCTCTGCCTCCCCTATGAGAATCCTCGGAATTATCGTAGGAGAATTTGCATCGAGGACTCTTACGATCCAATCCTGGGAAACTGAGTTCCCTGAATCGTCTGATACGATTAGCTCGACATAGATCTCGGTTGGTTTCCTTTCCTTGTGCCTCTCACTCAAACCTAAATGGGCGCCATTTACGGTGCTTCCCTGATTTGCGGTGAACTGGAAAGTATGCTGCATTGATCCGAGCTGCCTCCATCCTTCAGAGATGTTAGTCAACATCTCAAGAAAAACTGTGAGGTTGGATTCGTCGGAGGCATTAATCTGGAAAACCAAGTCGGTTCCCGCTTGGACCTCTATGACTTTTTGCTGCGGGTCTATATCAATCGGGTCTGCCCCTGATATCGAAATGTTTCCAAACCATTCTGGTGGAATCCCATCCACCTGCAGGTCCTCACCTCTGCTAGAGTTTGCCCCATGGTAGTCGGTGCAGGTTGCTACAACATTGAGTATTTCTCCGTGTGAGAAACCCAAATCAGAAGGAACTAGGTCGAACCATGGATTTTGGATAGTTGAGAGAACTTGTCCATCCCTACTAATAGTCCACTGAATAGTTGGGGAGTCTAGGATGCTGTCAGTGCATGAAGCTGAGAATGATGAAGAGAGGTCCAAAGAGGCAGTGGATGATGATGGGAATCTAGAGGTGGTGATCCCTGGGGGTTCGTTCTCTCCGATCGTTATCCTGATGTCATAAGCAACTGGGGCATCAGACCTGTTGACTGTGAATGCTCCTGGGTCTCCCTCGATGATCTCGGACATGGGGCTGAATCTGAACTCCCAGCCAACGGGCAGGTTCACGGTCAGGGGTACCTCCTCGATCATGGCTCCAACTCTAGGGAGATCGATCAGCCTCATTATTCGTCCATCTGAGAATCCAGTCAGATTTGCTGACTCAGACCACCCCCAGAATCCCCCAGTTCTGTTAACAGGACCTATTCCCGGAGTGTGAACTACAACATGGTTCTCCCCTGGGGAGCTCATCGAATTATAGTCAAAAATGCAGCACCCCCCTAATTCAGAGTCTGTCCAATTTCTGGCTGATCTTACCAATTCTGCAAAAGCTTCGTCTTCCTGGTTGTCAATCCACCCATCAGAATCTCCCAGAGATGAGTCTATCTGGACGAGAAGTCCAAGAGACCTGTTTTCCAGCAATTCTGTCCCATAGCTCTCTGAGACCGATACATTGGCGAACCACGTTGCACTTATGATCGAGCTATGCGAAATTGGACCTGTGAAATTCAAGAAGGATTCTCCTGAAATTGGGATGGCGGAATCCGAATCTGAAAGAAATGGTTGTGACGAGTCGCCTTCAAGATCTTCAATTGATTGCGGGACTGAATAATAGGAAAAAAGGAAGGATACAACAATAATTTCCAATAGTCTTTTTTTCCTAAGTTTTGGCATCATGTCTTCACCTATTTCAGGGATCCAATCATTATCTTTGAACCCGAGAAGTCAATACCCATGGGCAAAACTCGATTCTCGTGTCCTAGTTCTTCAGACATTCTGCCTCTGAGGCCTGAGTCACCGAATACAAGAAAAAATCCCCCAGATCCTGCTCCCAACAGCTTCGCTCCTTTCGCCCCGATTTGCATGATCCTTTCGTAGAGGCTGTCTATTGAGGGGTTGGAAACTCTTGCAGATGTCCCTCTCTTCGACATCCATGCATCATTTAGCATGGAACCGAGTGATTCCAGGTCCCCCGACTCCAAAAACACGGCAGCAGAATCAGCTTGTTTCCTAATCTCGCGCAGCCTTGAGATCGCTTCTTCTTTTGTGAAACCCTCGGAGAGTGCTTCGCTGGCACTCCTGGTCATTCCGGTAAATACAAGAGAAAACTTCGTTGAAATTTCATCAATTATTCCTTCATTGAGGCTTATTGGGTCAACAACCACTCCTTTGTCCTCGAAAGTAATTGAGTTGATTCCTCCAAATGAAGCAGCATACTGATCTTGTCTACCTATCGGTGCTCCAAGAACATCTATCTCTATTCGGCAAGCCTCTTCTGCTAACTGGTTCTTCGTAGGTCTTCTTCCTTCGAAAGCGTGCATAGCATTGAGCAATCCAACGGTTACAGAAGAAGAGGAGCCCAATCCTGTTCCCCGTCCTGGGATATCTGCAATTGTAGTAATCTCAACTCCTGATTCTATCCCTGTCATTCGCATGGCTTCTCTAACCAAGTCGTGACCAATCTCGTTGACGCTACCCACATTCTCTGTAGAAGAGTAAGACACCCTTATGCTGTCGTCGAATCTCCTGTTCATGGCAACGTAGACGTACTTGTCTATGGCAACTGAAACAACACGACCACCTGTTGGCTCGTTCATTGAGAAGCTGTCAATGTCCGTACCTCCGCCGCAGAACGACACCCTCAAGGGGGTTCGGCTGATTATCACAGCCACTCGGGGACATAGTGTCACTCATCAAGACGCCGGTGAGGTGAAACAGGACATTTATCGGATGGCAAGACATATCAAAGGGTCGCTTCCGCGAGGAGAAAGAGGGCCATGGGCGATCTAGTAACTATGGATGATCTAACGAACGAGGATATTGTATCTGTTCTCGATGCTGCAGAGCGCCTGGTTCCAGTGGCCAAGGGAGAGGTTCACCTTCCTCTTCTACAGGGAAAGGTGCTTGCAAACATGTTCTTCGAGAATTCCACAAGGACGAGGATGTCATTTGAAACAGCAATGAAGAGGCTGGGAGGATCTGTTCTGAACTTCAGCTCCGTAGGAACGTCTGTTTCCAAAGGAGAGACCTTGTACGACACTATGCAGATGATAGACGGCTATGCGGATGTAGCTGCAATCAGGCATCCCAGACAGGGGGCAGCCCAGTACAGCGCTGATTCAGTAGAGATTCCAATTCTGAATGCAGGTGATGGAGCGGGAAATCATCCAACACAAACTATGCTGGATCTGTTCACAATTAGGGAGTCGCATGGATCCCTTGAAGGGCTCAATGTCGTTCTAGTGGGAGACCTCAGGTACGGGAGAACTGTGCATAGCCTGTCTCACGCACTCGTAAGATTTGGAGCTAGGCTGACGCTTGTCTCTCCCACGGCCCTAAGGATGCCAGATGAGATCGTCTCGGATCTCAGATCCCTCGGCACCGAGATAAATGAAACTGAATCGTTGCAGGAGCAAATCTCCGAAGCGGATGTGATCTACATGACTAGGATTCAGAAGGAAAGGTTCCCAGATGAAGACGAGTACTCCAAGGTTGCAGGAATTTTCAAACTGCAGTCGACTGACCTTAGCGGGGCTAAGAAGGGCATGATTGTGATGCACCCACTTCCGCGAGTAGACGAGATTGACCCGGGAGTGGATTCCAGCATCCATGCAAAGTACTTTGATCAAGCATTCAATGGAGTACCAACCAGAATGGCTTTGCTATGCAGGAGCTTGGGAATTGAAGTCCCCAAGAAGGTGAGCTGATGTCAGAAATGCGTAGGGTAACGGCCATTAGAAACGGCACGGTAGTTGATCACATTCCGTCGGGACGAGCTATGCAGGTAATCAGAGTCCTGAGGATTGACGTAGAGAGGGCCACTCCCGTCTCACTAGTTATGAACGTGCCCAGCGACAAGCTAGGGAGGAAGGACGTTCTGAAGATCGAGGATAGGGAATTGAATCATGAGGAGCTCGATAGGCTGGCTCTTATCGCTCCGGCAGCAAGTATTGCAATTATCAGGAACCACGCAGTGGCTGAGAAGATGAAGGTAGAGTTGGCAGATGACCTAGTCAACATTGCGAGGTGCTCGTTCTCCAACTGCATAACTAAGAATGACAGAGAGCCACTCCCCCAGAGAATGAAGGTAGTCGGACGAGATCCGCTTCAGGTTCGCTGCTACTACTGCGGAAAAGGGCAGGACATAGACGAGCTGATCGAGAATATACTGTAGAATAGCAGTTATTTATCAAGTTGATTCCGAGATCCAAGACCTCATTGTGCATGACTGGCAAACTTCTCTGCTTGTTATCTCACCGCACTCCGAACAGTGGTTCACCTCCTGCTTTGAATCTGGGTTTGCCTCTTTGTGGAGCTCCCTAATTTGGTCCAAGGAATGGAGCAGGCCATGCCGAGCTCCGGGAGTCTGTAGCTCTAGGTTTGCTACTACCGATCTACTCTGCTGCCTCATTGCCCCTCTGGCATGAGGGCACTCACCGTGGTGAATAGGGAGGTCTGCATGAATTGCATGAGCATGGATCTCCTGCTCTGGAATCCAACGCAAGGGGACAATCCTTGGTACTATTCCGTCAATAGGAGTCTTTGTGTGTGGTGCGAGCCTTACAGATCTCTCTATCTCTCCCTTCTGGAGGTTCATCAGAACGGACTGAGCCATGTCATCTAGGTTATGGCCGAGTGCCATGACATCTGCATCCAAAGCCTCTGCCATCGAGTTCAGGCTCTGTCTACGGAAAACTCCGCAGTATGAGCAGGGCATGAGTCCGTTAGCCTCAGAGTGCTTCTTTCCGATTGTGGGCATCAACTGCACCACCTCATCCATCCTACCGAAACCCATCTCCTCGTAGCTCATTGTCTCGAACCTAACATCGAGAGTCTCAGCTAGTTGCCTAGCGAACTCCATTGAGGGTGCTCGATATCCGTCAATTCCCTCATCGACGCAACCAGCAACTAGCTCCACATCTCTCCTTCTACCGATGATGTCAGACATCATTGACAAGAGGACTGCAGAGTCCTTGCCCCCAGATACTGCCACAAGCACCCTGAACGGTTTACCATCATCTCTTGTGGCATCCTTTGGCAAGTCAAGTTGAATCCTTAGCTCCTTGGAGGTTCTCTTGCGAATCGATGATGCCAGATGCTTGCCACAAAGGTGCTGCCCACTGTATGCTTGGTGCACAAGAGCTTCGGAGCGGCACCTGCTACAGCTCTGGACCTCTATGCTGCCTCCCATGTGAAGGCGCAATAATGTATAGGCTTGAACCCATCCTCCGGTGAATTGATGCCCGATATCCCCTCGCGACTTTCATGGAAGACGCTGGAATTCTCCCAAATAGGTCAGATGTCGGGGATGGTGTTTTCTCCCCCTGGGCGGATAGGATCTCTCTCGTAGCTCTAATCGTTGCAGGTGTAGCTTTGGCGCCTGACATTTCTTCGGCCATCGAACCTGTGGTTGGAGAATGGTCCATGGCTTCAACAGCGTGTGGGTTGGTTGTAATCGTCCCACTGATATCTACATGGATAGGAAAGCTGTACGTCAGGGTTAGGGCTTGATCAAGAGCGCATCCTGGATATCCCAGACTCGATATAACCCGAGACTGTCTGCCAGGGGATTAAGAACCTCAAACCCGCTACTGCAATAATGAAAAGTCCTGCAGAAATAACCTTTCCATAAGTCATCTGTAGCTCTAGTGACTCCTTTACCTGCCCTGTCCACTGGGTTCCCTCCAAAACGCCAACAATTGTGATCATCAAATCGTCGAATGCCAAGGCCAATGCAGTAGTGATGGAAACGAGCAAGACCACTACTGATAGCTGAACTATGTGTGAATTGACGACATTGTTGAATTGCCTAACGTATTCTGGATCCCTCTTGCACTCCTCTGGCAAGGAAACGGCATACTCCATGTGACTGATTGCTGCTGACCCAGTTTCCAAGTATAGCAAGAGCAGGACTGATACCCCAAGCAGTGAGCTTGCTAGAGGGGAGACCAGTCCACCGTACATCGTTCCCTCGCCAATCTGAGTTGGAAGTGCCCTTAGCCCTACGTCTACCTCGGAGACAATTGGCTCGAAGGTGAGAATAGCATGGAATCCTATCAAAATAATGTAGTAACCTACAGACCAGGTAATCGCCCTCTTAGAGAGGCCCCAAATTCCCACTAGACCCGAAAGAATAGGCGCGAATACAATGCCTAAGAAAACCAACTCCAATGCTAATCCCATTGGAGAGAAGAGTTCGCCGATATGGTTCATTGAGTCGTTGGAATTCCATGGAAAATGAGGGCCATAAGAGAAAGTAGCGAAGATCCAGGAGAATAGGAATGGTAGAATTACCCATGCACCCAATATTGCAGCTGCAACTTGCTTGATTCTGCCCTGAAGCTCCAGTGTGGAAGCCCAATATCTGTCTATGGCTATTGTAGCGAAGGCACAAATCAGAATTGGCCCTATTAGGGAATAGTCCCCAGTCTGGTTTACGCCTAGAAGAAAATCCGGAATCAAAAGCCCTTCTCTGCCTTCTAGCCACATAAGCCCCCTTGTGTGCTCGTATGATGGACACCAACTGTCTGGGCTGTGATCCAGAACGAACTGATCGCTGCATGCCCCATAAATCTCGCTCATCTTCTTGAGCAGCATGAGAAGAGAAAATGTAGATGTCAGTTGCAGGGCCAGTATCTGCCACTTTCTCCTAAGCGCTGGGATATGCAAAGTCTCAGTCTTCTCCTCCTGCTTCTTACCAAGTTCCATATTCATCACGCTCTGGATTGCATTAATGCCTGAGAAAGCTCAACCTCAGGCATCCAATCAATTACCTTGGCCCCATAACCGGAGACTGCTGTGAGCCTGTTCTGCCTCTCGAGCTTTAGTACCTCGTAAGCCATCCTTGGGATTCTGCTAACAAGCCTCTCCAGATCGACGCTGCTAGGGGAGAGAACAATCACCTCGTGACCATTTCCTGAGAGGTTTCTGATTGCTGGAAGGGTTGTGCCATCTCCTTCTAGGCTGCTAATGATGAAGACGGGTGAACCCCTACTGATTCTAGGAGCTAAGGAATTTGTTACCGCCTGAAGTGGCATTGAACCAGATGGAGTGACTGATGCGAGGCGGCTCAGAACCTTGTACTGCTGCTTATCTCCCGAATCGGCTGGGAGGAATTCCATCCTACTCCCATAGGTTACCATGGCCACGGAGTCCTTCCTCTTCAGGAAGTGGCTCGCTATTGATGCGGCAGCGGATGCCCCCATTTCCAGAGGATTCTTTAGGACGGTTCCTATTCTGCTGACCTCCCTAGTGTCTAATATGACAAAAATGTCAGTTACTGCATCCCTTGTCTTCTGGTTTACCATCATGTCCCCCGTCCTAGCAAAGGCCTTCCAGTTGATCGATCTCAGTGAATCTGTGGAGAGGTATTCCCTTAGCGAGTAGAACTCCATTCCTGGGCCGGGCGTTCTGAGTGTCGTGGCTCCGGTGTACATCTTTGGAACATCGGCCCTCAGCATTGCATCTTCTACGTCCCTAACTTGTGGGAACACAGTGATGTCACAAAGGTCCTCAATTCTAGACTCATTAACAAACAAGCCGAAAGCGTTTCTGTACCTTACAGAGATTGGCCCAATTGAGTAATGTCCTCTGAGAGGGCATCGTAACATGTAATCCATCTTTGTTGACTGCCCCGGACCCAGGTTAAGCCGGATTTGGTTTAGCCCCCTTCTAATCTTCATCTCATGAGGTACGTTGTCGAATATCTCTAGCTGTTGTGTCCTCCTGTACGACCTATTTGTGATCGTTAGTGAGACCTCGATTAGATCGCCCTTGTACACATTTGAGTGTGGGACAAATCTGGTAATCTCCAAATCAGTCTGTCCTAGGATCCATCCGTTGATCGAGATGAATGCAATGAAGGTTAGTCCGATTATCATCATCTGAAAGTTGGAAATCATCATTCCTACTAGGATCAGGCTGATCCCTCCTGCAAGCATTATTGCTGCCTTTCTAGTCCACATTTCTTGATGCCCCCCCTGTCTCTCCCCATTGTTTGATTCTCTGAACAATTCCTACTAGCTCATCTGCAGAGTATTTCCTCTCCTCGAAGATGAATCTTACAAGAACTGGATCCTGAATCATTGCTTGTAACTCTGATGCGGGCATGGAATCGAACTCCTCTCTTGAGAATGCGTTGATGTTCCTAACCCTAGTAAGGAGGACTTGTCTAATCTTCTCCGGCTTCTGATAATACTTGTATCTCTCAGCGTCTCCGAACCCGTAGTATACCACACGAAAAACGTGTCTCCAATCTTCAGGGTCCTCCTTCCGAATCAGTACCGCCTCCAGCATTATGAATAGAATCAGGAATAGCATCAGCATAGCCATCCAGTCATTGGTGAAATAGATCAGAATGTAGTATAGCAGGTTGTAGGTATCACCGAAAACTGTAGGTTGCTGATGACGACTCTCATCGAAGATAACTAATGCATTCTCTCCTGGCGAGGTTCCATTGTTATCAAGAATCAGAGATTCTGCTACTACATCCAAGATCCACTTCCTATTGTCGTTTTCTGGGACCAAACCCAGGTAGCTTGACTCGAAATCGGGGTCGTATAGTGAGTTGATGAGCACCGATCCATCCGAGATGAAGTGTACCCTTCCTGATGTCGATTCTTGGCATAGAATCTTCTCACAGTACCTCACGTAGACGGGGAATGGGCCTTGCTCGTCCCCTGAGATTCCGAAGGCGGCATAACCCCCCACAGTGTAGTTTCCATCGTCATTGTTGTCCAACCAAGAGTCCTGGGTTGTCTTGGCGATAACGTATCTGTGCTCTGCAGGATTGTAAGATGTGTCCTTTTCGAAGGCAGAAGGTGTGTTTGTTAGGATGCTGTAGTCGTGAGACCAGTCCCACCTCGGTTGGTTGGTTGATTGGTCGGTTCCCAAGAACCTGTGGGCACAAAGCCCAGATGCTGTTTTTGTAATGAATGGGGCTCCTACGGTTGGATTTTCCGGATCTCCGTCTAAGACGTCTACTACTCCATCCTCATCAGCATCTCTTAGGCAAGGGTTGACGCTGCTCTGCATGCCCTGTGACGAAGTGAAGTTGAATGCCGATGTTGTGTTAACCCAAACGAAATCGGAACCCAGATCATCGTCATAGCTGTAATCGGTGTATAACCTATGGTTAGTGAAGTCCAGACCGAACTCCGCAGCCAGATCACTGGAGTATCCAAAGTCATCCATCAGGATGACTGTCCCTCCCCTCTTAACGAATCCGCGGATTGATTCGATCTCTGATGATGTGTACCCATCACCCTCCGCAAACTGAACAAGGTTTCCGTCGCCGGTGAATCTGGGGAGTGAGATAGTGTCCCTCTCAACGCCTGAAATTACGAAAATGGTCTCTTCCGGGTGATCAAGATCAGCTAGAAGCAAGGGGCTAGATACAAGAGCGGTGGTTTCTACTCCCATCTCGTTCAATTCCTGTCTGAATGATCCAAGATCGTTCCACTCGTCTCCATATGCTGATTGCTGAGTCTGTCCCGGAACGACGTAAGTTATCGCAATGGAGAGGCACAGTAATACGAGTAGAGACCAGAAAGACGCTTGAAGAGCGATTCGCCTGTTCCTACGAGATTTTGCGAATCTTGAAACCCGATTCCAATCTATCACGTGTTGACCCTCCCAACTACTAATTGCGATGAGCCATAACTTCGTTTTATGACCGTTATGTGACTATGAACCAGCTTTGCATCGACTAGCTAGAGAGTTCGATTACTGATCCAATGGTAGCAACTTCTTCTACTGGAATGGCTAGTAGGCCATCAGTAGTTGGCCAAGGTAGTTCGTTGGGGTCCAATCCCGACTCAGTGACCACCAATATAGCCACAATGTCCCCAGTGTCCATATCCACACTGAAATCGGCAAGGTGTCCAAGTAAGTCGCCGGCTGCATCTACGACTTTCCTAGTCAGGATCTCTTGCCCGAAAGTGGTCTTCATGTGATTCCTCATATTAGCTCAATACCGGATAGAGGTGCTGAGGACCTCCTGACCGACTCGAGTCCGCTTGTGAGAGTCTCCTCCATCTTGGAGTAGTACTGCATCATTTCATCAGTCACAGTGGGCCTGACCCTCTCGATAGCTAATTCGAAGTGCTTCTTTGACACGGTCTTCTTATCGTCCCTCATTGCGATAAGCCCTGCCTCCCTGCACACTGCCTCTATGTCGGCTCCTGTATAGTTCTCCATCATCCCGGAAAGATCTTCTGTCTTGAATTTGCCCAGAGGCATTCCCTTGGTGTGTATCTTTAGAATCGCCGCCCTAGATTCCTTGTCTGGTGGGGGTATGTGGAGGACTCTCTCGAATCTGCCGCTCCTCATCAGTGCCGGATCAATCATCTCAGGTCGGTTAGTAGCAGCCACGACAATCACGCCTTCCATCCCTTCCACGCCATCAAGGCTGCTAAGTAGTTGATTTACGACCCTGTTCATGACGTCGGAACCCTCTCCAGAATGGCTTCTCCGCATACCGGCGATGCTCTCGAATTCGTCCAAGAAGACAATGGAGGGGCTGGACTGCTTGGCCTTCTTGAAGACCTCTCGTACTGCCTTCTCAGACTCTCCGACCCACTTGGAAATCAATTCAGGCCCCTTTATGGTGATGAAGTTGGCCTTGGCTTCATTTGCTATTGCCTTAGCAATCAGTGTCTTTCCAGTTCCGGGAGCTCCGAATAGCATTATCCCCCTAGGAGGGGTGATTCCGAAGTGTTCGAACTTCTCTGGCATGTTTAGTGGCCACTCTATGCTTTCCTTGAGCCTCTCCTTGACATCTTCTAGGCCCCCAACCTTCTCCCAGGTGACCTCTGGAACCTCAACATAGATCTCCCTCAATGCGCTAGGCTCGATCTCCTTTACAGCATCCTGGAAATCTGTCATTCTGACCTCCATCTTTTCGATTACTTCTGGTGGAATCTCCTCTTCGTCGAGATCTATGTCCGGAAGGTACCTCCTAAGTGCCCTCATTGCAGCCTCCCTGACTAGTGCTGAAACGTCGGCCCCGACGAATCCGTGAGTATTGTCAAGAAGCCAGTCGATATTGAAGTCGTCATTGATTGGCATGTCTCTAGTGTGTATGTTGAGAATCTCGCCCCTTCCAGCTTTATCCGGGACGCCGATTTCCAATTCTCGATCAAAACGCCCTGGCCTCCTCAGAGCCTGGTCTATAGCGTCCCTTCTATTTGTGGCACCGATCACGACGACGTTGTCCCTTCCCCCCATTCCATCGAGCAATGTTAGGAGCTGAGCTACAACTCTCCTCTCTACCTCTCCAGTGACGTCCTCCCTCTTGGGAGCTATACTATCAAGCTCGTCAATGAATATGATTGCAGGAGCATTGGCTGCAGCTTCGTCGAAAATCTCCCGGAGCTGCTTCTCGCTCTCTCCGTAATACTTCGAAATAATCTCTGGACCGTTGATGGATGTGAAGTGTGCTTTGGTCTCGGACGCGACAGCTTTCGCAATCAGCGTCTTTCCAGTTCCAGGAGGACCGTGGAGTAGGACTCCCCTAGGGGGTTCGATTCCCAGCGTCCTGAACAAAATCGGGTGCTTCAGAGGAAGCTCAATCATTTCCCTTACCTTCTGAAGCTGTTTTCCGATTCCGCCGATGTCTTCGTAAGAGATTGTTTGCACGATGTCTTGATCTTCCTGATCAAGTGCGTCTTCCTTGATAATGATCTCAGTATCGGGTAAAACCTGTACTGTCCCCTTCGGGCTTGTCTGAACTATGGCGAATGGTAGTGCCTCTGCAAAAAGAGTCATTCCAGGGATAAATATCCTATCGCCAGCAACCACTGGCCTCTTGTTGAGCCCTCTTCTAGCAAAGCCCTCGATCCCGGGCCCGAACCTTACCTTCTGTTGCTTTGCCATAACGGGACTGAGTACGAGTTTCGTGCATGGCTCAACATCTACCTTCCTTATCTCTACTCTGTCCCCGAGACTTACTCCGGAGTTCTTTCGTATTATTCCGTCGATCCTTATTACCCCTAGGTTTGCATCCTCTGGTCGGCACCTCCACACTATGGCGGCGGTCTTCCTCTCCCCCTCTATCTCAACAATGTCCCCGGGCTTTAGATTCAGATCGTTATCGAATGGCACTCTAGCCCTTCCATGCCCAACGTCGCTGGGAATGGCTTTTGCCACTCTGAGGGTAAGAGATTCTGCTGAGTCTGTTGCCATTTCGCACTCCCTGCCACGGTGTCTCCTGCATCGGGGGTAGTTAAACCCAGCAACATAGGATTCTCCGCGGGGTAAAATGGTTATCGGAACAAAGAGGTCTGATGCGCATAATTCATTTCGGAAGAGGTTTTCGCGAAAGCATGGCGCACGTCCTGGAGAAAGGATTCGAGATATTGCACAGTGAAAACCCCAATGGCAGCCCTACTGTAAAGGGCTACAACATCGTCAATGGTGAGCTTAGATCGGCTAGTGATGGAGAGACCTTTGAGAGTAGAAATCCAGCATGGCTAGATGACTGCGTGGGAGTTTTCCCACAATCCACTAGGGAGGACGTGCATGACGCTTTACACGCGGCTAGGGAGGCGTTTCCAGGATGGTCATCGACCCCAGCTCCGACTAGAGGGCAAATTATCGGAAACATGGGCAGACTTCTGATGGACTACAAGGACGACATCGTTAGGCTTGAGACAAGGGAGATCGGAAAGACCCTGAAGGAGAGTGCTGGATCCGTCCAGGAGGCTATAGACACCTGCCTATTCTTCCAATCCGAGGGTCGCCGGCTTTATGGCCAGACCGTCAACTCGGAGCTTCCAGACAAGGAGCTTTTCACTTACAGGAGGCCCCTTGGGGTGTGTGGCATCATTAACGCATGTAACTTTCCTGCAGCCGTACCATTCTGGAAGATGATCCCTGCCATAATGTGTGGGAATACTTGTGTCTGGAAGAGTCCCCAAGACTCCCCTCTACTATCATTCATGCTTACCAGGATAATTCACGAGGCAGGACTTCCGAATGGGGTGATAAACCTAGTTCATGGGAGAGGAAGCGGGGCTGGACAATTCCTCGTAGACTCTGCAGATGAGGGGCTAGTGAACAAGATCAGCTTCACCGGGTCTACTTCCGTTGGGAAGATGATCGGAGAGATCTGTGGGCGGAACCTAGTCTCTTGCTCATTGGAGCTTGGAGGAAAGAACCCACTTGTGGTAATGCCCTCGGCAAACATCGACAATGCTGTAGAAGGAGCATACTGGGCAGCATTTGGAACGGCAGGTCAGAGGTGTACCAGCCTAGGCAACCTGATTATTCACAAGGAGGTCTACGAAGAGTTCATGTCAAAATTCATGGAAAAGGTAGAGGGGACGAGGATTGGAGACTCACTACGACACGAGGACGTGCTATACGGGCCCATGCTGTCTGAGAGGTATGCAAAGGACTTCCTAAGAGACCTGGGGATTTGCGAGGACGATGGTGCTACCAAACTATGGGGCGAGGGGATGGTGACAAACGAGAGCAAGCCTACCAACTTCCTTGGAGACGCGTCCGATGGGGTCTACATGTGGCCTCACGTTTATGCTGACGTTACCGAGGACATGAAGTGCTTCCACGAGGAAATTTTCGGGCCCGTAGTGACAGTGGTGAAGGCGGATAGCTTCGATCACGCTCTGCATCTTGCTAATGCGTCCCCCTATGGACTTTCGAGCGCCTGCTACACGAACGACAGGTTGGAGGCTTACAGATTCAAGACTGGGATAAAGGCAGGAATGACGGGGATAAACAACTCAACCACTGGAGCAGAAGCTCACCTCCCCTTCGGTGGCGTGAAGGGAAGCGGGAACGGGACAAGAGAGTCAGGAATCTGGGTAATCGAGGCTTACTCTTACTGGCATGCGGTAAATGACGAGCTTTCAGGGAAGCTTCAGCTTGCTCAGATGGATGTAGAAGAGGTCCATATTGAAGAGGCGGATGCAGACTATTCGTCTTTGGCCATGTAGGATGCAGTCTGGTATTGAGATGCAATCCCTTATGGGACATCCAACGTGCCCGTAGGGCACGGGGTGATGTGGCAATGAGCGAGAGCATGAAGCTCCCGATGAAGAAGGGATTCGGAAGGACGGACAGATCGGACGACTGGTGGAAGGGACCCACGGCGATGGCAATCTATCTGGGATTCATGATAGTGTACGCTACTTGGAGGGGATTCATGGAGTCCGACTTCTGGGTTTTCAGCGAATTTGGGGCTTCTTCATGTGAGGCTTGGGATTCTGCAACCTCGTTCAAGGAAGTCTCCGGATGCCAGACTATGGCTATAGAGCAGGAGAGTCACGTCCTATCTCCTTTGTACAGCCCTCTTATCTTTCCTCAGTCTTCCTGGATCCCGATAGAGCTGTGGTGGATGAGTCCAGCGATGTTCATCCTGATCTTCCCGGCAGGTTTCAGAGGGACTTGCTATTACTACAGAAAGGCATACTATCGGGCATTCTTCCAACAGCCAACTGGCTGCGCGATTTCCAAGCCGTGGAACGAATACAGCGGAGAGAGTGGGATCTTCGTAGTTCAGAACCTCCACAGAATCTTCATGTACATTGCTCTGATCTACCTCCCGATCCTGAGTTATGACTTCTGGCTATCGATAAACTTCCACGACACGAGCGGGGAGCACTACTTCGGATTGTCAGTCGGATCACTGATCCTCCTCCTTAATGTGATCCTCCTGTCTGGGTACACCCTGGGTTGCCACGCATTCAGGCACGTTATCGGAGGGGGCTCCAACCACTGGACTGGATCACCCATGAATCGGGTAAAGTACGTCATGTGGAAGTTCTCAACGAAACTGAACGAGCGTCACAAGGACTGGGCTCTTGTTAGCCTATTCTGGGTCATGTTCGCTGACTTCTACATATGGATATGCCAGGACTTCGGCCTTACTGACTTCATTCTTCTGGGGGGTGTGTAGTTGGAAGAGCCGGTGACCCACCATCAGTTCGATGTTGTGGTAATTGGTGCTGGTGGTGCAGGACTGAGGGCGGCTATTGAAGCTAGTAGGTCTGGTGTTAGCGTGGCCATGATCTGCAAGTCGATGCTCGGCAAGGCGCACACCGTTATGGCAGAGGGAGGTGCTGCAGCGGCTCTAGCAAACAAGGACCCTAGGGACTCTTGGCAGACGCACTTCCGTGATACCATGAAGGGCGGGAAGTACCTTGGTGACTGGCGGATGGCGCAGATTCACGCCCAGCAGGCCCCTGACAGAATTAGGGAGCTCGAGCAGTGGGGAGCTGTCTTCGATAGGACCCCAAAGGGCCTAACCAGTCAGAGGAACTTCGGAGGGCACACATACCCTAGGCTGGCACACATTGGAGACGCTACCGGGCTAGAGCTTATTCGAACTCTACAGCAGAAGGGGATTCACGAGGGCATCCAAGTATTCATGGAATTCACGGTTCGCAGGATTTTCAAGAAGGATGGAGAGGTAACAGGATGCTTCGCTTACGATAGGAACGATGGATCTCTCCATGTTTTCAACGCCAAGACGATAGTCCTCGCCACTGGAGGGATCACCCGGTGTTGGGAAGTCTGTTCGGGATCATGGGAGTACTCCGGCGAGGGGCACGCACTGGCCTACTGGGCGGGGGCCGAAATGGGAGACATGGAATTCGTCCAGTTCCACCCTACAGGGATGATCTGGCCCCCTTCAGTGAAGGGCATACTTGTCACCGAGGGAGTTAGGGGCGAGGGAGGGGTGCTGAAGAACAACAAAGGCGAGCGCTTCATGTTCGACTACGTCCCAGAGATGTACGAAGAAGAGTTCGCGGATTCCATAGGAGAGGCCGAGGCATGGGTGAAGGAGGTTGTTAGCGGAAAGCTTGCAACAAAGAGGAGGCCTCCCGAGCTACTAACCAGAGATGTGGTGGCCAAGGCGATAAACAGCGAGAAGGCCGCTGGAAGGGCATCAGAGCATGGGGGGGCGTACCTAGACATCTCCTGGAGGGCCGCCGAGGAGGTGAAGAAGAAGCTCCCCGGGATGTATCACCAATTCAAGGAGCTGGCTGCTGTGGACATTACCAAGCAACCAATGGAGGTGGGGCCAACTGCTCATTACGTGATGGGGGGCGTCAAGGTTGACCCTTTCACTCAGGAGTCGACGGTCCGGGGTCTTTTTGCAGCAGGCGAGGTGGCAACAGGCCTTCACGGGGCGAATAGGCTTGGTGGAAACTCCCTGTCAGATCTAATTGTGTTCGGCAAGATCGCCGGAGAGAACGCTGCCAGTTACGCTAAGGACAGGGCCTCTTTCACAGAGATCTCGCAATCGGAAATAGACGAAGTGGTTGAAGAGACGCTTGAGCCGCTTTCCAGGGAAGGTGGGGAGAACCCTGCAAAGGTAGTCAGTGACCTGAGGGAGATGATGCAGAACAAAGCAGGAATAATTCGAACCGGAGATCTCCTGCAGGAGGCCATTTCCGATTTGGAGTCGCTACGAGAGAGGGGGGCCTCTACCTCCCCGGGAGGAGGTAGGGTGTACAATCCCGGTTGGCACCAAGCACTAGAGATCGGAGCGATGGTCGATGTCAGCAAGATGTGCGCGATCTCAGCCCTTAGGAGGGAGGAGAGCCGAGGGGCCCACACTAGGGACGACTTCCCGGAGACTGATCACGAGCATTGGGGTAAGGTGAATAGCGTGATCTCGATGGGAGAAGACGGGTCGATGAACATAGATTTCGTATCCTATCCGAAGATTCCCAAGGAGCTTAGGTCACTCCTTGACTCGGAAGACCTTCACGAGGAGGAGTAGCATGTCTGACAAAGTTACTTTCAGGGTGTTCAGGGGGGAGCCCGATGCTGATGGGGATCCCTTTGGAAGGATGGTGGATTACGAGGTAAAGCTGGACGAGGGGATGGTTGTCCTTGACGTGATTCACCGAATCCAGGCAGAGGAAGCCCCAGACCTATCGTGCCGTTGGAACTGCAAGGCAGGCAAGTGCGGATCCTGTAGTGCAGAAGTCAATGGTAAGCCTAGACTGATGTGCATGACTAGGATGGAGGACATCCTGGAAGAGACCCCCGAGAACGAGCCGGTTCTGGTAAAGCCGATGCAGGCATTCCCTCTGACAAAGGATCTGGTTACCGACACATCATGGGCCTATAGGACAGACAAGATGATCGAGCCAATAAATGGGCCGGAAGAGCCCGATTGGGAGTTCCACCAAGAAGAGGCAGATAGGCTGCAGGAGTTCAGATCATGCATCGAGTGCATGCTTTGCGTCAATACGTGTCACGTACTGAGGGAGCATCAAATGTACGAAGAGTTCGCGGGCCCTAGGTTCTTCGTCCGCCTGGCCAGCTTGGAAATGCACCCCCTAGACACGGAGAACAGGGTCCCAGAGATAAAGGACGACTTCGGCATAGGTTATTGCAACATCACGAGATGCTGCACAGAGGTTTGTCCGGCTGGAATACAGATCACCGACAATGCCATTATTCCACTAAAGGAGAGGGTGGTCACCGAATACTACGACCCCATTATGAATCCCATAAAGGCAGCTTTGAACATCACCTCTGGCGTCGTATCAGGGGTCTTCCAACCGTTCACGGACAAATTCCAACCACCAGGCAGCGATCCTGGAAATCTGAAGAAAGCGCAAAGCGCGATTGAGTTGGAGAGGTCCAGGGCCGAGGAGGCGAAGAAAGTGGACTCCACTAGGACGGACAGCGCTAGGAGGAGGTTCAGGACTGAACGGAAAAAGAGAGGTTCAAAGAGGCGATAGAGCCTCCGCTGTAAGGCGAACCACTCGAATAGTAAAGCAACCCCAAAGAGGATTGATTACGCTCAAATTCGATCAATTCGGAGCTTCTTCACGTTTGCCTTGTTTATCATGTCAGGCAGCCAATCAGGGGCATTTGGCCCCTTCGGAACCTTGCTCTTTGATCCAGAGAACACATGCACCCTGTTAGTTCCTCTCTCCCTTAGATGGATGTCTGTATTGCCTCTGGATGCAGCCTTCAGGGCTGCTCCCCTGGGTTGCTTACTGTGGAACACTTGAGCAGTGTCCTTGCCGTTCTGCATTAATACGAAATATTTCTTATCCGCCATATTTGGATTCCTCCGGTTGTGTCGAGGACTCCATAGGTATTAAACTTGAGCCGGAATTTCGGCATACTGTGGCTATGTAATGCAAAAA
>CEVZ01069478.1_pt1 | contig 24716 bp, 4 predicted proteins | sample 361371 | NCBI WGS metagenome assembly CEVZ01 (sample SAMEA2620217, study PRJEB7988) | marine metagenome | isolation source: saline water (ENVO:00002010), including
GCTCTTAGTAAAGTTTTGATTTCATTAATATCATCTTTTAAATTTTTTAAATCACTTTCCATATTATCTATTCTATCTTTTCCTTGTTGCCTTTGAGCACGTCTTTTAAGATAGTTGTCATATTGAGATGAATCATTATTTAAAATAGCTCTAGTGCTATTATCACGAACCAAATCAGTATGCCCTTTTACATTTGAGTATTTCATGTTATGCAAGTGCAAGAACTCTTAGATTTCTCATTCTAGGTGGTTGTGCTTGATTAGTACCAGTTCCAACCAACTTAATACTGAAGTTTCTAAATGTTGGTAGATTATCAATTGTAAATTCATAATCATTATATACAACTTGATTAGATGTATATGCTATTACATCAGTTTTTGGAACCAATTTATCAGGTAAACCATCACTCTTATATGGATCTATAATCTGTCCAGTGTTGAATAAATTATTAAATCCAGGGAATGGTTGATAAACCAAATCACCATTAGGATCATCAGTTACAGCATAGAATGCCCTGATGTCACTGGTGACATTCACATGTGCTTCTAAGTGAATTTTAATGGAGGTTGCTCCATTCTCTAAAGTAATTGGTTTGGTTGCATATACAAAGGAATTAGGATCATCTAATAAATTATTAATCCTATTGTCAGTTACATAATTTGTAATGGGTTGATTTATTCTATTGGAAGTAAGAATTACAGCAACTCTATCCAAATCAATTATAGGTGATACAAAAGGAGATCCAGTTTCAAGAGATAAATTCATTGTGAATGATCTATTATCTGGTAGATCAGATAATAAAGTTGTCTCATTAATTCTAGAAGCTATGATTCTAGGACTAGACATATAATTGTTTGTTGTTAAACTGATATCTTCAAACCCTTGATCTACAAATGAAGCCTCTGATCCATTGATACTAGATCCACTAACAGTTCTTATCTGAGAAGTCACATTAGTTGTGGTTGGTGTAATATTTTGAACAATGGGTCTTACAATTTCAAATGGCATGTTCTCACTGGATAGAGAATTTTCTCCTCCTGTTGATTTAGTGTCATTGAAGTGTAATATTGGAAGACTAGTTCCTACTGATCTATCTACACCATTAGTTGACATGTCAACTTTAACATTATAATGATCTAATCCTATTGGATCTGATATGGTAACATTTGATAAATTGTGATTTGTATTAATCCTTCTTAAGGATACACCATTCAATTCATACTTATGAACTAAATCTCCACTAGCATGTGTGAGAGTTTGGCTAGAATCCACTCCTCTAGTGACACCAGTTAATGTGTTACCAGATACACCACTGTAAGAAAGAATTTCACTTCCAACTTTAACAAATCCAAGATTAGTAGATCCAACACCCACATTTTCAAATTGAGCAAAGTTTGTTCCATCATTTAGTACAAGAGATCCAGTTGAGGTTGAATCATATGCTGAAGCTAATTCAGTTGCAGGAACATCAGTCTTAATATTTTCAAGAGTTACTACATTTTGGGTAGAATGCATTCCATGATTTTTTTGATTGACTTTAATATGAACACCATCAGTAACTGTTTCTGGTGTTGCTGATAGGAATACATTTCCACCAGCACTAAAGTTTAAAGTTGTTGTTACACCAGAACTATTAATATACTGGAATGTTTTTCCTACTCCAGTAGCAAATTCTCCCTGAACATTATCAAGAACAAATTCATTTGTTCCAGTCAATGTGGTTATTGAGAATTGAATACCACTTCCAAGAGAATTAATTCCAACAGATGATATTCCAACAACATCACCTAATGAATATCCAATACCACCACTTGCAATAGTTGCAGCCACTGCCACACCATTACTGATTGTTATGTTAGCAGTACCATTTTTACCTGTTCCAGTAATTGCATTGAGAGCAACATTAGAATATACTTGACTTCCTGAGGAAGGTGTATATCCAAATCCAGCATTTGTAATTGTTAAATTGCCAGTTGCTGTTCCAGCAGAACCAACATAATTTCCAGTGGCATTGCTACCTAATTGAAGAACTGTGTTACCTAGATTTATTCCAGTATCAGATATTGTAGTATTAAATCCAATTCTTATTTTGTTAGAAGAAATTTGTAAAGAGTCTTTACGCAATGGATGAATATCATCAGATGCTGGAAGTAAAGATGGATTATGGAAATTTATATTTCCAGTTCTCTTATTAAATTGTGCTCTCCAAAGATTAAATTTCAAATCTTCAAACTGACTTGGGTTCCATGTTTGTCCATTTTGAGACTTAAATAGTGAACCAAGAGTTGGTTGAGAAGATACTTGTACTTGCTCAGCTTCAGGATTGTTAACTGTTTGAATGTCAACCTCACCCATTCTTGATATCCAAGCATGGTAATTAGGACTTACTGACATCAACACTATGCAATAAGTTTCACCTGGTGATAGATAAACTGGAGATGGGAATACAACACTTGTTGGTATGCTTGCATTATCAGAAGTGTTTACATATCCAGGTTGAAGAACAACTTCACCAAAAGGTATTACCTCTTCAGTAGGAATACCAAGTTTGACTGTTCTTAACTGAACTATTAAAGGTAGTGTCTCATCTTTAGAAGCAATATATATGTCTGCTTGAGTAATGAATACTCCATGAGTATTTTCAACAAAGAATGATTGTGCTAGAGGATCAGTTTTGCTTTCACAAATCCAATAAGCATCATCACCATAAGTATCAAAAGTATTGGTATATGTGCCAGCAGCTTTGTCCTGACCTTCTAGAGAAACTCCAAATTGTTTTGCAAGATAATTTGTAATTGTATCAGCAGCTGCTGCACCTGCTAAATTACCTGCACCCTCACTATTTTCTACACTTCCTATGACAGCAAAAGCAGCTGATGTTTCAGGACTATTTTTAATATCTTCTAACCAATAATCATAACCAGGACCATCAGGTTGTCTACCTAAAAGATCTAGATATGCTTGTTCAATAATATCAGGATCATCCTCTTGAGCAACAACTCTCATTGTTCCACTTGAGTGAACACTACCCTGTTCTTCAACCCAATCAGTATCTCTGAAATCATTAAAATCACTAACTATTAAATTTTGTGCTTCAATAGTTTCAGCATTAATTACAGTATCTGTGCCATATTCATTAGCAACAACATTACCTTTAATTTCTATAGCACCAGTGGTATCAGATACCTCATATAAACCAGTTACTGTTTCACCTGAAGGTAATGTAACTTCAGGAATATCATCATGCCATTGTTCAGGATATCCTATGACTTCATTCTCAGTTCCTACAATTTCTGTGCTAGATACTGTATAACTATCACCACCAATAGTTTGAGTTTCTATTTGTTGTTGTGTATGAGTATTGATATTCCTTACACTAATAATAGTGGATTGAAGAGTATCAATATTACCAGTTGCTTCAAATGTACTTGAGCAATCTGTTTTGACATTACCAGGAGCTTGACTATTAGTAGGACTACTAGAGAGTCTAAAGATTTTTTTACCACACTCAAATTTAGGTGTAGTTATATCATTAGGATCTGGTATGAAGAATGAACCTCTTACATATCCAATATTATCTGTTTTTAAATTAATTTCACTAACTGTTGCTTGAGCACTAGATGTTTGTCCAACCAATTTAAGATCTTTCTCTACATACCCAAAGAAGGTATTTTCAGATTTATCAGCTAAACTTAAAGTATCAATATTGATCAGTGTGCTTGTAGTAGAGTATTCTGCAGGAACACTAAGTAGATTAGTATCAGTAGCCTCAACATTAACTTCTTCTGCTCTTGAATTAAACAATCCAACTTCTGGAGTGATAGTATCAATTATTCTAGTTCTATTACCTCCTAATTCTCCTATAGCCAAAGGAGTTTGAGTAAAGTATGGATTGGTGTTATATATCACAGCAGGATTATCAAAATCACCTAACTTATGATTTGATTTTGCTACTCTGAATCTAATTAATTCTGTTCCATCAGCAGTGGTTCCAATAACAGTCTCTCCAACTTGGAAAGTTCCTGTGACCATTGATATCTGTAGAAGTTTAGGAATTATAAATTTGTTAACATTTTCACCATCAAAGAATCCAAAAACATTAGTGGTTGGTTTTAAGCTACTAGCAGAAAACTCAATATTTCTAGATCTCATGAAAGGAGCTAGATCTGTATTAACTACTTTTGGACCTTCATTAATAGTGCTGAAAGTTTCTCTAACTATACTTCTAGTCCCAACTCTTTGCTGTGTTGAACTTTCAGATGTAAAGGTTTGAGTTGTAGTTCTAGTCTTTTCTCTTTGATTTGTATCTTGATTAATAGAATGCCAAGATCCCCAAGATTCATCACTACTTTCACTAACCAATCCACCACCACCAGTCCAAGTAGTTTCCCATGCTCCCCATGTTACTGGACTATAACCAGTGTCTGGGTCAAATCCCCCAGCTGCAACTTGCTCACTAGTTTCTGTATAAGTGGTGAGATCTTCTTTTTTAGCTTCTATGGTAACTTGATCTAACCACACATCTGATGCTGGTGTTAAATTCATAACACCTCCATAATAATTAATAAGGAAAGGTGTTACACTTTCAGTTCTGGTGGCAAATGGTTGATGAACAAAAGGCACTGTATCATAATCTAAAGATAATACCCTACCAGTTTTTCTAATTCCATTGCTACTGTTTAAATCTAACTTAAGATCTAATTCAGTGGTATAAGGAGCAGGTCTAAGTTCTCCTTTCTGATAATCAATACTATTTTTAACTATAGTCTTTTTGATTTGATTTTCTGTATCTGAAAAATCATCTACAAAGAATCCTGATTTAAATCTATTCAAACCATCAGCATCTGTGACCTGCATATTTAAAGTATCTCTTTCTAAAAGTGAAAGAGAAGTATAAAATTCTAAACTCTCTATTCTCTGCTCAAGTCTATTGATATCCCTCATCTGATATCTTTTATACTCAGCTAAATTAATACTTACATCTGTTACATTATATAAGAAAGCTGGTAAAGATACAGATGCTACTTCTAAAGCACCATCAATAGCGTTTGGAAGTTCTGGTGTTTCTGCAGGAATACCATTTACTAATTGAAATTCTCCTTTATCATTCAAATAAATTCTATCTAATCTAGGTAGATAGAATGCATAATCCAATAATATTGATTCATCTGATGCCAGTATATTTTTGGCAGAATTTCCTGATGCAGTAAATGCTCTACCTAAAAATTCAAAAGGTGAATAAGAAGTTCCTGAAAACTCAGATACTCTAGGTCTTATGTCAATTATATCACTAACTCTAGAATTATTAATCTGGGGTAGTTTTGCATAATTAAAGTTATCATAAGAATTGGCAGTTGTAATATCTCCTGTATCAGATGCAGCAAAAAATGCAGATTCAAATACTACTAATAATCTTCTAGATGGTGCATTGAAACCAGGTTTTCTTGTTATTCTAGAATAATCATATATGGTATCTCTTTGACCATCATCATAATTAAATTCATTAGTGATGTTATTAGATCCTATAACTAAACTATCTGTGGTAGCAGAAATACCAGACTCTTTAAATGTTATATCTTCATTTTTCTGAAGAGTAAAATCATTTAAAGCAATATAATTTATAGTGCTATCATCAAATTTACTTACATATACTCCTTTAAAATTACTGGTGGCAGCTTGGAAAGTATCACCAATAAGTAAATCCCCAGTTTTACCAGTGGCACTATTGATAGAAGTTAATGATACTCTGGGTAGTACAGGAGCACTTGAATCAAATGATTCAAAGACACCATAGACTAGAGTTGCATCAGGAACTCCAAGAGAAATTTCTTCATCTTGAACTCTAGTTCCATAAACAGCAGAGAATGTTAAACCATCATTTAAAGTAGTAGCTCCAACACCAGAGGATGAATTGTTAGAATTGACTACAGATACTTGATTTATCTTTTGCTTTTGTTTAACTTTTTCTTTAACATTAACTTTTCTAAGAGTTGCAATTAATTTAGCAGCACTATTAGCACCTAATCCATTAATAGTAACTTCAGTGGAACCTGAATTAAATTCAAACTTATCTGAAGATAATGATTCAGTTGTACCATCAGTTCTAATTAATACATATCTCTCCTCATCATATGGTAAGAATGTTTGACTAGCATCTCCACTAGAAACTGCTCCAGTAGAATTATTTGTAATATTTACATCATATTGTTTTCTGATTGTTATATGAGAATTAGTTAAATCTACACTAGCAATATTTCTTTTTGATAAAGGAGTGAATAGTGTATTATCAGTGGATGATTGGAACTGAGAAGTTAATACTTTAAAATCTGCTGGATTAATAGCAGTTGATGGTAGTCCACCTTCACATATACCAGTGACAGTTGTGACTCCTGAAATTGTTAATGATCTTTGAGATACACTTTCTATTCTTGCATATGAAGTTGTATTCAACCCAGAATTAGTGTATTCTACAATGTTTCCTACTGTAGCAATACCAATAAAGAATTTATTTGGATCTGTAAAAGTAACTGTGCTTATACCAGCAGAAGCACCAGAAGTAGGTGGATCTGTAATTTTAACTTGACCTATTGATACTAAATCTGATTGTTTTACATCTGCATTAAAAGTGCTTGCGGTGCTAACAGTTCCATGAACAGATTTAACATCACTAGTTCTATATGCAGTTGTTGCTACAGAGATGACACCACTCTCTTCACCATTGAAAATAAATTGTTCACCTGCAACAAAATTACCTTTAGTATTGTATGCTGTAACTGCTGTTGAACTAGTCACACCATATCTTAAAAATCCAGTAGCACCACTAGACTTTCCTTTTATATGAGTGGGTACAGTTAAAGTTGTAGGATTATTTAAAGCTATCTCAGTGTATGGTTGAATATCATATAGTGATATATCCCACTCATTTAAATCTGTATTATCAACATTATATGAACCTGATTCCAAAGCAAAATCATATACACGTGCTAATCCTATTTCTTTACCTGAAGCAGTGGTAGCAGCAGCACCAACTCTTTCATCTCTCAAACTAACAGTATAATCTGTTCCAATACCTATAGATGGAGATCCAGAAACTCTATTCAAAGTAAATGTAGGTCCAGTAACATAGTTGATACTTTGATCTTCTAATAACTTAGTTGTTCTTGGTTTTTTAAAATCTAAAAATCCAGGAACCACAGTCTCTACTTCATATCCTCTAATATATGCTTTTCCTGGCGAAATTCTATATGTTCCTAAATCATCAGATGGAGTGTTGTTATTATATGTAATCTGATCTGAAGTGAACACACCATTGTTACCTTCAAAATCATTTAATGTGTTTCTTGCAGTGATTGTGTATGGTTTTACATAGTAGTTACCAGATTCATCAAATGTTCTTCTAGCAAATTCAGTAGATAAATCATTATATTGAACCTTATCAATTACAGAAGCAACTTTACCATTCCTAATCTCCATTATCTCTATGAAGTTTGGAGACTTATCCTCTGCTATAGGAACTGCTTCCAATCTTAATTCAATACGTAATCTATCAGCACCTGGTGCAGTAAAGTTACTGAATCCAGCTGCATTATCATTCAAGCTTGAATTAATATCAGAATTTATTATATCCTCATAAACCCTAAGACCCACTTTAACATTTACATCACTAGTATATGGGTTTATTATAAGTGTTTGTTTTTTTACATCTATGAAGAATCCTCTAGCAAAATAGATACCAGAAGATAAAACAGCAGCACATCCAACATAGTTACATGAACCAGTGTGCAACTGAGCTATTGGTTCTCCTACTTGAAAAGTTATACCATTTCTAGTAACAAAAGATTCTCCATCTAAAAGTAAACTCTCCCCAGATATGAATTGATCACTATTGTTTGCACCACTATTTAAATAATTTACAAATAAAGTATAAGTTCCATCCTCTGATATATTAGGTAGATATCCAATTATTTTTGCCTTTATGCCAGATTGACTTCCAATTACAGTTCTTGCTTTAATATTAAACAAATAAGACTTTACATCAAATCCTTCATTAGAAGATTGAATTAATATAGAAGTATATGCATTTGTAAACTTTACACCACCACCAGTCACAGAACTTCCTTCTTTGAAAGCATGACTTCCAAATTTTTCAATTTGATCTTGTAATATAGATTGTATACCTGTTAATTCTCTGGCTTGAACAGGGAATCCTGGTTTAAATAAAACCTTAAAATACTTATCACTTCTATCAAAATCATCAAAATAAGGAGCGACGTTTAAATTTGTTTCCTGTGGCATGATTCTTTAGAATTGCAAAATGACTTTGATATCTTCTCTTTGGTTAGCAGACCTAGTGATAGAAGGTCTATTATCCACATAGATTATGGTTCCAGAGTATTTTTCTACTTCAGGATTTGCAACCCCTTGAACAAAACTCTGTCCCAGAAAATATTTTCTATTATTTATTACAGTACTTACACCAGGACTACCTGATGATCCAAAACTAGTATCTATTCCTAAAGTCCCCTCATTGCTAGCTATATTCACATTTCCCCCTGTAGAGGGATTTGCTGTAAATCTATGTAGAGCAAATCCAAATGTAGGATCTGTTCTCAAAGATCCATCACTATTAAATCCAACTAAACTCTTATCTTGCCAGTATTTTAAAACTCCAGTTGTTTGGTCATAAGACACCACTCTACCAATAGCAGTAGAACCAACTCCAATAGTTTGTGTGACATTGCTATCAGCATTAAATGTTGCTGTTGTATGTCCAGCTCCAGTTAACTTTAATGCATAGAGAGCACTAGCTTTGGTTAAAGATAAGTTTGAGGTAGACTGGTATGCTAGAGGATTTTCTACAACTCCTATTCTAGCAATTTGGTTTCCAGTTATGAAATCTGGATTTTCTGGATCATTTTCAATTTTAGAATATATTAAAACATTACTAGCACCTAACTCCCTATAAATATCTGCACCATGACCATCTTGAGGTGGTATGATAACATTAAATACAGGATTAGTGGTTCCCACTGGAACTCCACCTGCAACTAAATCTAAAGTTCCATAAGTGTATCCTGAACCACCTTTAGAGATATCTACTGATTCTACTTTTGCATCATTATTGATAACAACAGTTGCCTCTGCTCCAGAACCATCTCCATTGATAGGAACATTTGTGTAAGTTCTATTAGCAGTTCCTATACCAGATCCTCTATTGACAATGGTGACAATTTTTAATTGACCACTGCTTGAAGCATTATCTCTTACTGGAGCATTATCTGTTCCATTCTCCCAATCATCAGGAACAGGTATAAAATTAGTAGAATTAAATTTTATAATATCATTAGGTTTTATGGTATAAAGATATTTCCAAATATATCCATCTCCACTATCACCTGCTGCTTTTGGTTCAAGGTCTGTAAAGGTTGGTTCATCTAGAGAGGGTCTACCTGAAACATTTTCTGGATTTGTTCCATTTTGAAGACAAATATAAACCTTAAAGTCCTCATTTACTACAAAATACTTTGATGAATATAGACTAGTTGCCCCTGATGGCTTTGCTGTATTTGTTCTACTGATATCTCCTCTATACATGTCATATGTAACACCTGATGTCCAAGTGTACCTATTCACCATTCTACGCACATCAGAAGCAGTAATCTTCTTCAATGCCACCATAGTATCCCAATAATCATTTTCTTGCTCAAAACTATCTTTTGGAGCAGGTGGATTTGTATCCCAAGTAGAGGAATAATTAGTGGCATTAGGTAAACCAACAAAAGAATAATAAGAATTAACTGAAGAAGTTGCTGTGGAAACAAAATTCTTAGCGTTCAATATTCTAAGTTGATCAGTTATAATGGCAGACATTTGACAATTTTTTTAGTTATTTATTACATTAAATGCTAACTGACATTGACAGTCTTCAAGCTTCCATCATTTTCAACTAATAATCTATATTGAGTTCCATTTGGAGAAGTTAATACAACTCCAGCAGCAGTGCTAACTCCAATAAAAGCATCATTTACTGCATTTATTCCAGTGGTGCTAATAGTAACACCATATCCAATGACTGCTTCTCTAATTGAGGCAATACCAGTCATTCTCATACCACCTTCTTTATTGAAGGTATTACCAGTTCCAACAGTGGATATTCCAACTATAGATAAATTACCAGCAACACTTACATCACTAGCAAAAGTTCCTACACCTGCTGCATTGACACCTCTGGTATTAACATCATCTCCAAGTGTGGTGCTATTACCAACACTAACTAATGAACTAAATGTAGATGCTCCAGATACATTGACCTGAACAGCATTAAGTGCAACAGATGTAAATGAGGTTATACCAGTCACTTTTAACCCACCTGTCAATGTGGTTTCTCCAGTAACATTACTACCACCAGTAACAACTAATCCACTACTTACAGTTAATCCACCTCCAATATTTCCACCACCAACAACAGTTAATTTGGAGGTAACTGTTGTGGTTCCTATACCAACTCCTCTTGATACAGTGGTAATACCTGTAGTATTTTCATTCCAATAAGATGATATACCAGTTGTTTCTAAAGCAGTGACAGTGACTTGTCCAAATGCAGTGCTAATACTTATATTATCTCCCGCAGCAATTGCTGTTACAATTCCTGGTGCTAGATTAGTTCCATCACCACAAAGAGTATAGACCTCAGTGAAATTTGCATTTACCTTTTCAGCACCAGACAGTAAGGTATCACCTGTTCCATCATTTGGCTGTGATCCAGTGCTTATGCCCAGTTTTGCCATTTTGCGTTATCTATTTTAGTTATTTAGAGATATTCCTTATCTCTTAAAGGGTTGAATCTTTGAATAAATCCTGAGGTAGACATACCTGCAAGACCATCTTGACCATAGAATTTAAAGTCTCTAGCTTGAGTTCTTGAACCTAGTTCTAGATAACCCCAACTATAGGTACCAAAGAATGGAGCATTATGTACATTACCAGTAAAGGTAACACCTATTCCATTAGAATCAAATTTAGTATTGGTTGAATCAAACTTCAATATAGAAGAGTCAAATGAGTCTGTAGTAAATAAATCAATATTCACAAACACTCTAGTTACAAATGTTGTTGCTGTTCCTACAGTAGATATGCCAATTGCAGTATTAGCAACACTGACAGTATTAACATCTGACACTTGATAAACATTATCTATAAATTGAGTTCCCACACCAATAGTGGTTGCTCCTCCAACATTAAATGATCTCAGTGTAGTAGATGCTGATCCAACATTACTTTCATCCACTAGGAAGAAATCACCTACACTTAAGGAACTCAAAGTCACTGCAGTACCAACATAAGTACTATCTCTCAAGAAAGAATCTTCAGGGATATACAAGTCAAATATAAATTTATTTTGACTTCCAGAAGTAGTTGTTCCAAAACCAACTATTGTACCATAATCACCAGAGTAGGTCACTGAAGTTACTTTTTCAACTCTGTTAGCCATCTTTGGTTCTTCAATAAGAACTGCAGGAGGACTAGAGACAGTATATCCACTACCAATATTAGTGATGGTAACAGAGTTTACACTATCACCATCCATAACAGCAACTGCTTTTGCTACTTGAGTAGTTCCCATTCCAACAGGTTGTTCAATAGATACTGTAGGAGTAAAGGTATAACCAATTCCTACCTCAGATAAAACAATAGATGTAATAGATCCAGCAGCAGAAACTAAAGCTGTGCCAGCAGCTCCAGATGCATCTTCTTGAGAAACTATATTGATAGAATCTTGTGATCCAAAGTTTTCTTTGGTGCTATCAAAGAATATTCTAATATTTTCAACATATGCCTCTGTAGAAGCTATACCAACTGGTTGTATCAAATTAGTAGTTGGATAAATCAATGGTTCATAATGAGATCTATCTTTAGTAATTGATTGACCATCAATGACCTTATCTACAATTTGTTTATGCCAATTAATTGGTCTATCAAAAGTTTCATTAGTAGTAATGCCAGGACCAGGATATGGATTAGTATTAACATTATCAGCAGCATTGATACTGGTTACTGTTCTAAGACCTTGTTCTAGTGCTAGGTCTTGATTATGCAGTCTTACTTCATCACCTGTTTGAATTGTTTCTAAAATATCAACAGTGGCAGTATCAACTGATGCAGTTCCTTTATAGAATAAAATCTTAGAAGTATCACCTTTCTTAGGTGCTTCTTTAAAGGTAATAAAACTACCACCTTTAAATTCATATCCATTGCCAGGAACCTGTAAGATATCATTTATGAATACTAGAATAGTAAATTCAACATCAACATTAGATCCTGGTTGTGATTGAATTGTTTGTTGAGTGCCATTTAATTTTAATGGGAAGGATGTGTCTTGACCATCAAATAAATTATCTAAAGGATCTAATACCTCTAGATCTCCAATAGTCCAAGCAGCAAAACTATCACTTCCAACTTCTCTTACAGTAACTTCAAATTGTCTAGATGGACTAAAGTTACTATCAGTTGGTATACCCACTGTTCCACCAACACCAATTGTTAGAACTTGATCCTCACCATAACCAAATCCCTCATTAATAATTTCAAAATCAATAACACTAGATCCTTGTCCTACAACTATATTTGCTCTTGCCTCAGATCCAATTCCACTAGATGATGGAGCATAGAATAAAGGCATATTGGTGTATGATAGTGGTTCATCAATAACCACCAATGGAGGATTAGTTGTTGTATATCCAGTGCCAGGATTAGTAACTGCAACACTTACAATATTACCATTGCTAATTGCAGCAGTGCCAATAAACTCAATAGCTGGAGTTCCAGTGCTTAGTGTCTGAACACCAACATTAACCACAGTTTGAATACCAGACCTATATCCAGAACCACTATTACCAATACTAATAGAGGTGATAGTTCCTAGACCAGATACAATAGCAGTACCACCTGCAGCCACTAATGGTTGATATCCAAATCCCTCTGTAGATCCAACAGAAACAACCACACCACCTAAAGGAACATTAGCAGTATTTGGATCATATGACACAGAAGCAATAGTTCCTGTAAACTGTATGCTTGTAATACCAACACTTTCTTTTAGTGTATAGTCACCACTAATACTTACTCTCTTAGATTCAATACCAGTGAATCTCTGTGGTCCTTGTGCTACTTGATTAATTAAAACAATTGCATTACTTGTAGAAAATCCTGTTACATTACTTCCTTCAACCTGCAAAGTAAATTCAGTAGTGAGTCCAGAGAATCCATGAGAAATATCATCAAAGATATAATTTAAACTGTATGGTTCCACAGAACTACCAGTAATACCAGATCTCATAAAGGATCTACCATTAAATGTAGAGTGTGTTGCAACACCTACAAAATCTCTAGAATCAGGTTCATTAGTTGTAGAAGATAAAGGAGTTAATCCAACTGGAGCAGTAAAGAAGTGAACTTCATTATCTACTATATTATAGTTACCATCAATTTTTGTAACTAAATCACCAGAACTATAGTTAGAAACTCCTGTTCCCATCCAAGGTCTAGTAACCAACAACCTATTGGTTGCACCAAGTCCAACAGAATCAACTTTAACAATTTCATTACCAATCTTTAACATATCTCCACCAGTGATGGATGTGATACCTGAGATTGTTATTGTATCTGCAGTAGTTGATACATCAGCAACAAGATGAGTGGTAACAGAAGTAGATACAATGGGTTGCTGAATTACATTATCAATACTAATGATACATCTTGAATTTTGTTTTTTAGATGTAAATGAGTGAGAAGTACCTACACCAACAGCAGTGATGTCTATAAAGGTAGGATTGGTTTTAAGGGCATTTTCAGCACTTGTTGCTAGTTGTAATGTTTTATCATCTTTTTTAATAGCAAAGACTGTGGAGGGTAGTTTATCTGTAACTCCAACACCTGGAATAGATTGAGATGCAATCTCAATAGCAGATGTGGTTCCAGCTCCAGTAAATCTATACTCTAATTCTTCACCAGTCACAAAGAAGTGATTTGGAATTATCACACTATCTGTGATAGTGCTGACAACAGTAGAAGCTCCTCCTACAAAGTCTCTTTTAAATATGGGTTTCTGTTTATGCTTAAGTTCAAATTGTCTTTTAACATCAGTTTCAGTTGCAGTGTAAGCACCTGATCCTGTATTAACACTGGCATTAGTAAATGATATGTTTTCATTAGGATTAGCATCATCAACTAATCTTATAGCATTTTGGAATACTCTAACTTGCACATCTGCACTTGCTAAAGGTTTAAATCCTAGATGTGTGAAATCACCATTGATGTTAATAGAGAAATCACCAAGATTTCCTCCAGTTTGAACAATACCATATTCAGTTAAGTTTCCAGTTGTTCCATTATCTACCACTAATATTTCAGATACTTGATATTGACTATTGCTTAGATCTTCCACACTCACAATATAATATGCAGCAGCAAAGGTTTCAGTTTCATATTTTGCCACAGTGGTGATGCCAGGAGAACCACTGGATGAAATACTAGTGACCCTACTATCTAATGTTCCAGTATTTAATGAATCAGTTCCTACACCTGCAGATAATGAATTACCAATACTGACTTGTATACTATTAGCAATAAAAGTGGTGGCTGTGCTTACTGTAGGATGAAGATCAATATTAATATAAGAACCTGAATAGTAAGCACTATAAGTTCCTAAACCAGGAGTTCCTGAAGGACTTCCTAAATCATCAGTGTTTAGTTGACCATACTCTAATAATTCAACATCAGTTCCATTATGAACCATAGTCAATTCTTCAGTTTCATAGTAAGATGTATCACTAGAGGCATAAGAAACTAAGATTTTAGAAGATCTATAAGTTGATGCAATACCAACAATGGTAGCAGAAGTGCTTATACCTGCTTCTATCAACTGACTATCACTACCAACATTTACTATGCTACCAAAATCAGTAGATCCTATTCCAGCAGTAGAATCTCCTACATTATAAGCAAGCACAGATACATCATAATTATTAAATGAGAATTTTTTAGGGAAGAATAAAAGTTGACCATTATCACCAGATTGTGACATGTCAAATGAACCTAATTCATTCTCAGTCCAAACTGAACCATATTGATTTAAGAAGAAATTTCCTAACTCATCATGAAGTGCATTAACAATCATGACTTGTCTTTCACCAGTAAATCTTTTATCTCTTACATAGATAATTGATTTCCTATCTCTTGATCCAGATAATGCAAATGTATCAACAGCCATGAATGGATCTGTTCTAGCATTGTTATTAAAATCTTGACTGATATCATCAATTGATAATACTCTGTTACCAACAGATTCTGTATAATCTTTAAGGTCTCTAGAACTAAAAACTATTTCATCTGATAATATAGAATCATCAATAGTTTCAGTTTTTTCTCTAGCTAAATCAAAATCAAATACAGTGTTAATGCTAATTGGTTCTACTAAATCAGTTTGAACATCAAAACTACTTCCATCTTGAACAGTTGATAATCCTGCAGAAGTTTCACTTTTTACTATTAAATCACTAAACTTTTTAAATCCTGCAGTGTGATTTAATGAAGATACTACCTCTTTCCACTTCTCAAATTCACACTCTGATTTTAATGAATATGAGAAGTATTGATAATAATCACTATCAAATAATCTTTGTTCATTATTATTCAAGAATCCAAAATTATCTTTCCAACCCTCATTCTTTATTGAGAATGATTCTATGTTATAAAGAGATTTGTATGAAATATGTTCAATTACTGTGGCTTTAGTTCCTGAAGATTGTCCAACAACGGTATCTCCTACCTTAAAATCTCCAGATGATGAAACTTTTAAGAATCCATTAAAATCATTTCTTGATTGTAAAATACCAACTGCTGTATCAGATTCTAAAGTTTCTCCAATATCAAATTCATTACCCTTTAAAGTAGTGCTAAATGTGGGGAAATCTTCTTCTCTAATGATCCTACCAATAGAAGATTCATTAAAAGTTCCAGCTATGTCACCATCAGGAATAACACCAGCTAAACTATAGGTTATACTTCCTAAAGTACCACCAATGTTGGGATCAGTAGCTAATATTTCAAACAACTTATATTCATAGTTTGCAGAGTTATATCCTTTACCAGTGCTTCCCACTCCTACACTGATACCCTCAATCATCACCTTCTTACCAACCTCAAATGGATAATCATCTAAGGAACTGTAACTAACACCAATTGATATTGTTACTCTTTGATTAGATTCATTAAAATCTGCAGAAGCAATCTTAACTCCATTAGAGTTTCCAGTAGGAAGAATGGTGGGTTCAACTTGATTTAAATTTCTACTATTTTTTAAGATAGTAACATTCTCATCACCTAATTTGTAAGTTAAATCTATATCACTAAGAGTTTTTTTAGTAACTCCATCTATTACTACCAAACCAGGTGCATTTAAATAATTATTTCCAGTAGAGGTGATACCAATATTATCAAGAGAGAAGAAACTATTAATTTTAATTAATTGAGGGATTTGTGCCTCTGGTTTAAGAGTTCTGTCTGCAGAATAGTCAAATCCAATATCTTGAATATCTATGTTTGATATTCTTCCAATAGAAAAACTATTTGGTTCTAAAATTGCATTATCACCTAGATCTGATACTATTGTACTGATTCCTGGCAAAGATCTATACTCTCTACCTGAATTGATTAATTTAATATCACTTATAGGTCCATAAGAGTGGTAACTAAAAGAGTCATATGATAACTCACCATCAGTGTTTGAAAACTCTAATTTTTTAGGTGCTCTCTTAACTGCTATGTTAAAAGTAGTAGAGGCAGCACTAACAACTGCATGGGTTCCATTTAATTCATTATTTCTTAAAACTAATTTACTAGGACAAGTAATATTTAAGTTATCTCTAATAATTTCTCTCTTAACATCACTATTCAATTCTAAATTAACAGGAACTAAATTGTAATATAGATTTTGAGTAATTTCCTTTATATTTTTAACAGTGAGTTTTGCAGTAGCATCAACTCCAATAGTTCCAACTATACTTACATTAAAATCATCAGTATCTTGTGATGTATGGAAAACATTTGTTAAATCCTTATCAGTATAAAGAACAAAATCAAAAGCAGCATATTGCACTTCATTGCTTGAGAAAGATAAAGAAGAATCTGATAAATCAAAATCAATTTGTTGATTTCTCTCTATAATTATTTCAGGGTTTACTGCAGATATAGTTCCAGCCTGAGCACTGGTTATGTTAATTACTTTAGGATGTTTAGCAACAGACTCATGATATTGATTTGATAATTTTATGGTATTTTCATCTACTATAAACACATAATATATTTGATTATTTGTTAATCCACCAGATGGTGTGGTTGCAGTGTAAATAACCTTTTGCCCACTAACATAATCATGTTTTGGTATAGTAATGGTGTTATTTGTAGTGTTAACATTTCCTGAGGCAAATGCTCTAGGATTAATTACTAATCTTCTATTGAAGTCATTGTATGCCACATTTACTGTGGTGGTTATTCCTGGTAGAACTTTTAGATCTATGGCATCATTTGCTAGTAATCCATGGGTGGATGATGTGGATACTGTGGCTAAAGATCTTTTTATATTCCCACTTAAAACATTACTATGGTTAGTTTTAAAACTATGATTCAATCCAGTTCCAATTCCAATAAAGAATAAAGTGCTAATATTAGTGGTGCTATTAATTCCAGTAAATGAACCAGTAGATCCTAAACCAACTCTAGCAGTTGATACTCCTATAAGATCACGTGATATAGGAGCAGCAAATAAAGATTGACCCTCTGCAAGGGTAAACTCCATAGTGCCATCAGTGGATACTCCTAAAGCAGTCCCTCCATTAGTATTATATGTAAGGGAATCCCCCATAGCAAGTTTATGATTTGGTAGATAAACAGCTTTAGTAGGAATGAATATTTCAGATATACCTGTGCCAGGATTAGAGAAAAATAGAGTAGATCCAATACCAACTCCAGATACATTACCTAGTGCTACAGATTCCTTAGGATTAAAATAAAATTGTCTATTTAATTTGAAATCATTATTACCAACATTTACAGATCTAAATGCAAATTTTCTAGGTTTATCTTCTATTAAAGAAGTAGCAGTATGAGCAGATCCTATGGTGGATTGATGATTTCTAAGAACTCTTATTCTTCTTAAATCTTTTTCTACATTCAATACCTTTACACACTCAGTTCCTATTCCCAAAACATCATTGGGTAAAATATTTAATTCATCAAAATTACCATCTATGTTGAAATATGTTGTAAGACCAGTGGCACCTGCAGAACTTATTCCTACATTTAATCTAAATCTACTTGTGGTTATTCCTATAGGGAATACAGAATCATTAGCAAATGTTTCTGTGCTCAATCCACTAAGAGTTATAAATTCCTTCTTATTAAAATTGTGAGGGACAGTAGTGTACCCTATAAATTCATTTGGAGATTTGCCTAAAATAAATTCTACATTTGAAAACTCAGTATTAGCAATACTAATGTTGCTGATAGTTTTTCCGCCAACAGATAATACCTTTGCTTCTGCACCATATCCACTAGTGCCAGAATCATCAAATACTATGGTATCATCTACTCTATAATTTGATCCTCCTGTTTTTATACCAACAGACTCAACTACTCCAGTAGATGTTTCAGTTATAAAGGTTTTTTGATTTCTAATAGAATTTGGATTTATCAAGAAATCATAACTAGTCTTATTTAAAAGGAAGTTATATACTCTAGTATTTCTAACATAATCAGTTTGATTTAAATCAGTATCATCTTGATTTGAGAGGAAACTAAAATTATATTCTATTGGTTTTGATTTGTAGGAATTACCTATAAAATAAGGAAATTCAGGTTTTCTAAAATTCTTAAATACTCCTTCTGAATCTAAGGCATCAGGGTTGACTGTAGCAAAATATGCATACACTCCATTTGGATATTCTGGTGTTTTGCAAAATCTACCATTATGTTGATCTAAATCTTTACCCTCTTCAAATACATAATCCTCTACAAAAAATCCATTAGAATATACTTGCTCTCCATCAACAGTGAGTGGATTTGGTCTCTCTGATGATATTGAAATTGAGTATCCAGATTCAAGTATGGTAACAGGTCCACCAGAATTATTCTTAAATCCATATGGACCATAGATGGGAGATCCATCATATGACCATCCAATGATTGGAGAATGACTGCCAGAAGTATCTTCTTGAGCATTCTTATTTAAAGATAAATCAGGAATAAACAACTCCTTGTCACCTACAGACTTCTTAGTGAAAACAGATTGTCTTAACTTTCTAGGAGCATAGGCATGAGAGTATTCTAAACCATACTTATCATTAAACCCAGTGCTAACTATGCCATCATCAGATGTAATTTGATTATTCTGAATTAATCTTTGAACATTGTTTATAGTCCAAGATTTTATGTTTGAATAGAATTTAGCACTCTGTCCATTTGGTGTTACTGCTACATTAATATTGGATGAGGTATGTCCTATTCCACTATGAACTACCTTTACAGAATCTATAGATCCTGATTTCATTATTGGGATTAATACAGTGCCAGAACCATCTCCTGATACTTTTAATTCTGGAGGTGAGTTATATTCAGATCCACCATTTAATACTAATACTTCAGATACTCTTCCAGTTTCATTACTTACAATTGGAAGTAATTGAGCATCCTTACCACTCTTTAAAGTGATATCAGGTTGTCTGTTATAATTGATAACATCTGCTGAACCATACTCAATTCCACCAGAGGGAACAAATATAGATTTTACAGACCCTTTCACAATTGGTCTTAAGTCTGCTTGAAAATTTTGTCCACTAAAAGTAGATACTCCTATGTTACCATCCACTGTCACTGTAATTGGTGGATAATTAAATTCATGAATTCCAGTTCCACCAGAAAGTAAATTTACATATTCTTTCTTTCTTAAGTAATGATTTACTGCAGTAGATCCCACACCAACAGCAGATAATCTAAATGAACTACCATCAACAACTGCAGCGTAGTAATCAGTTTGTGTTGTTAAACCTAAAATTGGTGTTGTGGACTTAGTATCATATCTTATCTTCTCTCCAGTCCTATATCCATGATTTGGAATGTTTATAGTATTATTTGCAGTATTGATTCCAGATGAAGTTACAGATGTCAATCTATTTCTATATCCTATACCTGAGTTAGCAATAGTTACAGAACTAATGACTCTTTTTTGATTTACAGATTCTAACTTATGAAGACCTGTTCCAAAAGCTGTTAAATCTATGGGAGATAATCCATCAACAGAATCATCATAGTTTTTATGCAAAGTCACTGTTGTTGCACTTTTAACACAACAATGATATGCAGCACCAGTGGTAAGTCCAGCTATTGCAGTTTGACCTTCTGTGTTGTATGTAATTAACTCTCCATCTGCAAATTTATGAAAAGTTGAGAACCCAATTATATTAGAACTAATATCCACTAGTCCACCATCCTCTGTTGAATCAAATTCTACAGAATGATCTTTTAAAACTAAATTAGGTGTTGCAACACATCCAATTCCATTACCTCCACTTACTTTTAGTGTAGGTGTAGTAATATAATCAAATCCACCATCAACTACATCAATTCTCTCTAAAGAACCTTGAACTTCACAATATGCTGATGCTCCAGATCCTACTGGGTCTGTAATTGAAACTATAGGTGGATTTACTACATCATAACCAGATCCTTCAGCAGTAACAGAGATATCATTTATTCTACCAAAGTGAACAACATCATTTGATTTATAATTAAGTACTTCAACACCATTTACTAATATACCAGTTTTACCTATTGGTGTTGATTCTGATATAGGAGAAAAAACTGGTGTATCAATTTTTCTCAATAAATTTTGTGCTAATATGGTTTTATTAGCAAAACGTGCTAATTCAAATCTATTATTTGCAATATTACCAGTAAGTCCTATAAAGTTCTCATTTGAAACATTAGAAAGACTTCTAGCAATCTTAATTGTATTAATATCTACTTTTTTGACAAAATATTCTTCCTCTAGAATATCTAATTTATTTTCTCCAGTTCCTGGTATATACTTTACTTTTTCTCCAGTCATCAATCCATGATTAGGGATTGTGATGTCAGTATTGTTTGCAAAAGTACCAGAAAAAGTAAGAGTGGTATCTCTAATATCTAAATCTTCATTTAAATAATCTGGAATAGATGGTGATGCAATATAAACACAATCATCACCATCTATGTAAGAATTTTGAATATTTGTGGTATAAATGCTAGCTTCAGGATAATTACTTAAATTTGCTTTAGAAAGTAATCTTTGAATTTTATATGATATTATTTCATTTAATTCTCCAGCACCTTTTATCAATACTTGTTTAGAACTGATAAGAGAAATAATTGAACATGGTGTTGTATTAATAAGGGCACTATCACCTACAACAAAGTCATGAGAATCAAAAAGATTTAATTGATATGTAAAGTTTGATTTATCTACTAATTCTATGGAGTCTACATCATATGTGGTAGAAATATTAGAAAATAAAGATTTGGAAACAATGTCATCAGACTTAGATCCTAATCCTCTAGGTTCTATGACATCTCCAATCTCATTGTAGGTAGCAGTGGTTAAATTTAAATCTAAATCCTTTAAAACACCTGTTACTCTAAATCTGATCTCATCATCAGTTCCTATGCCAGCATATCCATATGCATAGGCATCCATTTTAAGATCTTGAGTAGAATCTATAGTTCTTTCAACTCCAGAGCATCCAAAAAACTGAGTTAGTGATTTTGATTCATATTTAATGGTGGTTGAAGTACCATCATCAAAATTAGCAATTAAAGAACCAGTAGTTCCAAATCCAACGGTAGAATCAACAGTTAAAACAGTTGAACCAATAGAAACACCCTCAATTAATTTTGTATTTGGGTGAATAGGAAATTCTGCAGATACTACTTGAGAATTTTTATCAAAATCTAAGGAAAGTCTATAATATGTCTTAGTGCCTCTTACAATGGATTCTACATCACTTACAGCAGCAGTAACTGAAGCAAACCCATCTACAGGGTCTTGAAATATGTTTCTATTGACTAAATCTGATGGATCACCTAATACTGGTTCAACTACAATTTGTTTAGATACTTTATAATTAGCTGCAGAGGGTGTAAATAGAAAATCACGTGGTTTTAATACTTCTACATCCTTTCCATACAATGCACGAAACAATATCTCAAAAGATTGATCAGTTCCTTTAGAAGAATAGAAATCTTTTGATTGTTTAATGAATAATCTTTTATCAATGCTTGTAGATAATGGTCTTTCTTCAAATCCAGGTATAACTTGTTTTTTTACCTTCTTAAAAAACTCTTGTAAAAATCTAATACTTAAATTATTGACTACAGCATCTTTTGAGTGCTCATCAATGTTAGATTCAGAGAATATGAGTTCATCAGGTTTGTTGGGACTTCTATATGATGTAATTCCACTAAATCCCCTTGAGCATCCAGTAAATGAAGTAGCAGTTATTCCAGTATAAGTAATAATCTCAGAATCAATCTGAATCAACCCATATGACTCTGGAAACCCCACAGTAGACTCAACAGGTATTGTATCATCAAAAAGTTCTATATCACTAGAGAGGGTTGTAGAATCTATTAGGTCTGTTAACTCATCTAACTTTACATAATTGTCAATGTTTTGAATTATATCAAGAGGTGAACCTTGACTCTCTATTGCAGTATAATATTGTGATAAAAAATCACCAGCAAGTGGAAAATCTGCTCTTATAAAATCTGGCAGTTGATTTTTAACAACTGAACTAATTTTGACTCTTGTATTGTCTGACATTTTATATTAAAATATTAATATGAAGATGAAGAAGATGACGATGATGAAGGAGCTGTGGGTGTAAATGTGGTAGACCCTACTCTATATGTATCTGAGGTAGTAGAACTTGTATTTACATTAGTTGTCTCTGTATCAGTTCCAATAGTTGCATTTGCTATCTCACTGTCAGTCAATCTTGCTATATTGGCAGATTTGTAACTAGATGTAGCAGTATAAAGATTTCCTGATGTATTATCACCAGATTCTATGGTATCAACCAACATATCTACAGAACTCTTACCTACATCTAATTGTAAGTAAAGATCTTGCAGTCCAATTACATCATTTGACTGAGGACATGTTGATACTTCAATAATTGGTATATCTTGAATTTTTTTGCTTGTTCCTGTGATATTTACAGGTTTCAATAATAATTCACCTTTCTCATAATCAATAGTTCCAACATTATTTCTTACTATGATTGGATTATTAGTTCCTTGTAATCTAAAGAAGAATAAAGAACCAGTTTTACCACCCTCTGCAGGTAAATCACTCAAATAGACAGTATTGGATAAACCAAAGATAGTAAATCCTGATGACTTGATATTATAACCACTCATTCTCTTTATATAGAATTGATTACCAAAACATAACTCATATTCTGCAGATTGGTTCAATGCAGGTTTCATATCTCTTCTAATTTCAATTTTAGTGATATTAGAAGTGATTGAATCATGACTATTATCTACAATTCCTTGGAATTTACTATATTTGAATTTTGCGCCATATTTATTCAGTTCTGTTGAATCTGCATACTTAGTAATATTATTTGTAACCACAGTTTTGACTGCATTTGCATCAGGAGCTAAATTTGGGTTATAATATGCATTAACATCAACCTCAACATACAAAAATTTCAAATCTTGTATTTCACAGACAATTCCAGCAACAGAATATTTTTTTATTAAGGTTTTTAGGTTATTTTTAATTGAATCTGGCACAAAAGGTCCATAAAATGGTTTTATGGTGATAAAAACCTTTCCAAATTGTGGTGGACTTAATTCTTCACCTCCAAAAACTGAAACTGACTCTGCTTCAGGGTAAATCTTAGGAATTAGTGCCTCATAATCACTTGCAGTGACTGCTCTGTTGAATGTGGAGTATATTTTAGGTGCAAAACGCTTTACAGACTCCACAGATTCAATTTCTTTGCCTCCTAAAGAGTCATTTACAGTAGTAATGACTGAAATTCCTGTGCTTACAAGATTATTGTTGTTATCAACTACTCTTCCATTGAAAGAAAAGGAAGAAACACCATTTCCATCACTTCCATTAGTGGTAATATAGGAAACATCAATATAATTCAATGATTCTAACTTTTTACCAAAGACACCATCACCAAAAATGAGTTCATATCTCTGATCTTCCACTTCTTGAACAAAATATACACAAGAAGTGTCTGTAACTTCTATCAAAGTATCAGAAAATACATATTTTTTAGAAGATGTGCTTGCTTCAGTGTCCCTTACAGCTACTTCTAAGGTAGAAGTGTCAATATGAGGGTTATCTAGGATATATCTTACTGGTGGTGCAGGATTTTCTGCTGTAACAGTGAAGTTTGCTGTTAAAAATGACCCCTCAAAGATCTCAACATTACCAAAAGTGGCAATTCCATCAATTACAGGGACTGTAATGTCACTTGGAATGGAAAATGAGTAACTTTCTGACCCAAATGTTGATGCAGAAGTTGCTACAATGCCTTTTTTAAGGGTTAGAGTGATAGGTTTAGTGGTAAATCCAGTTGTATCTACAAAAAATGAAACTATTG